>Ga0123357_10004191_pt1 | contig 16813 bp, 6 predicted proteins | sample TergutEmb28metaG_FD_89873 | JGI IMG/M metagenome (GOLD analysis project Ga0123357, IMG submission 89873) | Embiratermes neotenicus P4 segment gut microbial communities from Petit-Saut dam, French Guiana - Emb289 P4 | ecosystem: Host-associated > Arthropoda: Insects > Digestive system > Gut ... | reverse complement strand
GCAGCAATTATGTGATACAGGGCACCAGCAATTATGTGATATAGGGCACCAGCAATTATGTGATATAGGGCAGCAGCAATTATGTGATATAGGGCACCAGCAGTTATGTGATATAGGGCAGCAGCAATTATGTGATATAGGGCACCAGCAATTATGTGATACAGGGCACCAGCAATTATGTGATATAGGGCACCAGCAATTATGTGATATAGGGCACAAGCAATTATGTGATATAGGGCAGCAGCAATTATGTGATATAGGGCACCAGCAATTATGTGATATAGGGCAGCAGAAATTGTGATATAGGGCAGCAGCAATTATGTGATATAGGGCACCAGCAATTATGTGATATAGGGCAGCAGAAATTATGTGATATAGGGCAGCAGCAATTATGTGATATAGGGCAGCAGCAATTATGTGATATAGGGCAGCAGCAATTATGTGATATAGGGCAGCAGCAGTTATGTGATATAGGGCAGCAGCAAGTCATAGAGAATTGCAAGAACAGCCGCTGCGTTCACCTGAAGTGGCAGAGTGGCGTGCGGTGGAAGCGTTGTGGATGTATGGTGCGGTTGTGTGCAGAGGGGAAGGGCGTAAACGGTACAGTTACTGCTGCGACGGACAGAAACAGTAACAGTTCTGCAGCAACAGTAACAGTTCTTCAGCAGCAACAACAGTAACAGTTCTGCTGCAACCGTACCAGTTCTTCAGAAATGGGAACAGTTCTGCAGCAACTGTAACAGTTCTGCAGCAACCGTAACAGTTCTTCAGCAGCAGCAACAGTAACAGTTCTGCAGCAACCGTAACAGTTCTTCAGCAGCAGCAACAGTAACAGTTCTGCTGCAACCGTACCAGTTCTTCAGAAATCGTAACAGTTCTGCAGCAACTGTAACAGTTCTGCAGCAACAGTAATAGTTCTGCAGCAATCGTAACAGTTCTTCAGCAGCAGCAACAGTAATAGTTCTGCAGCAACCGTAACAGTTCTTCAGCAGCAGCAACAGTAACAGTTCTGCAGCAACCGTAACAGTTCTTCAGCAGCAGCAACAGTTACAGTTCTGCTGCAACCGTACCAGTTCTTCAGAAATTGTAACAGTTCTGCAGCAACTGTAACAGTTCTGCAGCATCCGCAACAGTTATGCAGCGACCGGAAGATTTCTGCAGCAACTGTGACAGTTCTGCAGCAACCGTTACCGTTCTGCAGCGACTGCAACAGTTCTGCAGCATCGTAACTGTAACAGGTGGGAGTTAAAAAAGCAGCAGAACTTTTATGGATGCTACCGGACGTTACACAGTGATGCCTCAGAGCTTCTTACTTTCGCAGTTGGCAGCACTTGCTAGACATTCCGATAACGTCTACTACCAGCAAGACGGTACTACAGCACAGCCTGATCGGCACGGCACGGAACTGTTTCGCTGCCTCTTCCACCGAGTTATTCGGCGTTTTGGAGACATCCCATGGCCTTCACCATCGCTGGTAGATCCCGGGTTTCGTTGTATGGGGACACTTGAAACAATGCTCATACAAGAAACGTCCACACACAAAACAGGGGCTGAAGCGTGATATTCGGGATTAAATTGCGACCGTAAATAGAGAGCTGTTGCGCCCAGTTCCTGATAGTTTTGTGAACTGTTTAAGACAACGTATTGTAAGTGAAGGAGGCCATCCTGAAAATGTTATCTATCTAAAGTAATAAATATGTAGTGAATTGCTTGATTTGTAAATTGAACTGCTGCATTTCATTTCAATTAATCCCTTTCTGGTTTTGAAGAATATGATGGGGGTGTCCAAATGTGCCCGGCGGCTCTGTGTCACTCTGTATGTGAACGTAATTAGGGGAAGTCTTCGACTGAAAATGACTTGCTATGCAAAGTCTATTACCCAAGAGGGGTAAATGATACAGGTAACGTTGCACCTTTGTATGCCAAGAGGGACATGTAAGGGGAGTAGAGGTACAGTTCTATTGACTCTTAACCTACACGTTAGGAGTTGGGTGGTGAGCCTCACGCTCCGACCACTTTACCCTGAGAAAGCGGCTATTGATTTGAGGGTCGACAGGCAACAGAGCCTGTCGGGACGTTTTTTTTTTTTTTAAAAAAGTCTTGCAGTTGCAGGGAGCCAAACCTCGGATCGTGGTCTGCCACGTCAGCACTTCTCGGTGCTGCTGTTTAAAACACCTGTGATTGCTGGAATTGGGTTACGTAAAGGAAAATTTCACAATTTAGTCGGGTCGCCTACCCTCGAACTAGGGAAGGAAGGACCACGTGCGGATGCAGTTCACACAACAACGCACACCTCACCTCTGCCAGCACCAGATGACGCCAAGCGAGAGAAGATTACGTAACAGGAGTGACAACTGGAGAATGACGGGAGAGGCACAGAGAGGGAAGGTAGCTGCTACGCTCTGGAGTGATGACCAACGTGTGTTCTTTCCCCGTATATGGCTAGAGCGGTGAACCATAGGAGATTGCGACGTGGTGGTCACGTTTCTAGGAAGACGCAGACGATTTTGCGCTTAATATTGGTGGGGAAACTCGTTTAGAGTGCCTACACGGAAGACCGAGATGGAGATGGTATGAAAATGTTCAGATGGATCTTAGATGAATTTATGAGGATGGGGATTGGACAGAACCGACTCGGGATCGTGCCAAATAGCAACACTAGCAATAAGGGGTGTCCAGTCTTGTAATAACTGCTGTTGCGTTGCTGGTAGACTTCAGATATTTCAGGTTTTCGTAGCCCTGATAAATGGTGTAAGGAGACCTGAACTCTGCATGAGTGCAGTTGTAGTGCCCACGACGATGACGACCTGATGTTGTGGGTTATGAACCGTGTAGCGTAGCGGTTGGTTACCAATACGGAGAAGATGTGCGCCCCAAAATTCGGATTAGAAGCGTTATTTCTCTTAGAATAACCTGTGACTCTACATCCTTTGACACTGCCTAACAAGCAACAGTGTTAGACACTTCTCACTATAATAGTCTGAGTCAACTGCTGTTGCGGAAGTTTAGAGGATAATCACATTGAAGGTGCCGACCATTAGAGTGAGTGTGTTTACGAAACGTCGTGTGTATCGGACACGTCTGTGTTGGACGGACAACATCGGACATAATAGCACGATTGTAATACTCAGTTGGAATTCAAAATGCGTTTAAATATATCGTGGCTTCCTGTATCTGTAGACAGCATTCAGTGAACTTTTAGAACTGATGCTAGTGAGTCAATGTGCTTATTCAATTTACTTACTCCTTATTTATTTGCTTATTCACTCCATGCAGCACAGTCCTTCTTGAGAAGTTAACCGGTTCTCAGCTAGTCAAGAAAATTCCCCCCATTTTATGGAACCCGAAGGTTCATTACCGCATTCGCAAGTGCTCGCCACCTGTCCGTATTCTGAGCCAGCTCGATCCAGTCCATACCCCCACACCCACTTCCTGAAGATCCATCTTAATATTATCCTCCCATCTACGCCTGGGACTCCCAAGCGTCCTCATTCTCTCCGGTTTCTCCACCAAAACTCTGTATACGCCTCTCCTCTCCCCAATACACGCTACATGCCCCGCCCATCTCGTTCTTCCCGATTTTATCACACGAGCAATATTGGGTGAGGAGTACAGATCATTAAGCTGTCCTTATTCAATTTAACGTTTCGAAATTTGGTTAGAGGCTTAATATGAACATGCCCATTAAACACGAACGTTGGTTACTTGGCATTCTGAACATATCCAGGAATGGACGGAGGGAAGTAAACAAGAGTATATACAGAACAGTTAGGAAGGACAATACGTAATGTTAACGCATGTCATATCTCTGGTCTTTGTTCCATTTGCAAAATTCTACATCATTTTAATGTTCTGTGGTCCGCCGTTGAACTTGTTTTCATTTCTCACGTTTCGTATACAGCCTTCGCCCCACGTGTAGCGTTTTCGTTCCTATCTTGACTAAAGCCCCTGAAGAGCGAGCAGCAAAAACAAGCTGCATACAGAAAGTGTCAGCTACTCCAAACTGCGGTTGTCACAGTTACGACACTTTGTACTCCGATCGGTGCTTGCTAGTTTGCAACAGAATCAACTGCATCCGTTTAACGAAATTAAACCATACGTCAGACCCACCGCCCAGGCCACAACACGGACCCTTACTAAAGTAAAGGTAAAGTTCACCCCAGAACAGACTACGATGGCCCACAGGTGGAGTAGAGGTATAGCTCTACTCTTTCATTAACCGCGGCGCTAGATGTAGTGGGAGGTCAACGCCACGCCCCGGCCGCTTTATTCCCGGGAAAGACCCGGTACCCCTTGTATAGGATTCTGGGTGGGCCCCAGGTTCGGGCTGGACGGGTGTGGAAAATTCGCCCCCACCGGGATTCGATCCCCGGACCCTCCAGCCCGTAGCGAGTAGTTATACCGACTGAGCTATTCCGGCTCCTACGAACCCTCACTGCCACAGGATATACACGCATCATGTTGATCCCGTTGTTCAAGAGGAATTAGACAGCCTGAGCTGAAGATGTGTCGTGTCACCTCACAGAGGAAGTTCAGAACTTTAGAAGCAGCGACAGTTTAAAAAGAAAGAGGTGAACACGCACTGAGTGTCGATTTAACGTGTGGGGACAAACGTGGTGCCAGGCACTGCGATACTGAGCTAACTGACGCCAACAAGCAACCTGCTGAGCTCCGCACAGTCGTGTGAATTATTTACGTTACTGAGTTGGCCCAAGCTGGCTTGAACACACCAGTCCTCAACACGGGTCGGTTGATAGATCGACGCTATCCAGTGCCGGCTTACACTGACCAGAACGGTCTTAAATTATCACTGATTACCGGATAGAGTAGCAGCGACCATTGGAAGTTTGTTTTCTCGCGGCACTCCCTCAAGTAATCTGCTGCCACAGCACTTGTCTCTGACTGCAAGTAGGCGTTATTGTCGAGAAAAGCCGGCTATGGAAAGGGGTGGGTGGTATGGCGGTATATCGTCCGCTCCACCTTGAAAAGAAACACGTGACAACCATATAGTACAAGTATTAGGGTGTGCGTGATGTCAGGCTTCCGCCGGAATTGTAAGCTAAATACATGTTTATCCTTACTGGCTCATTCAGTGAATTACTCTATATACATCAGAGTGACGTAAGTTTTGTAGGGTTGAAACCTTTCTAGCTGGGTCGAGTTGAGGGGTGTATGGGGCGCGGCATACTGCAACTTCCTGGTTTGTAACCATGTCTGAAGACGGCGTCTGAAATAAATGTTTTTATGAAGTATGGAAAGCCGACGTGCGGTTCACGGTACAGCTGTGACCTACATGCATTGAGAATAAAATTTGGCATTGCGTCCTTCACCTGGTTGTCTTGAAGGGTGTGTCCGTATCACCGTCTGGTGCTATGGTTATTAAGAGAATTCACTTTTTAAAGGATTTTTTGAATTTAGTAATAACAAAGGTAAAGAGGCCGGGATAGTTCAGTCGGTACAGCAACTCGCTACGGGCTGGACGGTATGGGGATCGAATCCCGGTGTGAGCGAGATTTTCCGCACCCGTCCAGACCGGCCCTGGGGCCCACCCAGCCTACTATACGGTTGGGTACCTGGTCTTTTCCGGGGGTAAAGCGGTCGGGGTGTGGCGTTGACCACCCTCCCATCTATCGCTGAAGTTGAAGGAAGAGAATAGCTATACTTCTTCTCCTCTGGACCTTCGTGGCCTGTTCTAGGGTGAAATTTACTTACTTACTTATTTACTTACTTACTTACGTACTTACTTACTTACTTACTTACTCCATGGAGCAGAAATCTTCTTGAGAAGTTAACCGGTTTTCAGCTAGTTAAGAAATTCCCCGCATTTTATGGAACCCTAAGGTTCATTAACGCATTCACAAGAACCCGCCACCTGTCCCTATCCTGAGCCAACTCGATCCATTCCAAACCTCCACATCCCAAGTCCTGAAGATTCATGTTAATATTATCCTCCTATAGGGTGCACTTTACCTGTACCTTAATAACAAAGGTAAAGGTGCCCTGTCCACTCCATGAAGGCCTCTGGGAAGAGAGTGATTGATTTATAGCTGCGTGCATTACTAAACTGGGCATGAGATGGATGTGAGTGGTTTTACTTTGTGCCCCGGCCACTTTACTTCCGGTGAAAGCGCCCCGGCACGAGTTAAACTGGAAACTGGATGGGCCCAGAGCTATGCTATATGCTTCGAAGAAAAGAAAAATCCCTTGCCGATACCAAAAAATCGAAATACGTTTTCTTCGAAGTCGTTACTGGGCCCCCTCCACAAATTGCTCATACTGCTAAGCACCGTTCCCAAACAGCCTACTGCGTTACCGACATATCGCTGTAGCAGCCGCGGCTGCTGTAGCTGTTGGTGCCCTCTGTTAAGCGACGGAGGAAACGAGAGACTGCAAGCAACCGACAGAACAGCTAACGTACCTTCGTATATGCAAATATCAGAACAACAATTAGGATAATGGAGAATGTGTGTCAGGCGCAGTCTGCATAAACGAGTGGGCGTGTTTCATATCATAAGTAATATGTAGTGTTAGGGCGAAAATCCCTTCGGGCCACCGAAATGCTGGCGTAAAAGGGAGAAGGAATTTAAACCCAGAAAATGAGGTGATGAGGGCGTGTTTAGTAAAGAGAACAGGACAGTACCCACTGTAAACAAAAAATGCACACGGTTAGTTAGAATTACATTAACAAATTAAACAAAATAATGTTTGTAACTTACAGCGCGTTGCACCGGTGTCTTACTTTAAAATATTGTATAACATAACCGAAATAAATCTGGAATAATTAAATAATGTAGATTTTTTAAAATAAACTTAAGCTGTTAGCCAATTTACCCTGAGATTAGCTCTGAGACATGGAATGTTGTGACATGGAATAACATGACATGACAACATTTAGAATCCGTCAGCTTGTTCTCACTGGCGAAGTGATTATTATTCGCACTGATGACTCTACCGTACATTGCACGAGACATAGACCACTTCTCTTAACTGTGAAAATATGAAGCAAATCACATATTTTCTGTAATAACTTTTTATTAAACCTCTTGACCTACGCGGGGTAAAGGTAAAGTAAAAGTAAAGTTCAACCTAGAACAGACCACGAAGGCCCATAGGGGGAGTAGAGGTATAGCTCTACTCTGTCTTTAACCTCGGCGCTAGATGGGGGTGGGTGGTCAACGCCACGCCCCGGCCGCTTTACTCCCGGGAAAGACACGGGTGGGCCCTAGAGCCTGTCTGGACGGGTGGGGAAAATCTCCCTCTCACCGGTATTCGTTCTCCGGACCGTCCATCCCGTAGCGAATCGCTTTACTGACTGACCTACGCGGGGACTTAAGTTAAATGCAACAGGGGGCAATGAATTAGTGTTAAGTGCTTTTCATTAAGCGCAGGTCATAGCAGGTTTGTGTAATGTGGCAGAACTGTGGCTATCAATTGCGGCAGTTTTCTGTAACATGAGAAGTTCTGGTTTTTAAAAGTATCAAAAAAACGTACATATATTTCACTACACAATTTTGTATTGAAATCGTCATGCCTCCAACTTGTTTCGATCCGTTATGGGTCATCTTCCGGGAGGAACAACATCAGTTAGTTGTAGATAATGCAAGAATTAAGGCAAAAGTACGCCTACAATGTATGATACATCCTGATATTTTGAGATACTTCGTGGAAACGGAATGCGAAGTATATTCCATATGCAATTACAACAGCCCCTACCTTGCCAGGGCCGGGATACCTCAGTCTGTATAGCGACTCACTACGTGCTGGACGTTCCGGGGATCGAATCCCAAAGGGGGCGAGATTTGCCGCACCCGTCCAGACCGACCCTGGGGCCACCCAGCCTCTTATACAATGGGTACCGTATCTTTCCGGGGTGCAAAGCGACCGGGCGGTGGCGTTGACCACCCATCACCATATAGCGCCGAGGTTAAAGAAAGAGTAGAGCTATACATCTACTCCCCCTCTGGACCTTCGTGGCTTGTTAAAGGGTGAACTTTACCTTTACCTTATCTCCCTTCCCCACCTCTCTGAGCGAGTACAATGTGCAACTGCACGAAATTCCAGTCACTGATGCTCGATGTGGAGCAGATGAACGTCACGTCGCCGAGGCTTTAAATTAATTGCATTGTTCCAAAATTGACTTCGTCGTGGGTCTTGCCAAGAACGGGCAGCAGTTCCAGTCTCTGTGCCACGACGGTTTGTAGCCTATTGTAAACAAAATGGCTGCTCGTTTTGTATCGAGATTTCACCCGCGATCGCAGAATTTGAACCAGAGTTTTCGTCATCGCCAGAGTCCGACTCATTTCATTATCGTTTTGCAACAGACTGGCTCTGGTTGTCGAGTTGGGCATCTGTTGAAATTCACGTTGTCACTGGACCGTCTTACGATCGCCCTTTCTTTTGCTTCCAACCCAGCTGGTGTTCCCCCATCCTTTCACAGTAAGGCGGTAATAGATCCATTTTATCAAACTTTTTTTCTCTTTTGAATACGACATGATTGTACACGTTCACCCAGTAATCCCTTACTGATGTGTTCATACACGTCTGCACCCAGATTTCGTCTTGAAAAACGCCTCAGGGAATATCCGAGACAGGACTGAGTTCGGCTGACGAAAGGTTTGCAGCTAATAGTGCTGGACACGTTTGCGTTGAACCACAAATTAATTTATTTGCAGTGCTTCACCCTGAATGCAGTTCCTTGGATGGTCGCTGTCATGTTGCTGGGCTGCCGACCTTCACAAGCCCGCAACTTCACAGTACTTAATGTCGGCCAGTTTGCTCAGTTGCGTGACATCGACTCATTAGGTCAGCCGTTCTTATTCACTCGCCGACTGCAATGAATTGAAATGTAGGTTCGCACGCCGGACAATTTAAACACAAAATAACGTATTCACAGTCTAAGATCGGCAATTGACTGTCGTTACGCACATTTACTCGCCACGTAATATTCACATGTACAGGCATGGCCCTCAAATTACATGTTCACTTGAACACACAGCACGACGCTCGACTCACTTTTACTCCAGGAAAACCGGGCACCCAATATCGAAAGGCTTTCCCACACACATATAGGATAATGCTGTAGAAATGCGATTCTTAGGGCTGCAAGTTGCTAATTTTGAACTTGGTTCAGCGATCGGCTTTCACTTGGGAAACGTGACCCAGTTTCCACGAAAACGGTCTTATCAGGTGCTGCAGAAATGTGTCATAACCGGATACTTGATTGTTATTTTCATGGTCACGTGTACCGCACAGAAGTCGACTGAAAACTGTGTGAGACGTGGCGTCTCCAGCTGACAGCTGACAGCTGACAGACTCCACAAACTGGACTAAAGTTGCCAGTCTATCGTCACATCCTAGACACTGTGTCCGAGACTCGAACAGCGGTCCACAGCCGGTTGTAGCAGTAAGACTACATCCATCTGTAGCCGACTGGTCCATTCTCAACACTGGCTCATTGCCGTTAACGTGTTTCCCGCTATCTCACCAAATTATGGCAAGAAACTTTCGGTCGTTATTTGTGATTTACTTCCTGTTGGTTCAGTTTTCAATTCCATATTCTCTCGCCGCAAAAAGGCATATTTTTTCTTCATGGAGATTACAGCTGCGGTAATGTAAATAACGAGTTAAAAAAAAACTGCCCGCTCGCTAAAGAGAGTAACGAAGCCACGTGACAGCGTCAGTGATGGCAGCCACCATAGTAGGTGCGGTCCGAATGTGAGAGTAGGAGCAACTGTAAGATAGACTGATAATGGTGGCGCGCTGGCAGGTCATGTTTACGTGCTTGTTCCGAAGTAAACGAGGCTCTATTTCAATAATGTAGACACTGGAGCAGTACGTTCTGCTGGCTGCTTGTTAATTACACGCACAGACGAACGCTAGCGGGCGGGGGGGAGTGGGCTTGGAATATTTGTTGCGAATAAAGGACACTTCAGCAGTGAAAATAATTTTGGTGTTGAAAGAGGATAAGGAAAATTTAATAGATTATTAATTACAGGCCTAGCTAGGGTTTAGGATGTGCCGGCCACACATGCGCAATACGTCATGGCTCCTTTCTGTAAACCGCGAGACTAATAGGAAATGTTTCTTGTACACTAAATATAATTTTTGTATTTCTGTGTAAAATTTACTCAAGTCATTTGTTTCTCAAAAATACAAACTAAAACAAATTAATATACGGATGAATAATTTAACATTTGCCATTTGTAGTCAAACCTTTTTGGTACAGTTGCTGGCCAAGTAAAACGATTGCCAGCCCTCAGCTGCCGGCGGTTCGAAGCCATTCGTCATAAATTGCACTGTGAATGTCCCTTCAAGAAACCTTTGGCGAAAGGGTGGAAGGGATTGTTGTAGAGTTCTTTGAGTCGGAAACCCTGTGAGGAGCCGACAAAAGGAAATAAATTCTGTTTAGCTCAGTGTTTCTCAACTGCCGGGTCGCGGCCCGGTACCGGGCCCTGACATCAATTATACCGGGCTGCGAGAGATTCTCCTGGAATTGATAACTAATTGAAATGTAATTTTTATATTTGTCAACATGCCACACCGTACACATAATTGTACGAATACTTTTTATGATCATGCCATAATTAATTATTAATACTTATGTTAGTTTAACGTATGAACTTAAAAAAAATGGAAAGTTACTGACGAGTAAATCTGTTGGGACCAGGCCCTCGTCTTACGAAAAAAAATACCGGGTCGCGGTCTCAAAAAGTTTCAGAAACACTGGTTTAGCTGATCCCTGAAAGGCGTGGGAAACGTGAAGTTGTCATAATGTAACGTAAAGTGAAGAGTAGCGGCCTGACACAAGCAAACCTTAAGCCCAACACGAAAAATAAGTTAATAAGAGAAATTTGTCTTACTGACCGCGATGATTGGTCGCTGACAGTGCAACAAGCGAGTTGTGTAAGTGAGGTTGCTCGTAATGAGGTCATCTGAAGCACAGACTGATAATTCTGGAGTGAAATGGCTGTTGGTTTCTAGAATATGAGATTTGAGTTGAGTGAAAAAGGAGGTCCAACAGTTGGTAGTTGATTAACTGGACAAGTGCAGACTTTTTATTATCTCAGGTGCAAATAAATAAATAAATAAATAAATAGTGAGGACTTTATCAGATTGGATGAACCCCCCACCCCACCCCACTGTATTCCTTAAGAAGTCTCACCTACAATACTGAACACGTCAGGGCATACAATGTAAATAGGGTCCGCGTGGTCACATTACATATATTACACTTCAATTGTTGTAATTTAAGCTAACAAATGCACGCAGTTGTATTACAGGTAATATAATATTACAAAAGGGGGACCGCGGTAGCACAGTGGTTAAGGGGCTGTGCTACACATCGGAAGGTCGCTGGCTCGATCCCAGCTGGTGTCACTGGATTTTTCATTGACATAAAAACTTTCCGATCGCACTATGACCCTGGGGTCGACTCAGCTTCTAACAAAAATTAGTACCAGGAGTATTTCCTGGGGGTAAAGTCGGCCGGTGCGTAAGGCTGACAACCTACCACCATCCTGTGCCGTTGTCACGAAATCTGGGAACCTTAACTTCTTGGAACCTTCTGGGCCACTCCAGGCCTGTAATGGGACTGCTTTAACTTTATAATATTACAAAAACGAATAACTGCTACGTGTTTCGACCCTTATTGGACCATCATCAGGGAGTACAATAAATTGTATTATACGGTAGCTAAATTTATTGGTCTCTCGCATGTACAAGAACTGCTGGAAATTCTTCAGTGTAGCAAATGTATAGCGGACGGAATTTTGAACTGAAATTTACGATGTTGGAAACATAAGAACTTATACAAATTTTTATCTTATATACAGTATAAACTATTTGGTAATTTGCATTTCTTAGGTGCTTGAAGGAGACTATAGTCCGCGTTAAAGTGAAAACATTTTTACATAATCTCATACTTCTAAAATTATAACGTACCGTGTGCAATTCCGTCCGCTATACACATTCTGCACCGAAGAATTTTCGGTAGTTCAACGAGCAGGAGATAAATAAATTAAGCAGTCATTTTATGCTATTTATTGTATCCCTGATGATGGGCTATTGAGGTTCGAAACATGAAGGAATTAGTTTTTATTGTAATGTAATTGTAACTCTAACACAATTATGTGCATTTGTTGGCTTAAATTAAAGTAATATAAATTGCTTTAATTCATAAGAGAATACAATCAATACCCGTTCAAATGCATCTAACAGATTGTTGAAGTTAGTGAAGTATTGAAGTACTGAAGTTAGTGAAGTTTTAAATACACAAACCATTGATGAACTTCCGTGTCACTACTTTCAGACTCCCTGAAACGTAAAATGTCTTGTGGTTTGTTTCGATGTACATACTGTTTGTAGTTCATTCTCCAAACACAAAATTAAATGTAATAAAGCAACATAGTGTATGGGTTCATTGTCGCTTTGAACCCTTACTCTGCCGATCAGCCATTTACTTGGATCCGCACGGGCCTCTTATCATCTCATTTCAGTAAACCCAGTCAGTCTTCTTGTCGCTGCCAGTCCGCATTTCATTCCTCTCTCGGATCCACAGATCTTAGTGAGTCACCAGTTGTCTGACAGTCAGTCAAAGAGCCCTCCACCACGCACCCGTCGGTTGCTTTCACCAACTGAATTATTGCTTGGTTAATTTAACATTTTGAAGCCTGCTAGTAACTTTTTGTATCACCAGATTTAACATTAAAAAATTATACATGGTGATAACATTCTGTTTGTGTGCTCTCAGAACAAACAGCGACTCTTGCCTTTAGACAACATTAACGATTTGGTTTTTATAACCGAGGTGGAGGGTGTTTACAGCGCGGTACGGACTGAGTCCTTGTATAAAATCGGTACATTTCATCTTTAAAGGGCTAATTCCTTTCGTCCTGTTAAGTGTGTGTGTGTGTGTGTGTGTATGTGTTTGTTTGTTTATATATGTAATATACGACTATATACACAAATGTACACCATATATTAACCTTCTAATACAAAACTTGTGTGTTAAAATCCCCATACCACTTGTTTCTGTTGTAATAATCCAAATTCAGACTGTGTACAACTTCATAATAAAGAGAAACTAACAAATGTGAACGAAATATTATTTAAGAGTGAGATAGTTTTTAAAAATATTCGTAGTTTTACATGTTGTATTATTATGTAATATTTAACAATATTATGTATTTATATGCTTGCCTTTTTATGCAGTTTTAATACTATTATATATACAGTTGTACTTTTCAACTTTTGCTTAGTATATAGTTGTACAGAACCTGAGAATGGCTAAATATAGCCGAAGCGTTTAGCTGAGTGTTGATTTTAATACGACGCTTTTGACAGTGGTTTTACTGAGTAGTATCGACGGTAGTTACAGGAACGCTTTCAATTGTCACAAAAGTACACAAAATAACTCACTACATTTCAGATGAAAATTACTTAATTCTTGAGATGAAATCGCTAATTCTATTTTAAATTTTTATACTTTATCACAGTTGTTGTAGGGTTTGTGTACTTGGAATTTTCTATTTTTTAGGCGTTGTGTTTTTTGTCTCTCAGGTGTGAAGTATCCCGTGAGGAGTTGCTAGTCTTCCATCGGGCGCCTACCTCGGTGGCGGATAGGGTAATGCTCACCAGATATGGCGGGTATCGGGGAAGTAAAATATCCGGGACGGATCAAAACTAACGCTGCTGGCTTGCAGTTTGATACTGGCTTATCAAGGGCTAGAGGAAGAAAACCTTGATCAAAATCACCTGGTTCTCTAGGTTGGGGGTTGAAGCAGCAGGCCAGCCCCTTGCTCATCGAAAAAAGAAAATTGCTTAAAAGCCCATTGGAAATACTCCGGAATGTTGGAGCCCATCAGGAAGAAGAAAATGAGGTAGACGTAAGCTTACCTGGGCGGAAGGGATTAGAGGACTGATGGGAGAAAAGGGATTACTGGAAGAAGACTGGAGTGGCAGAGGCAACTGGAGGAACAAGATAATATAATTGTCAAATGGACGCAGGAAGATGTGGAAACGTTGTACAACCTGCTAAATAAATAAAGCGTGAATTGTTTATATGCATGTGTTATATTTTTAGTCTTTTGTGGTTTGGGAGTAGTGGTTTCAACTGAAGGAGGAAACAGTTTGCTTCCGAAATATATTGCGTTGTTGTATCCAGGTATTAGAACCATTGGAGACCGCGGTAGCACAGTGGTTAAGGTGCTGCACCACAAATCGGAAGGTCGCTGGTTCGATCCCAGCTGATGTCGTTGGAATTTTTCATTGACATAAAATTCTTCCGATCGCACTATGACCCTGGGATCGACTCAGTTTCTAACAGAAATGAGTACCATGAGCATTTCCTGGGGGTAAAGGCGGCCGATGCGTAAGGCTGACAACCTTACCACCATCGTGTGTCTTCATGAAATCTGGGATCCTTAATTTCCTAGAACCCTCTGGGTCACTCCAGGCCTGTAACGGTACTGCTTTACCTTGACCTTTATTAGAACCATTGCTCCCCTGCCTATGTGGAAGGTCTCATAACACTTCGCACTGTAACGAAGAAAGGTTTTGTTTTCCGGCCACAGCAGGACCTTGTCAAAGAATACTTTCACAAGCTTGACAGATCCTTCGTGAAAGAGGGGGGAGACAAAAATCTGCAGAATATCAGTGAACTCGTTTCCAAATTCTAATTTTGGATAATAAAACAAGTTTTTGTTGCATTTGAAGTCTGGTAGATTTACTACTGCATTTCTATTATTATACGTAGAAGAGTATCAGAATTTGCTCGTGCCACAGCGTGAAAGTTTTACGGAAACTAACAGTGCTTTTGTGTTTACGTGTATTTACACGGGGGAGAGGGATGTGGATAGAAGCCACACACCTTCCTGTCAGCTCCATCCGGAACTAACTGAAATACTGCCAACAAAAATAGAATAATGTTTTAATTGCTTTTCGGGATTTCCTTTCCGTATATTACTCCTGCGATTTCACTGCTATCGAGGGTGAAACCGCATGGCCTGTTCCGATTTAGAATTGATTAGCTAACCAACTCCATACGACGGAGCCCGCTTTGAGAACTCCGTAGTTGGTCACACTTTTACGGATCCGTAAGTTCCGTTACTGCCTTCACAAAAGTCCACCACTGGTCTTTGTCCTAAACCTTATGAATTCAGTCCATATCTTTCCACGCTATTTACCTTCCATTTTAATATTATCCAATCATCTATGACTGTATCTTCGATGTGACCTCTTTCCTTGAATATTTACCACCAAAATCTTTGCTTCATTTTCTTCTGCCTCGTTCGTGTTATGTCCCTTCTTCCATTGTGTCACTCTAATATTTGGCAATGAACACACCTACCGTGCAACTACTCATTGTGCAGTTTCTTCGACCTTCTGTCATATCCTGCCTCGTAACTAAACAGTCACCTCACCACCATCTTCCCAGTTATCGTCAGTTTTCTTAGTATAATTTGGCAAACCAAGCCTTTCCCCGATAGACAACAAGCAAAGTTACAGTCTGCGTATTTTAAACCTTACGGTTACAGACAGCGGATTCAAATAAGAAGAAGTGATCTTGAATTATGTATATTTTATTTTATCGTGACGCAACAGCCCCAGTGGGCCAAGGCCTCCCATTGTCGAAGCTTCACGATCACACTCAGACATACCACAGTCTGTAGGACTCCTCTGGACGAGTGATCAGCCCGTCTCAGAGACCTCTACCTGACAACACACAACACTCACGACAGACATCCATGCCCCCGGTGAGTTTCGAACCCACAATATCAGAAAGCGAGCAGCCGCGGACCCACGCCTTAGACCGCGCGGCCACTGGGAACGGCTGGATTATGTGTTAAACACTGAAATTTTAATAAACAGTTGACACCCTCTTGGAGTCGACGTGACATGCACGTCGCTGTTAATCGCATTTCGTGAAGAGCTGCTCACCAACCGCAAGATCTTCACCAAAACTCAATGCACGGTACTGTACCCTTCGTTGGAAGCTGATGGTTCCTCATCTTGTCAAGGAATTTCTATCTCTTTAACGAGAGATCCTGTAAGTATTATGAGTCAGTTCAATGCCCTCAGATAATTTCGGGTCCATCTTAATCCAATATCCGCTGCTGTCTGAAGTCTCCAGACTTTATCAATTAGCTCGAGAAGCTGTAATTAATCTCACGCTTTCAGACTGTTGTGTCCCTGTCTTTAGCTAGCGGAATGTGTAAAGCTTTCCATTTTACTTTCCTGCCAAATAATTTTGCCTCATTAGGTGGCCACCCTGCACGTTCTATATTTAAAATTCTGAAAGATTTCAGCGATTTTTTTACAAAATTTCATAACAGCCTTATGCTAGTCTGACGGCCCCAACGCCCTACTTTGTGATTTCTACAATCAGATATCACAAAATGAAGGAAGTGTGCACTTATTAAGTGCGGTGATTAGCGTTCGAGCGATTTGGGGGGGGGGGGCGTAGTATTGTTGGAAAATTTAAAATGACCATATGAGGATTTGATTTAATTTTCGGTTCGATGGCGACAACTGACGAAGCAGTTTAGCTAACAATGTGACACTTGATATGGCATCAGATCACAGCACAGTACCACCCACGAGCAGCACAGTCCGCAGTGGATCAAACGACTGTGAATCGCTTCAAATATTAACCAACAAATGCACCTGTATAACTTTCACTTAAAACACTTTGAAACACATAAAACTACTCCGACATGTTTCGATCTTTTCAGATCATCATCAGGGAGTTTCGTCGTTCCTTGCTAAAGTTATTACATATTCACGATTTGGTTCGTTTTTGTAAACAAGGTGTTGT
>Ga0123357_10004190_pt1 | contig 16815 bp, 18 predicted proteins | sample TergutEmb28metaG_FD_89873 | JGI IMG/M metagenome (GOLD analysis project Ga0123357, IMG submission 89873) | Embiratermes neotenicus P4 segment gut microbial communities from Petit-Saut dam, French Guiana - Emb289 P4 | ecosystem: Host-associated > Arthropoda: Insects > Digestive system > Gut ... | reverse complement strand
GGAATAAGAAACCAACTAGATGTCACTTAGTATTATATTTATTTCTCCTTATAAGTTGCTCAACATGTTTCGGGCCACCTTGTGCCCATCTTCAGGAGCTGACGACTTAGTGGTATTTTTTCATGTGCTACGTACTTCCCAGTGGACACACAAGCAGCTAACCGGATCTGACCACCTACACAGCCACGGCACTACACCACAAGTGAAAAAATACCACTAAGTCGTCAGCTCTTGAAGATGGACACAAGGTGGCCCGAAACATGTTGAGCAACTTATAAAGGGCAACTTATAAGGAGAAATAAATATAATACTAAGTGACATCTAGTTGGTTTCTTATTCCACTTGTTACTAAGAGCCTGAGCCATCTGTGTATTCACAAAAAGTGTGTAAAATAATGCGTATTTAGGATGCCACTTGCATCTGTATATTTGTCTGTTTGCTGCCTGATACAACTGAGCAGATCTTACAGAAATTTGGCATATGTTAGCAGTCTGCATCTAATGATTTCGTGTTTCACTGGTTAGACCTCTTAGAGTTTCAGATTCAGACGTTTCATGTAGCTTAGTTTAGTGGACTAGGCTGATGGCTGGGTGGTCCGGAGTTTGTTTATCAGCAGGGGCAAGATTTTTTTTCTTCTACAGAATGCATTCAGACTGCTCTTGGGCCCACCTAGCCTCCTATTCAGTGGATGTTAGAGGTTAATTGACCACAGCATGCAATTTTCAGCTCATTCCTGACTAGTGCTGATGGTAGGAATGAGTGCAGCTGCTCCTTTGCCTCTGCTCCTAGTTACACCTTCATGACATGAACAGGGAACTTTACTGTACTTTACTTGACATTCGGATGGAACTTTGTAGATGTTTTTATTCACAGTTTTATGAAAATAAATGGATGTTGTAAAATATGGATACTCTTAAGGTGTACAACTTTGTATGTGGGACATAACTTAAGAAATGCAGTGAAAGGCAGTGTGTAACGTCCGCACTGTAACAGTCTGTTTAGCAACATGTTTATATCTGCCAGTGAAGTCTGCAAAGTGACACACAACGAAACCAATTAAGTAACTTCATTATCTTCCCATGACACACAGAAGAACACATCTGGAAATTCGTATACTTGATGAAAGTGCGCCCTTCTACCCCCATCTTCCTGTTTTGCAGCAGTTAGAAAATTTTGTGTGTGTGTCCTGACCATGGAGGACCAGTTTATTGTATTTGGTTTCATGCAGGTCACTTTTACAGGACCAGTGTTTAACTGTAATATTTATTCACTTTAACTTATGAAGGGATATCAGTGAATACTGTGTTTTGCTGTGTGTGTTACCAGCAGTTGCAGTGCAATGAACTGCATCAGTTATAAATGGCATTAGAGCAGAGTTTTAACCTATATAACACCTGTATTTTAAAAAAGTCATATATCTGGAAATAAATTGAATGTAACATAGAGAATTACTATACCTCTCCCATTTTGCAGAACGCATTGGATGAAATGGAGCGAAAGAAAGAGAAAATCATGTTGCTGTCACTGCAGCGTCGTCAGCAACAGGAAGAAATGAAACAGCACAAAGAACAGGAAGCACAGGGCCGTCGAGAATTGGAAAAACTGAAGCAGGAGGAGAGGGAACGCAAGAAGGAAGAGGAGAGATTGCGCAGGGCTGCCATTTTGGAGCAGTACAAGCTTAAAAAAGCCATAGAAGAGGCAGAGAGAGAAGTAGGTTAACCTTTTGGCACCGGAATTATTTTTTTTAATTTTAGCACACCTGTATATAAAATGAGAATAAAACAGGAACAAAAATACGTTAAATTTATGAAACAAACTGCATTTTGAAGAGGAAAAAACGGAGAGTATATACCATGTTTAAAATATTCAGTACCTATATTTGTTGAATAAATATATAAAATGCAACGTTTAGAGTTTAGCGGTGCGGTACGACCACTATAGTGGTCGTTAGGCATCAAAGGGTTAATCATTAGATATGTGCACATGGATGCACACTGTGTTAGATACAGTTTATATACATTGCATTGCAACCTGCAGTGCTAGGCACCATTTCTATAACATGAAAACTAATTCTATTTGGTACCATCTCCCTTATGTAATGTCCTTAGTGGTTGGTGCTTATGGTGATAGAACTGTTCTTCTTGTTTTATTATGTTTAATTGGATGGTTGGAAGTTGCGGTATTTTAGCAAACTGTGCTGTTATATGTAATTTGTTCCTTTTTGGGTAATTCTCCGGCGTCTGAGTTCTAATTTGCGATGTTTTGGAACTCACTATCGGTTCCATCTTCATAGGCAGGTGAATGAAGTATGTCAGTGGCAGGATTGTGCGTGGTATTTATACCGGTTGGGTTCGAGCGGGGAAGTGGCAGAGCCAATAGGAAGTGGTGTGCCCATGCGGGGCGGTTAGAAGTCCAGCAGGTAGTGGCGGGGGGAGGGTGTATATAAGTATGTGTGCAGGTGGGGTTACTGTTGTGTGTTGGAGGGTTGTCTCCTCTCTGTGAGTTTATGAAGCACTGCTTCATAAACTCAAAGAGAGGAGACAACCCTCCAACACAAAACAGTAATTCCCACCCGCACACACACTTATATACACCCTCTACCCTCCACTACCTGCTGGACTTCTAACCACCCCGTGCGGGCACAACACTTCCTATTTGCTCTGCCACTTCCCTGCTCCAACCCAACCGGTATAAATACCCCCCACAATCCTGCCACTGACATATTTCATTCACCTGCCTATGAAGATGGAACCGACAGTGAGTTCCAAAACGTTGGCAGTTAGAACTCAGATGCCGGGGAATTACCCAAAAAGGAAAAAATTGCATTTAGAACACGGCGAAAGCTTAAAAACAAGAATGTGTTGTTATAACCAGAAGATGTTAACAGGCGCACAGGAATAATTCTGTCAGTATGTTGTGTCATCCAGAATCATTTTTTATTTTTAAAACAGCAAGAATTCATTGTTGAAATTTCAGCTAGTTTGCTAGCATATGTATGTGACTGTACATTTGGTACAGGCTGGTGGGTGACTGCTGGTACGTATGTGACTGTACATTTGGTACAAGCTGGTGGGTGACTGCTGGTATGTATGTGACTGTACATTTGGTACAGGCTGGTGGGTGACTGCTGGTATGCATGTGACTGTACATTTGGTACAGGCTGGTGGGTGACTGCTGGTATGCATGTGACTATAAATTTGGTACAGGTTGGTGGGTGACTGCCGGTATATGTGTGACTGTACATTTGGTACAAGCTGGTGGGTGACTGCTGGTATGTATGTGACTGTACATTTGGTACAGGCTGGTGGGTGACTGCTGGTACGTATGTGACTGTACATTTGGTACAGGCTGGTGGGTGACTGCTGGTACACATGTGAATGTACATTTGGTACAGTCTGGTGGGTGACTGCTGGTATGTATGTGATTGTACATTTGGTACGGGCTGGTGGGTGACTGCTGGTATGAATCTGACTGTACATTTGGTATGGGCTGATGGGTGACTGCTGGTATGTATGTGACTGTACATTTGGTACAGGCTGGTGGGTGACTGCTGGTATGTATGTGACTGTGAATTTGGTACAGGCTGATAGGTGACTGCTGGTATGTATGTGGCTGTACATTTGGTACAGGCTGGTGGGTGACTGCTGGTATGTATGTGACCGTATATTTGGTACAGGCTGGTGGTAACTGCTGGTATGTGTGACTGTACATTTGGTACAGGCTGGTGGGTGACTGCTGGCACGCATGTGACTGTACATTTGGTACAGGCTGGTAGGTGACTGCTGGTATGTATGTGACTACGTTTGGTACAGGCTGGTGGGTGACTGCTGGTATGTATGTGACTGTACATTTGGTACAAATTGGTGGGTGATTACTGGTATGTATGTGACTGTACATTTGGTACAGGTTGGTAGGTGACTGCTGGTATGTATGTGACTGTACATTTGGTACAGGCTGGTGGGTGACTGCTGGTATTTATGTGACTACAATTGGTACAGGCTGGTGGTGACTGCTGTTATATATGTGACTGTACATTTTGTACAGGCTGGTGGGTGACTGCTGGTATATATGTGACTACATTTGGTATGGGCTGGTGGGTGACTGCTGGTATGAATGTGACTGTACATTTGGTATGGGCTGATGGGTGACTGCTGGTATGTATGTAAATGTACATTTGGTAGTGGGTGGTGGGTGACTGCTGGTATGTATGTGACTGTACATTTGGTATGGCCTGGTGGGTGACTGCTTGTATGAATGTGACTGTACATTTGGTATGGGCTGGTGGGTGACTGCTGGTATGAATGTGACTGTACATTTGGTACGGGCTGATGGGTGACTGCTGGTATGTATGTGACTGTACATTTGGTATGGGCTGGTGGGTGACTGCTGGTATGTATGTGACTGTAAATTTGGTACAGGCTGATAGGTGACTGCTGGTATGTATGTGACTGTATATTTGGTACAGGCTAGTGGGTGACTGCTGGTATATATGTGACCGTACATTTGGTACAGGCTGGTGGTAACTGCTGGTATGTGTGTGACTGTACATTTGGTACATAACGATGGGTGACCGCTGGTGCATTAAGGACTGTTGTAAAGGCAGATATGAAGCAGTGAGCATTGGTCAGTCTGCTGTGGGTGGTATATTGGTGTATATCGTGAATGTAGTGGACAGACCGTAACGGAGAGGGTACATTGTGCTACAACTTAAATGTACATTAACAGGTATTCGGTCAATACTACTGCATACTTTTTGTTTCCGATACACCTGCTACACATTTCACTTGTAAATTTATCATCTGGCAGTTCATGAAATTGGCCATAAATACCTGCATTTTCAGTTACTGGTTTTGTGAAAAAGCACTGATTTACATTCACAGATATTTTCTTTTACTCTGTAAAGTGTGCCTGATCACCAACATAATCACATTCCCCATGTCATACAGTCAAGCCCACAGATGCACCACGTTGTTATTACATATTGTAAGGTATTAAGAGTACAAGTTGGCAGTTACCTTCTGCACCATAGGTTTTGTTTTGCGCATATTCAAAATCTGTCAAGTGTTGCTTGACTTGAAGGGCAGGTGCACAGATGAACAGCAGACAGACAGACCGACGGACCGACAGATGGGATTTCGTAATACATTCAGTACTGTTAATCAGGTTGGCCAGTAGTTCAGTCAGTATAGCGACTGACTATGGGCTGGATGGTCCGGGATTGAATCCTGGTGGGAACGAGATTTTCCACCTGTCCAAACCGGCCCTGGGGCCCACCCAGCCTCCTGTACAATGGGTACCAGGTCTTTCCCGGGGATAAAGTGCAGCCGGGCCGTGCTGCTGACCACTAACCCCCTTCTAGTGCCGCGGTCATGGAAGAGTAGAGCTATACCTCTACCCACCCTCTGGGCCACACCGGGCCTTGACGGGATCAATTTACCTTTACTGTTAATCAGACTAATTGGAAATGGTAATGAAAAGTGTTAGTAGAAGTAGCAGTTGTGGTGCTGACTTTGGTGACAGTGCAGTTGTATCATAGAAAGAGCTGTGTTGCTGTGTTTCGCAAATTAATGTACATTCTCTGTTCTGTAGGGTAAACTTCTTCCTGATAAAGTGGATCTTGCTTCCACAAAGCCAGTGCCTAAGATGCGGAACAAAACGTCTACAGGCTCTCGTCCTCGACCAAAGACGATTCATGTTGACAGTGGCGGTGTGGGCGGCGGAGTGGACATGCAGGAAGGCGTCTTGAGCCCTAGTCGCAGTAAGAAGGGTTCTACGTCAAATCTTACAGGTAAGGACTTAATGTAGCATGTGCAGTCTTGTTTATTTCATTTCCATGTTTGAGTAAGTGACAGTGCATGGACTTTGGTAACTGTCCATCCCACATATCTTTTTGCTGTTTATATACTCAGGTTGTGGTGAAGTACAGTAGAACTCTAGTAGTCTGGAATCTGATGGTCCGTCACTTCCGATAATCGGGCACAAATATTGGCAAGTGCTAGTGAGAGCAAGCTTTGGCAAAGGAAATGTCACAGTAGCACGAGCCAAGCCTAATAATGAGTGTCACTATGTCAGTTAATCATTATCTCACATGATCTCGTTTCCCTGTTTTCTATTGTTAGGATAGGAAATGCTTGAATTTTCTCAACTGTCCATGACAACTCATATCTTGAATACTTGTAGCCAGCCATTTGTAATAATAGTGTCAAAAGTGAGTGAAGGCAGTAGTGGTAGTGAAGTGTGAAAAGAGCGCATATGACACTGACATTGACAAAGAAGTGATAGGTAGTCTGATGGTCTGACTTGGGTCCCAGTGCTGGGCTGTGCAAAGTGTTCAGCACTTAACATGTTAGAGCAGTATGCTGCCTATGCCTTCAGGATCCACAGGAACCAAGTATGTGTGAACCAGAGTATACCGCAGCACATCCCAGGCAGCAGTAATAAGAAATATAGTGGAACTGAATTCTCTGAATTTGCTGAAAGCCGGTGATGACATGTCTTGCTCAGTCGCATGTCTGACAGGAACAGGGAGGTTTGCGTGAGAAATCGTGAGGCGGGATTGACACAATCATCTGGAGGGCAAGGGCTGATAAATCGGTCTGGTTTGATGTGAAAGAAATTCTTTTTGCTGGAAATCATTACACATATTGCCAACTGTTCCATTTAACATTTACCTCTCTTATGGTGACAGTTTGCTCCAGGATGTAACTAAGTGAATAAAGCTTGATGCAGAATGTCTGTCAGTTACCTTCACTTTCTTGCACTCACTTGTTAAATGTTGTTTATAATGTTCAGAAAGATGCATGTTTATGTGAAAATGAGGAGAGCTGGTTGGTGCTGATTGTTGTGAACCTGTTAGTGTGCACTTATCATTGCACTGTGATGTGCATGAAACACACTAATTAAGTTACAAACTTCAGGCACCCAAGCATGATAATTTTAAACGTGTTCTCACTTTTGGAGCATGAGTGCCATTAGTACAGCACACCAACTGTGCTCTGAAGTTGGGATTGGCACAACTGGCCCATTGTCAAAGAGTTTGATTTACAAGATTTACAAGAGCTTCGATTATGGTGTCACTGGGCCACGACGTGTCGGAGATGCAGTAAAATACTTGGTTAGTCCAAGTTAGGTTTGTCTTAATGGGAGACAAAATTTACGCTGTAGAAATATAAGGTGAAAACCTGGTTGATGGGTTGATATTCTGTAGAAGATCTCTGTTGATGGGAAGCTCATCATATAGATGTGGCATTTAATATCATTTGTTGTGTTTTATTAAATGTGTACTGTATGGGAAAATTATGTTTTGAGAAGATGTAGAAGTTAATGGGATCTGTATTCTGTATTTTGAATAGTTCTTATATACAGGCAGCTCTCCTTGTGTGCGATTTCTTTTTACATGATTTTGCTTTAACGCGGCTTGAAAATTTACACCATGTTTTGAACTTATATGATAATTTTTGGTGTAACACAGTTTGGCACAGACAGTCCATGGCTGTGCTCGTCTGCTGTAGGAGGCTAGCGGAAAGTGACGTCACTGTCATGCCGTCAGTCGTGTATGAACTGATTGATTGCGTTGGTGATACAATCATGCAGCTCATGTAGTTCCTTCTCCTACAGCATTGGCTTTTCTTATTGACGTGAGTGACAAATGTAAATCTACATCGTCTAGTGCAATCCAGGTGAAAAATCGGTGAGAGACAGAGAAGAGAAATTGAATGTAATAAGCCAACTTAAAAGAGGTGAACAATTTGTTGACATATGGCATAATGTTAGGCTCACTTATGATAATGTAGGTACAGTTCATGATAATGCTGATAGAATTACAGAAGGTGTTAATTCAGGAACTAAGGTGTTCATCTAGCAAGGCTAATGCAGTCTTGTTGGAATGAACTGTACCAAAATCTGTGGGTGGGAATCTGTTACATTTTTATTGCATTAGAAATGAATATATTGTATAGATTTTTATGTATACTGTATACATACATTGTGTGTGTGTTTGTATGTACACACACACACACACACACACACACACAAACACACACTACTGTTCTGTATGTGCACTAATGGTACAGCCATACACTGTATAGAATGAGGCTGTCAGTCCCCTAACCCCCAGGAAATACACTCTTTTAAATAGGAATTTTGTGTTTGATTTTCATGATTTCAGTTTGCATGATGTTCTTCAGGAACGTACCCCTGACATAAAACGAGACCTGCCTGTATGTGAGCCATTTGTGAGAAAAATGAAAATTACATTTTGAACTGATGTAAAGTGTGGGAGGTTGTATTGGTCCATTGCGAGTGATACAGAAATGTACCGTACTGTTTCACGTGTAATACGCTCCTTCTCCGAGTACCAAATCTGACTGCAATCAGTTCAGTAAATAAAGAGAAGGGCTTGTATTTTAGGAAAGAACACATAAAATACCATTTTTCTGTTCTTACAGTAGAGTTGTGCACAGAATTGCACCCAGCCGCAGGAAGTGCAAGTGCTGTGGCATAAGTGTAAGACTGTGCAGGCGGGTGTGTGTGTGTGTGTGTGTGTGTGTGCGCGTACGTATGTATGTATGTGATGTTCTTCATCATGTAGGTGTTAGCACAGGTCAGTTCATGCTCCATTGTCTCTCACGTAGTGTCTAAGCTGAAACAGATGCACTTTACTTTAATTGTGTTGCTTCTTTTTCTCAGTTGCAGAAGAGCACATGCATTTTACATTAATTTAAGCTGCTGTGTGTGAAATGTTAAGTTGTTTGCATGTTTCTGTTTGCTCCCAGACACAGTTTTCAATCCGCAAATGAGACGAGATTTTTACCGTGGCTCGCAGGATAGTTTGGCTGACAGAATGGAAGAACGCAGAAGTGCGGGGACCTCTTTGTTTAGAGGTGAGATGTGGACTGATTTGTTGGAACTTCGTCACATGTACTGGCATCGTTGTAATCCCTGGCCTTGGGAAGTTTTGAATTGCTCTATCATTTTGGGTTACAAGCAGCTAGGAGAAAATTGTAATGTATTATGGGCACTCTTTGTGTTGTAAAGAAATATATAAATTACTTCAGCTAACTACAGAGTGTCTCATATAGCATTTTTCCAAGCACTGGCTGCCACAGGATGTGCTGGTGGATGCTGGCTTTCTGTGTGATAAGCTGATGTGCTCATGGAAGCTGCAAAAGAAACACTGCAGATGGTGTAACCAACTGTTTGCCTTACATATTCATACAGAGACATTTTCCAAAACATTGTTTCAGCGCACAAAAAATATCAAATCATAAGCCATTTGCAATATTCGAGTTTGTAACATTGGTGGATTTAGGTGTGAGTGGGCTGTTGAAGACTTCTTGCACTATTCTCATCGTCGCACCGTGCATTTCGCAGAATTACTTTATTTGTCAACCAACAAATGCACTTACATAAAATAACACACAAAAACACATTAAAACACTTAAAATTGCTCTGACATGTTTCGATCCTTAGATCATCCTCAGGGAGCTACGTTATTCCTTGCTAAAGTTGAAGTGACTTTAGCAAGGAATAACGTAGCTCCCAGAGGATGATCTAAGGATTGAAACATGTCGGAGCGATTGTAAGTGTTTTAGTGTGTTATTTTATGTAAGTGCATTTGTTGGTTGACAAAGTACTTCTTGCACTGTTTGACTCTAAAGATGAAGGCACTAAAACCATCTGAAACACTCAGAACCACTCACCCAGTGATATAGCATTACATCCCAGAAAACCTGAATCCTGAGTCGGTAGTTTGTAAGGTGGTCAAGAAGTTCTCCACATTTTACTGAACCCAAAGGTTCAATACCATGTTCACCAGAGCTGTCCATTCCTCCTCCTCCTGAATCTGATGAATCCAGTCTCCACCCACCCCATCATATTTCTCTAAGATACATCTTTAGGCATGTATGCAAAATTTTGAAAAGTGATTATTAGTCTGTCTTGTCTTGCCGCATGGTACAACTCACAACTCAGTTCCCACTGGCTGGATTTTCGTGAAATTTGATGTTTGAGTATTTTCTAAAAATCTCTCGGGGGGGGGGGGGGTTAAAGTTTGATTAAAATCTCACAAGAATACCAGGGGGTACTTTACATGAAGACCGACATGTGTACATTCATGGTAATATATCACAAAATTATTCTTGAAATTGTTTCACACAAAACTTGTAGAGAAACGGAAGACACAGTTTATGTTCAGTAACCGCAGCCTCAAAAATTGTGCCATTTTTGAGATAATGTGGAAAAATTGGTAGAGACAGACAGGCCATAGATGGAAATATAATACAGTGCATGTGCACTGCATGCTGGGAAACTAAGACTTCAGATACACACTCAGAATAAATAACACTTATTGCTTTTTCATTGTGACCATGGCTGTGCAAACGCACATTAATGTTACATTTATACATACATCACCTGTTTTATAATATGATGTCTCCATTTATGCCTGGGTCTTCCTAGTGGTCTTCTCCCTTCAGGTTTCCCTGCTTAACCTTTACATGCATTTCTCTTCTACCCGATACGTGCTACATACCCCACCCACCTAATGCTCCGACTCTGGATCACCTTAAAATAATATTGTTGAACCTCACACTTTTACTTTACAGTGATCAGTAATAGTGACAGGGCAGGCATGCAAACTGATGAGGTGGGAGAGACGTCAGTTAATCCAAGTTCCTTTGTCTTCGTATTGCCAAATGCAAGGGTAAAGATACTGCATCAAACGTTGTGAATATTTTACAGAATCTGTTTATCCACTGTTTTCAGCGATGGGTCCACCGGTTGAGCGTGAGGGATCCTCATGTTCAGTAGATTCTGGTCAGTAGAGCATAAATCTTCTTGTAAAACTTGTTTTTGTTCTCATCACAACTAAGAAAGTTACAGTTTTTGTAATGAATTTTGACAGTTGATGTATGTTTCTTGTTTGTAGTTATTTGAACTTTACAAGTAGCTGCAAGGTTTGCTACAGGTTGAAAGAATTTTGGGAAGGGGTCCACAAAATTAGTGAGGCTCTGTTAAGGGCCTGCGGTATTCAAGAGTTTGAGAAGCACTGATGTGAGGCACAATCTATAATCAAGCAGTAAGTTTTTCTCAAGGAGCATCTTAACAAAAACAAAAACAGTGTGTTCTATATCCATGCATTAAAGGGATATTTTGGTTTATATTTATTTATATGTGAGTTGAAATATCAAAAGGAACATTTGATTTTACTCTTTCACAGAATTTTTATAACTGTTGGTTTAGGTAGCTGTTGGGCTCTCACCGCAAGAGTCCTGGGTTCAGTTGCAGGCCAATGTGTGGGATTTGTGGTGGATAAAGTAGCAGTGGGACAGGGTTTTCTCTGAGTACTTTGGTTTTCCTCTGTCAGAACCATTCCACCAATACTCCATCAGCATTCATTCTTATATCACTGACACTTTATAATCTTAAACTGACACCATTGTTAAGTAACACAATTTAAAAAGAAGATGATTGAATATGATCTGATGTGATGCCAACTGTTGAATTGTTACTGCTGACATTTTGTAAGAACTTGCTGCCTCCATCATCAGGTTAGTTCAAGAAATTTTGGACTTGTGGACAACCAGAAGATGAAGGCAGTAATGTTCTCAGAAACATACGTAGTCTGTGACCACCTGGCACTGTGTGATGTTCCGGAACACTTGGCTGTTCACCAGTAATGCTGCCCATTTAACATACAGCTTGAGGCAGATAAAATAAGTATGATTTGTTTGTGTGTCAGCAAAATTATTCTTTCTTGTTGACTTGTAACTTACAGTGCCTGACTGTGATGTTACCAACGTACAATGGAAGGATTCCAGTCATCTGGGATGATTGGCATCTGTTGTTGCACTGCTGTAGAAGCCTTACAATTAACTTATGTTGTGTGTACAGTGGAAGTCAGGTGTTATCAATTCTGCGCCAGAGTGCTTGTGTATGCTAGTTGGTCAGGGTCTGAGCCTAGCTGCTGTGTGTGTTGACGCAACACGATGTGTAACTTTCAGACTCCCCAGATGATGGCCGAGGAGCGTCGCCCTGTCGCAGCGTGAATCAGTTGGGTCGAAGAGGATCCTACAAAACATCCAGAGGTCTGTGTGTGTTACAGTACTTTTTCCAGTTACATTACATTAGCACATTTGCTGTATGTTTCAGTGATTGAGACACGTCAGTCATCTTGTGTATTTGCACCTCCCTAACAGAACACTAGGACTCTTAATTACTGGACGTAACGACAGTAGAGCCTAAAAATTCATGAATCTCTTAATACCACTGTGTTGACCTTCCCTGGCTGTTCTTCATGAATAGGGGTGAGACCGCGTGGCTGGTGAGTCAGCTGCCCGTACTCGCCTGCTATTGTGCAGATCACCCTCAGCTCAGACAAGCATCATCTTTCATAAAGTAAGGTTGACTGCTTTTGCTTTGAATGGAATGAAACTCTCATTCAATCAGTGAACATAATTTATGATTCAGAAGATATGTTTGCATTGTGTTAAGAATAAACTTACGTTCTTGTTGTGTATTATGCAGTTCTTTTATGTTTCTATCGCTGGTATTTCAAAGGGACTTGGAACCAGACACATATATTACATTGCCAATGGTGTCTGGGATCCATGATGGTGCTGTCTGTCCCATTTTATCATGAACATGTAGACTGCTGCTGCTGCTGCAGTCTGTTATATACTGATGCATCCTCAAGGAACCAGTCATCTGGTTATTTTCATATTAATTAAAGGTGCCTATTTAATTTGGTCATCTGACGCTGTCTGTTGGACACGTGAGGTCATATTTAGCAACATTGGTCTCTGTACTGTGGATTTATTTGCTGTTTGATAAACTGAGTGACAGGACCTCTCATGCCCTCTCTAAACAGTAATGGCTATTTGTAGATTTTCAGCAGTATGGATTACAGTGGACCAATAGAAGGCGTTATTTAATAAACATTGCATGGAAAGGGATGTTGTTGTTGTTGTTTTTGTTTTTGTTTTTGTTGTTGTTATGCCTACAAGGAGTCAAATATTTGCAGATACGTCGGAGCCAGGTCGAATTAGAGGCCGACAGAAATATCCCACTTATCAAGGGAACTTTAGGGGCCGCAAATCAAACTCTCTCATGAATCTGTGTGGTAAGAAGTTCTGAACCATCCATAGAACCAGCATGAAGCTAATGTGGTGGATGGTTTTGTCTCTGTTTTTCTGTTCTAGAGGCTTTCAGCCAGAGTACCGGTGGTGGTTCGGTTCGGGTTGTGCACCAGCAACTAGTCTGTTTCTGTCTTAATTGTGTTTGTTTCCAAAACCTGACTACCCTGCTAAACCCTTTCAGGATAGCCGCAAAATTGCACTTGGGCATCCTCCGGCTGAGGTCATGAAATACTGTTGGCATATATTGGGGAAAACATTGCACACGTGTCCCTCTTTGTAAGTGGTTTACTATTAGAGGTGTTAAAAAAATTTCAGTTCTGTGCAAAAGGGTGGTGTACACGTGCATCGCTCAACACAGAAACACAAAGGAACGTTTTCAGCTGTGCAGCAATCAGCCAGAGTTGCTGCAACAGAAACTGAACCAGTTTTTGCTGCTCTCATGAACAGTACCTGCTGTACAATCTGTACAATGCATGCATGTACAGAGCAAGAGGCCTGAAAGGGAAAATAGTTTACGGGGCGCAGAGCTGAGTAAGGTTTTGGAAGTAAACTGCTGCTTTATCCCTGTCACTATATATATTTGCACTCAACCAAACTTGCCTAGCTATGCACTTTTAACAATCCTGTAGCTGCAGTCCAGTGTTGCAATTACATTTCACCTTGTTGTACTTTGAAGTCACAATATAAACGTAATTCAAGTGTATAATTGTGCAAGAAATACAACAAAACCTGCTTGCCTACAAGAGAATCCCAAGGTCCTGAATATTTCTTTTTCAGAACTTTTGATTTAATGCAGGTTCTTATCTGCAGGTACCAAATGGTGACTGTTCCTTATCCATATAGAGGCTGAACACATGCAATGTTGACACTTTTAGTGCAACATTGCACATAGGAGTGACAAGTAAATGTATTCATGTAGGTAACATGACCAGGTACTGAAGTCACGCTACTTAAGATTGCAAGCCTTGCTGTTCATGACAGTACATTGCTGCAGTGTCAAATAGTGTGAAGCAAAGTGTGTGCCAGAGTATCATGAATTGAAATCTGTGATTTCAGTGCATGAGATGTTGTGTTTGGAGTTTGGCAGGGAATCACCATTGAAATTATCCACCTACAAGTGGTATAGGTTTTCATTCAGGGTGGTTGCATGTTTAATTGGAAAAGACATGACCTTTTGTTCGGAGTCCAAGAAATCAACAGCACAAACTCCCAACAGTTCAGCACGCTAGTGTTAACAGTGCACAGAATTATGCATTATGCAACACTCATTTGACATGTAAGCCACCAATACCATTGTCACAAATTGAGACAGCCCAAGGCAAAGAAGTTTCTTACACTTCTTACAGTGACTTTTTTTTTTTTGCATCTTAAAGGCAGTTTTTGGAGTCAGAGAAGAGAATCTTTGAATCGACACCTGGGAATAATGGTTTGCATGAAACCAGTAAGGGTGTTGATCAGTTTTATCACATCCAAAAGTTTAAGGTAGCAGTGCCTACAGGGTTTTGGTGGGAAAACCTGCATCAAAGGACCACTTATACAGCTGGATTCATCTAGCCTTAGACAGGGACCAGGGTGGCCTGTTGTGAACAGAGTAATGAAGCTGCTACTGACTGTGGGGAATTATGTGTCTCGTGAAGTGCTGGGTTCTCAGAGAGGACTGCTGAATGCCGTCAGTCAGCTTGATATGATGGGTGTGGGGATAGAAGTTGGTTGGCACTAGAATGGGCTTTGTGTTAGCATTGTTTGTATTCTGTTAGTGTTCTGCTCGTGTTCTGTTGATGGCCAGGCTAAACTGTTTCACGTGTGTAACAGCAGTATTTTGTCTTCAATAAACTTGATTTGAGCGTGTTACAGCGGGAAATTGTACAAACAGTAAACTGTAAATTTCTCAGTCAGACATTTTCAGTCTGCATCCCAACTCCCATTTCCGTTTATTGCAAGCAGTTTTATATTATGTGAGTTTGGGTGAAGTCTTGGCTGTTTATTGATGCTTCTGGTCTTTTGGAATGTGATGATGTACTGGGTGAATGCTTCATTGTATTGTTTTAATGGGAGAAATTTTTGGTACAGACCCAAATTTCTGCTTTATCAAGATTCTGTTTGTGGACAGGTTTTACTGTATTTGTCTTTAGTTTTCTGTACTTTTGCACATAATTGATGTAAGTAAATTTGAGTCACTGTGTTTGTTTTAAAAAGACTGGTTAGGTTTTAGGGCAAAGAATATTTTCAGTCCTTTCTGTTGCTGATAACTTATTCGAATATTACGCTCCTGTTGTGTGTGGGTGTGTGTGTTTGTGTGTGTTCACATGTGCACATGCCAGGCAAGATTCAGTTGTTGTGTGAATATGTATAGATTTTCTGTTACTAACAATATTTGCATAATGTATGTTATTTTAGACTAAGATGCAACACACTTTTATTTGTTCTGATCCTTTTGCAGCATTACTGTTAGTGACTGAGCATCCCTTGTAGCACATACATTTATCTTGACCAGGAATTATCAGATCTCAGTCGTGCGGCTAGTTTTATTTCAACCGTGTAAGCAATGTGTTTCATAAACATCATGTGCTAGTTGCAACACTTGGAGTAGTGTTAATGAAGAGAGGCACAAATTGAGATGATAATTAATTTGATTTGAAGAGCCATTAGCTCACAGCTGTGTAGGAGTTACCCTCCAGCTGAAAGCTGATCCAGCAGTCAACACATGCCAGTTCTACAGCGAAGTTACTTGTACATTTTCAGATTTGTCATGCCTGCCAGTTGTGTGTTATGCAGTGATATGTGCAAAATGTATCTTTGCAAGTACATTTTACATTATGCATTGCAGTTGATAATTACTGGTCTTGTAAACTAGTGATGTCCAGAGAAGTCCTAGTTGAAGCTAGCTGTAGGATAATTGACAGTAATATAGTACCAGTATGGTACCGCTATTGCAGCAATACCGTGCAGTTGCAACACACAGTGACTACAGTATCAGGGCCATGCAGCCAGCACAGTAACTAACAACTATTTCGATAGTCTCTGCACCTCCTGCATCAAGTCATATTGTGTTTTAAGCATTTCTTATTTTTGTTCTGTAATGAGATGTAAATGTGCAGAGGGGACACCAACACTTACGACTGAACTGGCTGCTCAACACTGGTCGCTCAGTGAACTGGTGTCAGTGAGACCAATATTTCTGATGAGTTCTATGTTATTGGTTGTGGTTTTGTTCCTGAAAATCCATTGCATACCGTAGCAATACCAGTTGACGATAAAAATGAAAGAAAATAAAATAAACTCAATAGTGTCTATGATTTTAACATACTTGTTGAGTAAAAAATATGTGCAATGCAATACAACAGCAAAGCATATACAGCATACAGCACATTGGAAAATTCCAAAACACATATCACAGATAATTCCATTCATGCAGTTGCTCCATCTTTGGCACTGCAGGAGAGGGGTTTATTTGACAAAAGTGAAATGGTGGAGAGGACTGGATATGAGGCATATTACAAGTGTGGGGGAGGACTAGACTGGGGGTGGTTCAGTTGACACTGGGGGAGGCTCAGTTGAGACTGGGAGAGGACTAGACTGGGGGTGGCTCAGTTGAGACTAGGGGAGGGCTAGATTGGGGGTGGCTCAGTTGAGACTGGAGAGGGCTAGATTGGGGGTGGCTCAGTTGAGACTGGGGGAG
>Ga0123357_10004189_pt1 | contig 16818 bp, 11 predicted proteins | sample TergutEmb28metaG_FD_89873 | JGI IMG/M metagenome (GOLD analysis project Ga0123357, IMG submission 89873) | Embiratermes neotenicus P4 segment gut microbial communities from Petit-Saut dam, French Guiana - Emb289 P4 | ecosystem: Host-associated > Arthropoda: Insects > Digestive system > Gut ... | reverse complement strand
CTCCGTCAGCTTCGCGTTCAAATCCGACTCGCCGGTTTCCAAACGCCCGGCCGCGGACTCCATCTCCTCATAAGTCACATTGACATTAGCCATAGCCCTATTCCCTTCATAACCTTGACCCGCTAGCACCGGCAATGAGCCCACGAACCAATCGATACTTCCGCTCACACTGCCACACCCCACCCACAAAGTCAAGTCTGGTTGACAAGGTCGTTGACGAAGTAATATGGTGTCTGCAGGGATAGACGGCGAGGGAGTTCGTTGTGGGTGATTTGGTAAGTGATCGTTTTGTGGCTGATCAGTTCGCGGAAAACGCGGCGGGTGTTGATTTTTCTGGGGCGTTGGATCTTGCCTATCCGGCTGTTAGTACTGTTGCTGTGATGGCGGAGGGTGCGAGTCTGGGGAATAGTTTCAAAGCCACGTTCGGGGATTTGGTGTTGGTCGTTGAGCAGAGGTTGGCTGATGTGGTTACTGTCGCGGATGTTTTTGCGCAGGTTGACGCTGAATTGGCGGTAGGGCCGCGATGACCGATGAAGTTGTTGGACCGTCTGGGGTGGACCGGGTATCTTCGGATGATCTGGGGTTGCAAGTCAAGTCTTTGGTTGAGCAGGCTGACGCGTGGCGTGATCGGGCGCATTTGCATGATGTCCGTATGGTGGCGGCGATGGAGTCGTTGGCTCATGGCTGGCACGGTGGCCAGGTCGGTGACGTCATGGGTCGGCTCGATATGGTGCATGAGTCGGTGGTTCGACAGTGCAGGCAGCTTGCGGTCGAGTCTGATGATCGCGCCGACGTGTTGCGCGAGGCCGCCCGGGCGGTCGATGGGCGGGATGGCGTGGTGCGCACGGGTCGCGGGGTGGGGTCTGTTGGTTGGTGTGACAGTTGGGGGCGTGTGTGATGGGTTTGGTTTGGAGTTTGTCGGAGTCGGTTCAGTTCCAGCAGGGTTTGCGTTCGAATGTTGCGGTTTGGGGTGATGGTTTGGCGTTGTGGGAAACTGCGTTGGCCGAGATTGGTGTGTTGGTGGGTTCTGGGCCGGGCCAGCAACTGAATGGGGAGGCTTGGAATTCGGCGAAAACATTGTTCATGGATCGGGTTTTGCCGATTGTTAGTACGGGTCTTACGGCCTGTTCTTGGCTTGTGTTCCATCTGAACTCCTATTCAGGGTTCGTGCAACCGTTGATTGAGAAGGCGAGCTATCTGGACGAGGACGCGTTGAGGGCGACGATCGATACTTTGAACGGTGAGATCAGTGCTCTCGCGCGCGCTCATTCCGGATTCAGCCGTTATGGGCCGGATGCGCAGATCGGCCAACTGCGGGCGCAGGTGGAGCAAATACAAGATGTTATCGACAGTTTGGTGTTGTTCAATCAGCAGGTGACTGGTTTGTTCAACTCGGAGATCGCGTTGTCGGCGACGATGTCGGCGGCGGTGGTATCTGTTAGCCATGGCACTATATCGGCGTCGGGGGTGTATGTCCCGCCGCCCGGTGACAAGGAGGCATGGGTGCAAGGTCTGGTCGACTATGACTCAACCCATCCACGGGACCCGAAACCAGTGTTCGACCCGTCAGGCCAATACGGCGGAAACCAAGAGCTACTCTATCGGGACTGGAACTCCATGCCAGAATCTGAGAAGAAGGAGATAATCAGTTTCATTCGCGGGTATTACCCGGATTTGAGCACCGACGACATACGGAATGTCATCGGCCAGATGACCAAGTCGGGGTGTGGGTATATCGCTGATGTGAATAGTATCCTGGCACATTTCGCGAATGATCCCGCCGGTTTCCAAGGAAAGTTCGGGTTTCCGCTCTACAAACCAGACGGCACCCCCAACTTCAACCTGCTCTTCACCACGTTTTGGTGTTATGTGCAGTTTTCGCGTGGTATCGATCCGACGGGCGACTCAAAGAAGACTCCAGATGGGATATTTCCCACTGGTGGCGGCTACCTGAAGGATTTCCTGCAAGATCATCACGTGGTGGTCAAAACCTCAAGCGTGGGTTGGGCTACGATTGCGGACTATGATCGGATGAGTCGAACCGCTGGAACGGTCACCATCAGTGGCAACCCGACGATTCTGTATGACATGAATGGTGCTACGGTGCCGGCTCAAGCTGTTGGAGGTCACGCGATGGTCGTGACCGGCCAGGGAACGGAGACCTCGGGGCGGCAGTATCTGGTTGTCTCTTCGTGGGGCAAGCAATACAAGTTGTATCCGGACGTGTATGGGCGAGGCAAGAAGTATGACACCGATGGCGATGGACAGTATGACGCTATCGATTTGAATGGTGACGGGAAGCCTGATCCTGTAGAAAAATATTTCACAATGGAGGTGATCACATATGGTTAGGCGGGTTTGGGCTGTCGTTGTGGCTGTGATGTTGATGGTCGCCGTGAGCGGATGTGTAGGAGGAATTGTGAATCAATCATCGAGGCCGGCCCTGTCGTGGTTGGAGCAGCCGAGTGCCGATATGATCCAAACTGATACTGAGCCGCCCTATGGGGCGGTCCACACACAGGTGCCGCCTGGTGGTGTTGTGCCCGTCAGTACTGATGCCGCCGAAGAGAAGGGCTTGGCGTCGAACGGGCATCTGAATCGCGATTATGCGCTTGTGCAAAACATGTATCGCGCGATTCTGTTGCCCCGTCTGGTCGATACCCTTGGTTTGGCTGTCTATGACCAGGAGTTGGCCTCGGACGGTATTGTGGCTGCTAGTGGGGACAATGTCCCGTTTTCGTTGTATGCGCAGCAGTGCGCCGGGTTGAAACTGGACTATCTGTATGTTCGGAACAATCTTTATGTTGAGCGCTTGACCAAGGATCAGATCGACATGTTTCTGGCTCATGCGAACGACCCTGGATTCGTCACTAATCCGGATCTTGATCAGATTGTGACCGACACTTTCTCGCGTGTTTTCCGGTTGTATGATTTCGGTGGTGATGTGCAAGTTGGTTTCGATGGCAGTTTCAGGTTCTACAACGATGCCGTTGTGGTGTATCTGACAACATCGATCAGTGCCGATGAGATGACCCCTGACGGGATGGACGATACACCGCTGCATTACGAGAGGACGGCTCTACTTAACGGTGTCATGGACCGTCTCAACCAAACCTTACCTCAGCACTGGCCCGGTCATATTGGCCTGTGGTGGACGTACGCTGGAATGGCAAAGTAGTATCTCTGATGAGCGTGGTCCGGTACCGTGCGGACTAATGTGTACGGCAATATTTCACTATGGAGGCGATCACATATGGTTAGGCGGGTTTGGGCTGTCGCTTTGGCCAAAGGAAAGACAAAAAAGCGACCAGATTAGCGATGTTGCAGGCCACCCAACGGCCATTCGACGGCCACCTCCTTGGTGTGATCGGTTCAACCACGGACAACGGTGGGCAGGCCTTGCTGGGTGTCGTGTCCATTGGCGTCAACGACACGCCAGAACAGTTCGGCCTGACCACCGGCGAGGCGCATGTGCTGAAAGACAGCTGGCAGATGCGAATACTGCTTAGCCATGCCACTCATTCTCTCTAAAAGACCAAGCGCCATCAAGCTCCTACTGGTTCAGCCCGACAGCGTAGACAGCCTGGCCCACGGTCCGCTCGACAACCCAGACACCCACTGACAAGCACCACGGTCCATCAACTTGGTCGATAGCGGGACGCCCACACTCGGATCAGGCGCGGCGGGCCCCGACAGTCGTGACACAATAGGCACTGTGAGCGAGAGCGGTGGAAACCTGGGCAGCCGGTACCGGTTGCTGGAACCTATCGGTTCTGGAGCGATGGGGCAAGTGTGGCGGGCGCAAGTCCGCGCGGATGCGACCCCCGCAGCCGGGCCGAAAACGCTGGCGGTGAAGCTACTTCGGACCGACCTCGCCAGCGACCCAGACGTCGTGCATCGGTTCATTCAGGAACGGTCGGTGCTGATGAGTCTGGATCATCCGGGCATTGTCAAGACTGTCGACATGGTGGCCGAAGGTGACCGACTGGGCATCGTGATGGAGTTCATGCCCGGCGGCACACTGGCCGAAGCGCTGAAACATCTCGGAACGTTGCCACCAAGCCTGGCGGTGCCGATGGTGGCCGCTGTGCTCGACGCACTGACGTACGCACATGGCAAAGGAGTGCTGCACCGGGATGTGAAGCCAGCCAATGTACTTCTTTGCGCAAATGGTCTGAGCGACTCAAGCGATGTTAAGTTGAGTGATTTCGGCATTGCGTCGTTTGTCGACGACCAGGGCGTGCATGCCACCGGTCTGGTGGGATCGCCGGCATATATGCCGCCAGAGCTATTTACATCGGGCGTTGTCAGTGCCGCGTCCGATGTGTATTCGACCGGTGTGATGCTTTACGAGTTGCTGGCAGGGCGCACTCCATTCGCCGGGCCCGGCACAGCCCATACGGTGGGGTATCGCCATGTGACAATGGAGGCTCCGGTGCTGCCTGTTGATCCCAGGCTGTGGGACGTAGTGAAACGAATGATGGCGAAACGCCCCGGTGATCGGTTGAGCGCCGTCGCAGCGTCTGGTGCGTTGCGCGCATTGCCCCTGGACGCACTGGCCGGCGCCGCGTTACCGCCACAGGTGGCCCCTGATTGGGAGGTCGCCGGTACCATCATCGGATCTCACAAATCGACCGGTGGCACTCCGAAAGGACGTCAGGCTAACCGTGACGTTTCACCAGAAGGGGCGGCTGGTTCACTGGGCACCGAGGGCGGTCAAGATGCGGACCTTGACCCCCACGCGACGATCCTTGGCGGGGCAGTGTCAGAAGTTAAACTCGACTTTTCGCGTCCCAATCGACCAGTGAAGACCAAACCAAAACCTTGGTTGATCGCCCTTATTGTGGTGGTATCCGTGGCGGTGATCGCCAGCGGCGTAACTGTCGCAATCAAGGCCGGTGTGCTAGAGCCGAAAGGAGAGGCATCAGCAGCACCGACTTGGGCACCCGCCCACATCACCGGACAGGCGTCCGCGACCGGTTTGCGGATCGACCTAGACGCTGAGACCAGCCTTGCTGGTTCTGTTGCGCTGACTGTCACGTTGAATGCGCCACGTTCGACGGGGTTGTCCGGGGATGTGCTGATCGTGGTCCCTTCTGCCACGGGCGGGGGCACATGCCCAGCGATGGCGGGGGCTGATTGGCAGGTCGCCACCCAATCCACGGACGGGGTGAACGTGCCCTGCGCATATAAATGGCCAGTCGCATTGACCGCCGCGCAGGTACTGCCGCAGAAACTGCAAGTTACCGGTGAACTGGGCGACGACCTGGGTGCTTGGCTGGGCGATATCGCCAAGCAAACCAGTACCGCTTTGACGGGAGTGACCGGCTCGGCGTTCGCCTTGCAGCGCGTCACGAGGCTGAGTGTGCAAGTCGACCCCGTCAGCCGCACAGACAATTCGGTGGCCGTGTCGTACCGGGCGTTCGCGCAATGGCAAGGTGGACAAGAAGTGCTGTTCCGCAATGACACACTGGCGTTCCAAGCAACCGATCTTTTGAAATCGTTGACCGGCGGCAAAGGTCTTGAAGGCATCAAAGTAGACGCATGCCCCGAAACCCAAGTTCATGGCATCGTCGTGATGGCCCTTCAGCCAGTACCATCCTGCTTTCTGACGGTAACCGTTGGAGATCTAGTCAGCCCACAAGCCAACTTCCCCATCAATGGAGCCGGCAGTTAGGTCTCGGTTACCTTGAGTCAACCAAGTGACAGTTCGCGCCCGTGGAACAGGTTTTTGCACGGCTTTCGAACACCACAGGCAGGGGGTCGACTGCGGGTATGACCGATTGCGGCGGCCATTGAGGTGCCCGTATGCCATTGCCAACGTGCACCGCGAGATCTCACATGAACAGGTGATACTATTAGGGGCGATGCCGGTCGTACTGATCTGAGTTCGATCGGCCGGGTCAACCATGATAGCTGGGGAGATGCAATGATCCGCACAAGGGACAGCCGTGGTTCAAATGTTGGGACGCGCTTCGCAGCGGACGAAAGCCCGGCTGTGGGCAGGCGTTACGCCGCGCGCCGTGCGGCAGTTGGCAGCGTCGGCTCTCACACAGTCAAGGCATTTGCGGGTAGCCGGGCTGGCGCGCCCCGCCGGAGATTGCTGAAGAACGCGCGCCTTGGGGCTGTGGTCGGTATGGTCGGTGCCTCGTTGGTCTTGGCCGGGTTGGCGGCGCAGCCGGCACATGCCGACACGGGTACCGGGGTTGAGACGGTTGGGGTGCAGATGGGCTGGGATCAGGCCGTCTACTCGATTTCAAGTGTGGTGACCACGGGGAAAGATGATGCGACGCCCAGCACTGCCAGGTATTCGATGGCTCCGTCTGAGCAGAACCGTCTTCCGGTTCGGGTGCGGTTATCGTACCAGGCGGGTAGCCAGTCCGGCACTGACTTGTCGGGTTTGAAGGGCTATACCGGGCCGCTTTTGATTCGGTTGACGGTCGAGAACGTCACGGTTACGCCGCAGGAGTTGTCGTTCGAGTCACAGGGCGCGAGGTATCGCAGCTATGGCTTGGTGGGTGCGCCATACACAGTGGTGGCGTCAGCAGAATTGGGTGCTGGCACTTTGAGTCAGGTGGTCACAACCGGCATAGGCCAGCCTTTGACGGATGGCGTGGTCAGCCAGGGTGACAATGACGCGGCACAGGTCTTGTGGACAGCGATCTTGGCGCCGCCGGCCTCGGCGCCGTCCGCAGTGTTCACGCTGTCGATTGATGCGACCGACTTTCAGCCGCCCCAGTTCAGCGTGACCGTTGAACCAGGCATAATTACCAACCCGTCGCTGATTGGCGTGGTGGGTGGTGGCCAGGCAGATAACTCGCAGGCCGTGCAGTTGATGTTGGGGGCACAGCAGACTGTTAGCGAGGCAAGCGATCTGGTGACGCAAGTGCAAAAGACTTTGGCTATGGACGCGAACACCGTCGGCGCCAGAACATATGGCGAGCTTTCAGCCAGCAGCGCGACGACATTGGCGGAACTCAGTGCGCTGACAAGCCAAATGCGTGCGATGTCGTCTAGTGTGTCGGGTGACCTGAATGACGCCAGTTCATCGTTCAATTCGAGCCTGGCATTGGTGTTTGCAGACATTGAAACCAACGTGCTAGGCGATCCAGACCCGGACACAACGGTGCCGATGACCGCTGCGGCGGTTGATAATTGCACCTTCACGTTGCCGACCCTGGCGCCGGACCAGCCGAAAACAGTCTCCTCGACGTTGAAAGTGCTGAAAGCGCAAGCCGACCTGCTCGCAGAGGCTTTCGCTGATCAAGGTGTAACGGCGGTGGTGCCCGATTGCCGTGCCGCATTGATCGCCCAGATTGTGAAGAGCATCGGTGCCAGCCCCGTCGACCCGACCATCGACTGCGCCAGCGGCGGGGTGCAAGCTGACTCGCTTTGGTGCAGTATCTATCTTGCTCAGGAGAATCTGTCGGCCAATACCAGCACCGCCAGCGCGAGTAGACACGATGTTGACAGCTTCGTTACCGCGTTGGATGGTTCGACATTGGTCAATGCGGCGACGGCACTGCAGAGCGATCTTTCCAGCTTGCACACTGGGGCGGGCGGCGTGATCACGTTCGACCAGTCGGCGCTCACGGGTATGAAAAAACAATTGGACAACGTCAAAAATGCCCTAGATGATGCCACGACGCGCCTGAGTGAAATAAAGGGCCTTGCCGACGCTGCCGCGTCGAGTAACCCTGTGATGGATTATGTGCTGACCGAGGCGGCAAGCGACTCCGCATGCGCTGCCGCGATAGGCACCTTAACCGGGGTTGATGCATTGAATGTGCTGGCGACCGCGTCAGACTGTTCATCTTTTGCTGATTTGGCCACTGCTGTGAAGGAGGACCAGACACAATGGTCTGTTGTTTCGTCGAAGGCCGATATCGCTGGTGCGGCGGCAAGCCCAGGGCCCGACTACGCATCTGCTGACGCCAACCTCGCCGCCATACTGGCGAATCTTCAAGCTGACCTCGCTGCGCTTGCCGGCTCGCCTTCGCCAACCGTTACATTGAGCATGATTTATAACGACAGTAGTGTGATGCCCGTGGACAACGTAGAGAATGCTTGCGCCGCGGTGGCTGCCGCAAGTGCGCTTGGCAGCACCCCTTTGCCATCAGCTAATGCACTGTTTGCAGCCATCAATAGTTGGCTTTGCACTAACAATGGTTTGGATACTGCCATATCGGCTTATGAGTCGCAGACGGACACGGCAATCGGTTCGGCAAGTAGCCATCTGGCTTTGCTCACTACCCAGGTTGAGCAGGCGTCGTTCGTCGCGACGGGTGGGATCAACAAACTGAGCGACGACCTGCACAGCTTCTTCGCCGAACAGCAACATCCGGCGATTCTTGAGCTGCAGAAAAGTCTCAGCAAAAATTTCGTTACTTTACAAACCAAGCAGAAAGACACACAGACTGTGCTGCAAGAAGACGTTCAGTCTGTGGTGACTAGCTTACAGACCCAAGTGGATGCTGCCACCTTGAACGCGACCAATACGGCGACGTCACTCCAAACCAATTTCAAGAACTTGATGATTGACTTGGGTGACCCTCGAAGTGCTGCGCCAACCGGCCTAATAGGCAGCCTGAAGACAACGTCGACGACAGTGCAAAGCGTCGCCGACCAGTTGATGTCGTTGGGTGTGACAATTGGCGGGAATGTGACGTCCCAGCAGTTGGCAGCGCAAAACGCCGCGCTACAGTCTGCACAGTTGGCCAGCGGTCAACAAATATTGGACAACGCCCCATATTTCTGTGGTCAGCCGAAACCGGCAAACGGTGTTTCGATCTATTCGTTCCATATCGGTGAGGCATGAAATGGGGCGGGTCTGGAAACCATTGACGGCAATTGTTTCGACCGGTTTGGTGTTGTCCGGGTGCACCCCGAAACCGGCACCGCCCAGCGTGAACCCGGCTTACCCTGTGAGTGTGGCGTTGCAATCGTCCGCGCAAATACAGGCAACGGGCGTTACCATCGGCGTGCTGACTGGCCCACTTTACGGCGAGGGGTCCGACTACCGAATGATGGCAAGCGGCGCGACCGTGGCGGCGTTCCGGTTCAGCCTTGATGGCTTGACAGTGACGTTGAAAACAGTGGTAGACGATGGCACGGCGGCTGGAGCAGCGGCGGCGATGCAAGATATGATCGACGCTGGTGTCGCCGGAGTGGTGGTGGCTGATGCCGGGCCACACTTACAAAACGCAATAGCCGAGGCCACCGCCGCAAACATGTGCGCTCTGTTGCCGTATGACTATTCCGTCACGGCGAAAACCCCCGCCTATCACACCGGTGCCGATCCAACGATGGTTGCATCGGCTTTGCGGGCGGCGGTGACGGCATCCGGCATGACCCACCCGTTCGCAGTGGTGCAGCCAGGTTATGAAAGCACCGTGGCTTGGGCGAACTCGACTCAGTGGGACGGCGATGCAGGCTCAACTGCGCAAGCCATAGCCCAGCTTGTTGGTGGCGGGCAGGTAGACGAACTGGTGATTGAGGCCGCAGCGATAACACAGGCGGCACTGGTGTCGCAGGTACAGACGCAGCTGGGTAACCAGCAGTTGCCGATTGTCTTGACCCCAGAGGCATTGACCCCGGTTTTCAATGACGGGTTGACGCAGGCGGGGGCAGTGCCGGTCGCCATGATGACGGTTGGCCAAGACACCAGTGATGCCGTGGCTTTGCGTCCGGACGCCAGCGGCGAGGCCATCTCTGCTTATCTGCAAAGCGTGCGCATGGCGGCCGATAACCCAAACATCCAGAATGTGTTTGGCGACAACAGTTTTGCGTCAGCATCAGGTGGGGCTGACGCCGCAGCACACGATGCGGTGGTGGCGTTGGTGCGGGCTGCCGAAAAGGCTGGCTCTACAAGCCGGGCCTCAGTCGCCTCGGCCCTGGCCAGCTTGTCGCTGACTCAGTCGGATGGCTTAGCCGGTGCTGCACTTGATTTCACCGCCACCACACCACTTGACCCGGGTGCCATCGTCACATTGTTTGCGTCCCCCCAAAACCCGGGCCTGCGTCCCGATGGCCGCACCACCGCTCTTACCTGGGTGCCGGTCAGCTAGAAGTAGGCAAAGTTGAACTTGCCACCCGCGAAGTCGGTTCCGACTTCGGTTGTGAAGAGCCATCTTGTCAAACCCGGTCGCCTAGGCAGTCCCAGATCGCCATACCTCCACACAATCCATAAAAAGGTGACCCATCAACGAAGCCATGATCGGCAATGCCGTCGGCGCCGTCGTCGCAGGTCACCTCAATTCTCAGGCAACGGCAGCTGTACCGTCCAGTATTTGCCGGTGTCAACATAAACACCGCGCCCTGGTGGGTAGTCGGCGCGCTTGACCCGGGGAAAAGACACCCTAAACAGGCTGTCTCCGTCCGGGCTGTCGGGCTGTAGAACAATGCCGCGACGACTGTTACGAATCTCTGCGACGAGTGGCCAAGACGAACTCCATCCTGCGGTTTCTGTTTCACCGATTACGAAGTGACCGTTCCGTCGGGCAAGCTTCAACATTTCGACAATCATTTGTTCGGCGGGGGAGCCGATCAGTTCGCTGAGCCCCTCGACCATAATGACGGCTCCCGGCGTGTCTTCTGCTGTTAACTGAAGCAACGGCGTCACTTCGGCAATTGACGCTTGCATGCTTTCTGTGTCCGTGGCGGCGGCGGTCCACAGTGTCTCGCGGCCCACAATGGAGCGCTTGTTGCCGAAATAGTACATCGGAAGAACAGGCTTCCAGCGGCGCAAACTTTGGGCGATGCTGCGAAGAGCGGTGGTTCGCCCCGAACCGGGCATTCCGGCGACCATGAATGCGCCTTGGGGGTTGAACCCGATAGGGGCAAGGGTGGAGTCCTCCAAACCAAGGGTGGGGTGCCCTGCGGTGCTGGACGGCAATTCGCCTATTGTGACACGCGTGGCCAGCCGTTGGACTGGTTCAGCCGGTGGGATGCCTCGCTGGGCTAGCTGGGCAGCCAGTGCGTCGATGGCGGCCGACTGGTCGACCGGATTGGGTGAGCCTGATGGCACGGCGATTTGGATTTCGTTGGTTTCCCCAGCAAAAACACCTCGTCCGGGTGGGGAGTCTGCATCAAGGATGTCTTTCGGGACGCCAAACGTCAGGTAGGCGTTTTCGTCAGCTTGGCGCAACACGAGTCGACGCTGGATATTGGCGGCCATCGCTGTAGGGACGGCACCGGGTCGGTCAGCAGTCAATACGATGTGCACGCCGACAGACCGTCCCTCGGCAAGCAGACGAGCCACCATGCCGAAATACTGCGACCTACCAGACTGTGTTTCATAGGCGTCACGGAACGCGCCGAAACCATCAATGAGTAGCAGTATCCGCGCCTCTTTGGTGTCACCGGTGGCGGCTCTGTATTCAGTGATTGACCCGGCCCGGGCGGCCGCATATCTTGGCGTTCTTTCGTCAAGTATTGCCACGAGCCGCGATAATAGACGGGCGACACGCTCGTGGTCAGCGCCGTCAATTATCGCACCGACGATAGGTAACGGCTCTAACATGGCGAGGCCGGCCGCCCCGAAATCCAACCCGTAAACGTCTGTGCGGGAAATGTGTGACTGAAACGCGGCGCCAACGGCAAGGGTACGAAGCACAGCAGACGTGCCCGAACCGCCAGTTCCAAAAACAGCGAGGGTGCCATCTCGATCGGGGTCATAGGCGTGCAAGTGCTGAGCTTGCGCGGCAGGGTCGTCAACCATGCCAAGAGCTAGCCGTTGACGGCTGTTGATATCCGTCGTCTGAAGAGCTTGGACCAATTCGGCCAGATCGTAGCATGGCAGCAAGTCAGGCAGCCATGGCTTACGCGGCTCTGGGATGGCCTGGTTGATGGCAGCTTGGCAAATTGCCGATGTTATGCGAGCAATATCGGTGGGCCCCTCTTCGGCTCTCGTTGGGGTCGTTCGTGGAACTACGGGTATTTCCCAAGGTTGGCCTGGCCCGAATGTGAGGGTTTCAATATCGACGCGGTTAGTCTCGGGCTCGTCAGATGTGCGCCCGCCGGCATATCCCGATTGAAATAGTGCGATGCGACCCGGACCGGTGCGGACTGCACCGCGCCCGGGCACTCGGGGGTCGAACTCGGCAGCCAGCTTTGTGCCGATGACATCGGTGGAGTCGGCTTCGTCTGCCATCCGCAAAGCAATGCGCAGGTTTGTGTTCGCGCGCAGATTATCTTTGATGACGCCAGCCGGGCGCTGCGTTGCAAGTATGAGGTGAAGGCCGAGCGACCGGCCGCGTTGCGCCACATCTACCACGCCATCGACGAACTCAGGTACTTCTTTTACAAGAGCGGCGAACTCATCCACGACGATTATCAGAGACGGTGGGCATTCGGGGTCGCCCGTGCGCTCGAGCGAGATTAGATCCTTGGCCTTCTTTTGGTTTAGAAGATGCTCGCGGTAGCGCAATTCCGCGCGCAGGCTTGTCAGCGCGCGACGAACCAGGTGCGGCGATAGGTCCGTCACCAGCCCAACCGTGTGGGGTAGGTGGACGCAGTCCGAGAAGGCGGCACCGCCTTTATAGTCGACGAATAGAAATGTAACACGGCGAGGGCTGTGCGCACTGGCCAGCCCCAGCACCCACGATTGCAGGAATTCGGACTTTCCAGCGCCGGTTGTTCCGCCTACCAGAGCGTGCGGTCCTTGCGTTCGAAGGTCGAGAATAAACTCGCCTTGCGCGCCCTGCCCGACCAGGGCCCGCAGCGTCGTATTGGTACGTCTGCCGGTGCTGGTCAATAGTGAACCATCTTCACGCCATCGGTCGATCACGAAGTCGGGATTTTCGGCCAGAGCAGGGTCACTGAGCGCGAGGTATGACACGGATCGAGGAAGGTCGGACTGGTCAACAGCTGGTGCTCCGGCGTCGGCTAGCGGTGCCAATCGTCGGGCCAAATGATCGGCTGCCTGTGGTGCTAGCGCCTCCGTCCTTGTCATCGCCACGATCTGATCATCATTCACGAAACCGGCCGTGACGGCGGTTCGGGCAGAGTTGTAGGTCAGGAAGGTACGGCAGGCCATCGGCAACTCTTGCTGGTGGCTCGCCAACCATACGACGTGAACCCCGACGGCGGGCCCCGCCTTGGCGAGCGAAACAAGACGCCCGCGTTCAATTGGCGCATCGTTCTCGACTAGTAACACTACTGCTGGTTGTTGAACTTTTGTATGTTGGTTGGCGGCACTTCGAGTGGCCACCAGTTCTTCAATTCCCGACACAAGCGCGGAAACTGCACCTGGACTGTTGGCTAGGTGTGATCCGGCGAGTGGTGAATGAATGGAACCGGTATGGGGCAGCCACAACAACCAATCCCAGCGAGGTGATGTGACGGCCGAAGCGATAGCACACAATACAAGTTCGGCCGGTGAATGCAGAATGGCGATTTGCGCCACAATGCCGCGAGCTATCGGGTCAAGCCATTCACGTGGGCCTGCCAGACCAAAATCGCCACAGCCACGAAGCGAGGCGGTGATTGGAACATCGTCCACTGTGGCGCATTGCTCCTGGATGGCAAGCAAAGAGTTCCACTCCGCAGTGGTTGCTTGCCCGCGACTTGGCAATTCGACAGTGTTTCGTGACGCGGTGGTGCCAAAACCAAGGTTGAGCGTCAAGAAGTCGTCATCTTCTGGGCGGCGGCTCCATAGTTCGGGGGTCAGCCCGTAGGTGGCTTCAACCAGTGATGCAAGGGAGGGGGTCTCCACACAGCGGGCGGCATGCTCTTCTGTCAGGGCTTGTGCGAGTTCGTCAGCAAGTTGAGCCAGCGCTTCATCGAAATGTGTATTCGCATCAGCCGACGTTTTCTTTTGCGTGAATCTATGGTCGAGCCAGGTGCCAACCGCGATAATGGGGCTAAGAGCAACAAAGATGATGCTGAGGGGGTTGTGCGTCATCAGGAACATCACAGCACCCATCACAAGCGGCGCAACCATCGCTATCAAAGGGAACCTAGTAGCAGTGGGCGCTGTTGGTGGTTCGGGGGCCTGGAACGTGCGTCCGGAAAATGGCTGGCGAACCACTGGTGAACGATTGAAGTCGTAATTGTCTGGCGTGCCAGTCGATGCGGCGTCGGCGACGACACGTTCCACCACAAGTCCGGTCTCGCCGATCACGATGACATCTCTGGGACCGATCATTGCGCGATCCACCAGGGTGTCTCCCACCATCACCCCGTTCGAAGAGTTCAGGTCAGTGACCTCAACCGACCGGTCGCTGACCATCAAGCGCGCATGACGGCGGGATATTTGGCTGTCGTGAAGCACAATGTCACACGCCAAATCACGGCCGATCAGTTGCGCGCCGTTCCGCAACGGAAAAGCCTGTCCGGCCGCAGGCCCGGATATGGCCCTCAGCCAGCCGACAGTTGTCGTCATACCACTCGTGGGCGACGAGTCGTAGGTGATCACGCGCACGCGTTGCCCTGAGCACAATTGGGTTTCTGTGAGCATCGATGATGGCGGCAGAGTTGCCACCTCGGCACCAGTTTCCGTGACAATCTGGACCGTCACAGTTCGCGCGGAACTCGTCGGTACCCCGGTCATTCCAGATTCAAGTGTCGAAGCGAGGTCGCCAGCAGTTGCCGTGCCCTCGGCGGTGACGACGACCGGCAGCGACGTCTGGGCAGGCGATTCCACATCCAACTTAATCTTCATCTAGATCCTTCTATGAAGAGTCAAGAGCACCCCGGACGAATCAAACCGATGGTCGGGCAGTGTGCCCCAATTGATGGGTCAACTCTACTTGAACCATTGACAATCATCCGTCATGGCGGCGGGGTGGTGGCGAGGCGGTGGCGCAATGACAAGTGTGTGCTGCGGTCACATGCGCAAATAGCGAAATAGAAAGGGGCTGGATGAGGTTCGCCGTGCACGTGGCATCCACGGCAGTCTCAGGATTCCTCGTCCGGTGTCCGTCCTGAAAATCCATCATTTCGGTGAGCATGCCCACCGCCAGTCGGGGTTGGCCATCGCTTGGTCCACAGTCATCCACTGGATGCTGAACATGTAAGTGTCGGCCGGGTGCTGAGCCGACACTTCCTCCAGGCCCGCGACTCCGTTCCCGGCGTTGTTGCCTTGGGTGCCGTCGGGGTATTGAACGAAAATGTTTATCCCATTGGCGTTTTGCCATTGGAAACCGGCGGGGAAGGGTGTCACGACGGTGGCGCTGGCGGGTAGGTGGAACGGGTCGAACACGCTCAGGGGTCGACTGTCGGTGAACGCCATCATATTGGACTGCCACCCGGCCGTTGGGCTGTACTGGTCGAACCTTATGGTGTAGGTGACGTTAGCCGGGCAGGTGTCACCCAACGCGATCTTCAGATCGCCGCCGTCGGCCCGTATCCCCATCGAATAGCTAATCGTGGATGCCGGGTCGGATATCGCCCAGGGTATCAACAGAAATAGGCATCCGAGCAGGATGGCGCCACCCAGCACGGCCGTCGCGAAAATGACAGGATGATCTTGGCTTCCGCTAGCCATCGGGCTCGTACCCCCCGTCCTTGAGTCCGGCCTCGATCTCGAAACCTATCATTTCGGTGAGCATGCCCACCGCCAGTCGGGGTTGGCCATCGCCTGGTCCACAGTCATCCACTGGGGACTGAAATTGTATGTGCCGGGTGGTTGGTCGGCGGACCCGTCGGTGTAGGAAAGGCCGGCGCTAGTGTCGTTGCCTTGGGTGCCGTCTGGGTATTGAACGAGGGTGTTCACCTCGTCGGCGTTTTGCCATTGGAAACCGTCGGGGAATGGTGTCACGATGGTGGCGCTGGCGGGTAGGTGGAACGGGTCGAACACTGTGAGTGGTTGGCTGTCGGTGAACACCATCGTTTTGGATTGGGACCCGGCCGTCAGGTTATCGCGGTCGAACATGACGGTGTAGGTGACGCCTGCCGGGCAGGTGTCACCCAACGCGATCTTCAGATCACCGCCATCGGCACGTATCCCCACCGCGTACCTAATCATGGGTGCCGGGTCGGATATCGCCCAGGGTATCAACAGAAATAGGCATCCGAGCAGGATGGCGCCACCCAGCACGGCCGTCGCGAAAATGACAGGATGATCTTGGCTTCCGCTAGCCATCAGGAATATACCCCCCGTCCTTGAGTCCGGCCTCAACTTCCAACAATATATGCTTTGGGTCTCCATTAGGTGTCATGGCCAACTGGAACAAATAGGTCGCCGCGAACCCGTCGAGACCGTCGCGTTCATACTGCCGGGAGTGGATCTCCTCATGATGCAACACCCGGTTCAAAGCCACACCACCGGATGTCTGGCCTTTTGGGTCGGTGATGTCGGGCATTTTGTTGCCCCAGATGATGTTTTGCAGCACTTGTGCGCCGTCGTTGTCGGCCGGGAAGTCGATGTTGATCATGAACACGTCCCCATAGGTCGTGCCCCCCGACTGCGACAATACACCGCGCACCCCTCCGCCGACCCCCATCAGCGTGCCGTAAGGGGTGGTCACCAACCGCAAGTCGCCAGGCAGCCCAGGTGGGATATTATTCTCCCCATTCATTAAGGTGAACTGCAAATAACTGCCCGCGTTCGCCAGTTGCCGCCCTTTGATGCGCTCGATCTCGTCGTTCGAGTACGGTGTGGCATCGTATTGGCCGCCCGCGACCGTGTAGTCCTTGGGTGCCCCCGGGTTCAAAATGTAGGTCATCAACGCCGCCAAGGCGTCGTCGGCTGTTTGTTTCGCGGTGTCTAGCTCCCTGCCGTACGACACCAACGCCTTGCCGACGTCACGGTGCACATACACCACCGCCAGCAAGTCCGCGGCGATCCATTGGGCGACTTGCCTGGCTTTCAGCCCG
>Ga0123357_10004188_pt1 | contig 16825 bp, 13 predicted proteins | sample TergutEmb28metaG_FD_89873 | JGI IMG/M metagenome (GOLD analysis project Ga0123357, IMG submission 89873) | Embiratermes neotenicus P4 segment gut microbial communities from Petit-Saut dam, French Guiana - Emb289 P4 | ecosystem: Host-associated > Arthropoda: Insects > Digestive system > Gut ... | reverse complement strand
AGTTGTCTGCTGGTGACAAGCTGTAAACACAGTCTAGTGTTCCTGAGGATGGGCGAAATTATCACCCGAAACATGTTGAGCTGATTGAAATTACTAATAAATTGTTATTGTTGCATCTAGTTGGTTGTTTATGCTATTGTATCAGAGATGTCACACAAATATCACATTTGTATGAATCCATTTAAACATATCTAATTCACTCACTAATAATAATAATAATATGCATGATCTACCATAACAAGTAGGGACCTTCAGAATGGAAACATTACATAGCACAAAGAAAACGACAAAATACGCAAAAGATTAACGATGACAGAATATAATTTATCTTAGAAAATATTTTGCCTCAATCTTCAGGCCGCATTTTCCCTGCTCCAAACACAGGCCTCAGTACGACAGGCCTTTACAGTCACAGAAACGGACCAGTTGCAAGTTGTTTACTGGCAGCTTAAAGTTCTAGTTTGGTTTGGTGGATCAAAGTTGCCACAAATCTCGGAAAGCGCAAAAAGTACAAGTGCTCCTATACCCCCTATGTAGTTACCAACTGTTTCTACAGATACAGAAACAAAGAAGAAAGGAATTGTGGGATGCGATGGAAGAAGTATTTCCATTTGGGCTACTGATGCTGCAAAACCATGAATTCACGAGTTATATGACACAAATTAATTGCTTGTTTTATTCCTTGGTAAAACCTTGAAATGCGGGTCAGCTCTCATTCTGTATTTAGACTATCGCCCTTTCATCTTAGAATTGTTTGTGTAAACCTTAACTATTTGTTTGTTTGTAACTTACAGTTACATAATTTGTATTTGTAAGTTTGGGGGATTCTTTTTGATAGTGAATGTTATTGCCATGCATTAAAATTAAGTTCCGACGAAGAAAAATGAATTTATGTCAATTAGCGAACTACTATGTCCTTCCCCTGAACATATACTCGTATATAAAACAAAAGGGGTTATGTTATATTCTTTCTTTTGGACATTCCCCGGCGTCTTAATTTTATATGCCGACGTTTCGGAACACTGTCAGTTCCATCTTCATAGGTGGTGTAAGCTCACACAACCTATGAAGGTAGAATTGACAGAGTGTTCCGAAACGTCGGCATATAAAATTAAGACACCGAGGAATCATAAACAAGAAAGAATATGTCATCCAGAACACGACGAAAGTTTGAAATCAAGAAAAGGAGTTATCTTTTGTGGAAGATATGTGATCTCTGAAGGGTTAAAATCTGATTTTTCGGAAGCCAGTCAAGTGCAGTGAAATACATCTTAATGTGAACATTTTTAAAAATTGGGCATAATTAAGCAAAAGCTTTTTTTTCAGAAAGATTCAGATACATTTAAGGGGGCTTACATAATTGTAATCTTCATGTAATTTTAATTTTAATGTAATAGGTTTATAACAAGTGTAATATTAGATGAGTTTATATCATGCGTTTGTAAAAAAAGACACTGAAAATGTGGTTCAGGATTGAACACATTTCATGAAATACTACAGTATACATGAGAGGACTAATTAATAGATGGAAGATCATATAATTTAACAACCTTACATCAACCGTAGCGTGTAAATAGCGTCAAATTGTACGACAGCAGTCTCATGCTCGATGAACTTGAAATGATACGGGGCGAGGAGGGGGGAAAATGAATAAAATCATAAAATGATTACAGAGGATAACCTGTGTACCTACAGAAATTCAGAGCAACTCGGAAGTAATACCAACTATTAAAGTGAGAGATGGACAGAAATGTTGATATATAAATGTGCCAGTATCTTTCAATCTTAAAGCGATGAGAGTAATAGTACGGCGTGGGACAACAAGACATTAGCTGACGGTTTTAGAACATGTGTTTGATACAGGAGAAAAGTGAATCACTTACCAATGAAGCTGACGGGCAGAAAGAACCGTCCCGTGAAAATAAATCATACGTTCATACAAAGATGCACTGGTTGTGAAAATTTGTATTCCATACGTCTGGAGTGTGTAGCATAAACAGTGGAAAATGTCATGGATCGATCAGGCGGTTATTCGTCGGCATTCCACTGTGGAAGTTAGGATTCAGTAGCAGAGCGTTCTGGATGGAATTTGTGATAAACAAGGTGGAAGTGGGACAGATTTTTCTGTAAATATTTCGGTTTCCCGCTGTCAGAATTCACCACTGTTCTATAATCATTTATCTACTGTCTTTAGCGGAATGTAATCTCAGCAACTGACAGCGCCGTTAAATAACAACTAAAGTAAGAACTAGCCAGCCGATGTCATTTCCTAGAAATATTCTTCTTAAGCGACATTCTAGGCGCTCTGAAACAGTTATGGGTGTGATTAATGATCGTATGAACTCGCTCTCTCTCTGATGCCATTTTAAGTCGCGTTGCCTTTTTTATATGGCGCTACAAACCAAATCGGGCCCAGAACGCCTCGTATTGAGGTTCAGAGATCACAAGCAATTTGATACACACATACACACACACACACACAGCCAGTAGGACTCCTCTAAACGTGTGATCAGCTCGTCACAGAGGCCGCTACTTAAACAACAAACAAAATACACAACAGACGAACATCCATGACCTCAGCGGGATTCGAATCTGCGATCCCAGTAATAAAGCAGCAGCAGACGTACTTCTTAAGCTCCGCGGCCACCGGGATCGCTGTTAAGTTGTGTTACGTCTAACATTTATCTAAATAGAAGAAGTCAGTGTTTGATGCACTTGTTTTTAAATTCTCTTTCAACTAATGTGTTTAGTCGTTCTCATAAAAGCATTTCATAAACGGCAGGTGCACAGTGGTCCAGCCGCTTCTCCGCTATTGTATTGACAAACTTTCTCTACACTCCCTGGAATAATATTATTATCAACTTCATTCGCCTCATATGCGAAGAGGTAACATTATAGAAATTACATGTTCGGGACGAGAACACAGAAATTTCACGTGATAAGCACTTTCTACCTTAAACCCCAGATACACTTCAGAAAATGTTCTTATAATAAAACCAACGAGAAGTACTAATTTCTCAAATTTATTTTTGGAATAGAACGCTACATGTTTTGGACAGTATCTCTGTCCATCATCAGGAGTTTAGCACTGTACACACAGCAATAGGTATAGGTCATACAGGTTATGCTGACTGCTTGCTAGCAAGCAGTCAGCATAACCTGTATGACCTATACCTATTGTTGTGTGTACAGTGCTAAACTCCTGATGATGGACAGAGATACTGTCCAAAACATGTAGAGTCCTATTCCAAAAATAAATTTGAGAAATTTGTCCTTCTCTTTGGTTTTATTATAAGAATATATCACGATGCACGGCCTTATGAATGCCAACTTCAGAAACTGCTCGAACTCTACCATTACATAAAATAAAGAAAAAGCAATTAAATCTTTTATGCAGTGTAGCAATAATTATAAATCATAAGGAGACAAACAGAAGCCTATCAAGTCAGCAAATGTCCGCAAAGCGAAACAATTACTAGTTATTTGGCCTAACAATAAGAAAGAAAGGAACATAATTAACTTTGGCAACCATAAAACTGCGATGACGTCAGTAACCAAAGTAATTACAAGTGTTTACACTGACATGTGAGGTGTCTTATTTCTGTTAGCTTTTACTAGAACTCAGAATTTGTCCACAAATTTTAAGGGCTATCATCAATATAAATTTCAAGAAAATCTATCCCGTCGGAGTTGAGTATTTCCAAGGGAAGGGACGGACGGACAGAAAAGCGGAAGAATAAACGGAGGGATAGACAAATGGACACAGGACAAATATATCGTAGCTAATATAGTCGCTTTTCATGACGCCTTTGTGAAACGCCTGGAAAAGGAATACAACTAGACTAGAGGTAATTCACAAATAGAATTTCATTACACATAAAGAGCAGAGGTAAGAATAAAAAGGTAAATCAGTCCCATTACAGGCCCGAAGTGCCCATAGGGTTCCAGGAAGTTAAGGTTCCCAGATTACATGACAATGGCCCAGGGTGGTGGTAAGGTTGTCAACCTTAAGCACCGGCCGCTTTTTACCCCCAGGAAATACTCCTGGTACCTATTGCTGTTAGAAGCTGAGTCGAAACAAAGGCCATAATCGATCGGAAGGAATATGTCAATGAAAAAATCCAACGATGCCATCTGGAATCGAACCAGCGACCTTCCGATTTGTAGCACAGCACATTTACCACTGAGTTACCGTGGAGAGATAAGAATAGGTCAGGCCAGTTCCTAGCAATAGAACATGTGAGATACCCATATTACAACAACTTATGTTCCACAAAATCTGAAAAGGAAAAACCAACAAAATATTTACGGATACATTCAGTGACATACACCAGTCGAGCGCCGTGTGACATGGTAGAGGAAGAGCATTAAGATTACAGACTTTTGTGATGAGATGCTACTTGCTTTGAGAAGAAAGTGTAAATCTTTCGGAAGAACTTGCTCCCTTCTTGTTCAGGGTAGCTAACCTGGACGTCCCTCATTTTCTTCAGCACAGAGAAACTGCTACTTGGACACTACCCAATGTGCTGAAGGGTGTGATTACGGTATATTTGTTAGGTGCTTTCGCAAATCATGTCTGTCTGTCTGTCTGTCCGCATGGAACAACTCGTCTCCCACTGGTCAGATATTTCATGAAATTTGATATTTTGAAAATTTTTCGAAAATCTGCCGAGAAGCTTAAAATTTTATTAAAATCTGATAAGAAGATCGAGTGCTTTACACGAATACACGTTTTTGATCATATCGTACTCGATTATTCGTAGAAAGATACATGTTTCAGACAAAATTTATACAGAAAGACAAACACACATTAAATGCTCAATATCTCTTTTCGAAAATCGTGCCTTGTGTTAGATAATGTGGAAAAATATAGTACAGCCGGGTAGGCCACAGATGACAATATGGCGCATGTGCATTTCATGCTGGATACTTACGGCTACAAACACACGCAGTAATATTTCTTTTCTACTGCGACAATCGTTGCACAAACGCGTCTCAATGTTACGTTATACGTACATTGCCTCTTTGTTAAGAATGAATGTAAGCGTGACGGTGTTCAGGGACGTGGCGCTCTGCAGGCTAATAGAAAGTACGAACATTTGGAGAAATCTGCTCCCTCCATCATCAGAAGAGAAGAAACAACGGTACACATACAGGCAAAAGAGGACGGAGACATTGTCACCTGTTGTCCGGTATCATTTCCTTCTCTTTGTACGTTTCCCATTTTTCCGCGCGGCTTTCTCTTTTATTCTGAAAATGTAGGTAGAACTTTCCTCCGAAACCTGTTTATCATACCACATGGCATTACTTCCCTGGAGACAGAGATCTTGAAGTAAGCCCTGTGAGAAATTCAACACTCACATACCTTATAACAAGTCACCTGCAAACAGACCGAATAGTGAACACGCAATGGAATTACGAAGGAGACGCTGAAGGTTGCACCAGTTCTATAAACGATCTGAAGCAATCTAAGATTTCACGACAGAAGTATTCATATTGAGGTGTTATGGTCTGGAACACACTACGGTAAAGTAGGTGAGTTGTAAAGTTTCGAATAAATGCACTGCTTCCTTCTTAAGAATTAAAATATACAAGTGATTGGCTCTAAATCAGGCAACTTCTTCGGCCGGTAATTATAATGTTGCCATCGAGCCCCATGTGGGCTCTTAACCTCACTGAAGTGTAGTTGAGTGTAATTTGCAGTTTCCCCCACTTACGCAACTACTCTCTCAGGAGTAGGGGGCCCAGAGTCTTTATGTAAGTGTCAATTACAATGCACGATCTATCTTAGCAGGGATCTCACATTCTCGTGGAACTCCATAAACTACTTTCGTAACAAGTACAAAATGGTCACATTCTTTTCATGCTGATCTTTTGAACTGCTGCACAATGCTTATTAATCATATTGTTTGCAAAAGTTAAATTAATACCGATTGCTTACCCCGATCCATATTTCATTGGCATGTTGGTTGTGTCTATTCTACACATTCCCATACTTGTACCCGATTATATAAATATACACACACACACCAGTATTTTCAGGACATAGCCACTCCATATTAATAACTGTCCAACGAGATGTAACACAAAGCAGTCTATTTATTATTCTGCATGTTCACTCTACATATTTCGGTTGTCAACCACACCCATCATCAGGAGTACACAAAACTGTAACTACAGCCTCCGGTACTGGTCATATTTTTCGTTCGGCTACCTCCATCCAAAGTGGCCAAACTAGTTTGGCCACGTTGGAGGGAGGTAGCTGCACCAGTACCGGAGGCTGTAGTTACAGTTTTGTGTACTCCTGATGATGGGTGTGGTTGACACCCGACACATGTAGAGTGAACTTGCAGAATAATAAACAGACTGCTTTGTTTTGACGTTTTGCTGACCGTGCATCTCAGTATATTTATCTCAGAAATTAACCAACTTGATACACAAATTTTTTTGTTTTACAGTAAATTTATTTCATGCCTCTACATGTTTCGAGCACATGTGCTCGAAACATGTAGAGGCACGAAATAAACTTATTGTAAAACAAAAAAATTTGTGCATCAATTTGGTTAATTACTGAGATAAGTAGACTGCTTTGAGTTGCATCTCGTTGGACAATTGTTAATATAGATCAGCGACGCACGGAACCATAAACATAAAAAGCCACTCCTGTTTCTTACTTTATTAAATCCCTCAAGGATGAACAACCCCCGAGAATTCTGGCTGTGTACAGCATACCCTGCTAGTGTGATAAGGTGTAAACAGGTCAGACTGAAGGTTCAATCGAAACCGGGATCAGAAGAGACAATCGGCAAATTCGGTTGCATCTTTGACAAAATTCAGCCTTAGCAGAACACCAGGAATCATGGATCATTTTTTCCCGATTAATGATATAAATATAATTGCCAAGGAACAAAGACAACTGTACTTGATCGCCAGTAAAGTGACAGAGATCGAGCTGCACTCGAACGTCATTAAACAGAGGATAGATTCTCCCTCAGAAGACAGTAAAAGCCTCTCACCCGCACACTGAAAGAATGGAAGTAGATCCTTTCTGCATAACAAGACGGTGATTTATTCTTCTTATGACTCACCTTGTACCGTCACTCAACAAGTGCACTTTCTACTTAAAATTTCCGCAGTGGCTGTTACTTCCCTCTTTTCTACTAGGCCGAGCAGGCTCTGTGTCACTTTTCCCTATGCCGTAAAGTATTCTCAACCTCGAAGACTCAGAAAGCATATTCGTTCAAAAGACCTTATTCAGTCACGAACTTTTGTTATTCAGTGCCAGAAGGAATGCACGGAATAAAAATTTAATTCATCTCCAAACCTAACAGTGTCAAAACAAACACTGCATGTGAAAGATATGTCATAAACCGCGTCTATCTTAGTAAATTACATGACAACGAAAGCAGCTGCTTACCCCCGCAGTGTTTTATTTCATTCAATCCTGTGAATTTTTATTAAATAAGAACTGTAACTGGATGTACATTACGTCTTACGAAATCAAAATCTAAATTAGTTTTGCATTTCATCCGCAAAACCCAACAGAAGACCACGAGGATCTGCATGCGAAGGTAAATGATAATATTAAAATGAATATGGAAGAATTAATGTGAAAAATCTTGGAATAAATTCGACTTCTTCAAGATGGATTAAAGAGAGTGGCGGGGGGGGGGGATGTGAACGCGAAAAGAGGGGGCTCTACCTCACTTCTTGTTATAGCGCTACCTGATGATGGAAGTAATTACCGGCCAAAACATGTCGCAGTGAATGGGCTGAATATAAAGTCATTTATGGTGTTGTACTGATGGGAAAACAATTTAAAAACATCGAAATTTAGCCTTGCGGTTTCGTAAAAGCTTAGGATTTTCTTCATAGGCTGTAGGGTTTTACGCTTCTACCATTCAAAATACATATTTGATAATTGTACATTGTACATTGAACATTGTAAACCAGTGAGTACAGTAAGACACATAAAATTTGGTTGAAAAACTTAACGTAAGGCGCTACTTCAGGAAAGTAGGCAAGTGTGTATGGGATAACATTAAAGCTCGTACTAAAGACGTGGCATGCGAGTTCATGGGATGAATATAACAAATCCAGCATTTTCTCTGATCGTGGGTTGATGTGAACACTGTAATAAGCCTTTGGATTTCGTAAGGGTCGACCGGGTAGGTAACTAAGCATTTTTCAAGCAAATGTGTGCTCCATTCAGTCAGTTGTAGAATGCAGCCTTTAGGGTTATCAAAACTATAATTTCACAGGTTATTCATTGAAAACTGCTGCCATTATTTCTGACGTAAATTTTGTACAGTAAAGACTGAGGCAGTATTAGCAGATTATGTGACGTCGCATATGTTTTGACCACAATATCAGTGTTACTTCTGTGAAGACCTAACTTTACGTTGAAGCTGTAATATTTTGAGGTTTATTTTTAGAAGCGGGGCTTTCTGAAATTCTTATTATGAATGAATATAAAAATGAAACTAATCACCTTATTCATCACGATCATCATCATTATCATCATAATCAGCAGCAGCAGCAGCTAAAGAGTTCGACCTTTGGCCTACTTTATTTTGAAGGGAAAGAACCCCTTCCGAATTTAGAACAGTCTATAAGTCGCTGGCCTGAAATATTTACATAACAGCAGTAGATATGAATTTCGACTGTCTTTCACTTATGCTAGCCCTGCTTCCGGCGTGTTACTTAACTTCCACGGCAGTATATCTTCAATTCTTCCCGGATAATCATTGTTATTTTTGCGATCGATTAAATAGTATCCAACCAAGCACCTCAGGTTTTTCAGCTCTGCCACTTCTCTTGTCCGCCTTTTGTTTATATGTAACGAAAAATAAACAAGCAAAAGTAAGTAGGGTAGCCGTACCTTTAATACGGAGTTTTTCAGTACAGCAGCATAATGGCTGTAAGCGTAACTTTCTACATTAACGTTAATGAACTTGAAATTTTTAAATAGGGTGAGGTTATGCTGAGGACGTTGTCAAGAGCAGTTTATGGATGACGGTTGGTACTCTGTTAACTTCATGATTAGCGTGTAATTTCTGATTAATCCTCTACGCGTGGTGTTAAATTGACATGCGTAGGTAGAAGGACGGAGCTCACACTTCTGCCTGCAGGACTGCGTATTATAATCACGATGCTGGAAAATGCATTATATGGAATAAAGAATGTAACTTGGGACTGGTTGCCATAAGCTGCTATGGCAACTTTCTGCAACAACTCCTAAAAAACTGAGCACTTCTTAATAAACAGTCTAGTTTGAAATTTGATAACCTGTAATTTGAAATGTACCATCTCTTTACAATGTGGAAGAAACCGGCAGTAAATTGAGACACATTACTGAATTACTTTTCTGCCTCTTGAGCCATTTCTCATCTGTTATTTTCCCTACATTACCCTACCCTCCTCTGAACTTAATTCAATTCTGTATGCTGAAGCTAGCTACACCCTTTCCGACGCATAACCCGCACATAACAAGCGACTGGTTCTTGATGCCAAAGGCAGTATCTTATATCGAATCGCCACAAAACATGGAGTTATACTCAAGATCTTACAACTTCGCATTAATTACAATATTTGTTAAAATTTCCGACCGATATGTATTTTTATCTCAACTTCTTCTTCTTTCATCAAAGCCACTTTATCAGGCATTTCGTCTCGAAGATTATATTCTTTGTAACAGGACAGTAAACACGACTGTCAATTTTCCCGTGTTTCTAGACCCTATGGCAAAAACGAATTCTCGCTCCTTTCCTCGCAACTTACTTGCGGAGGCTTTGGGTAAATGAGGTAGCTTGAAGGATAAGTTCATCACGTGAAGAAAATACTATTATAAATTTTACATTCCTTTTAACGTCCAAACGTTTCAATACCCTTCGATTTTGACGAATAATTTCAATTGAAAATACGTTCTGGTTGCAAAGTAAAGCGAAAATATGGATGTCAGAATCTCGAAATCACTTCTATGAAGCACTAATGATGCGTATTTTCCTATAAGACCTTCGTTACAACATGCAGAAAGAACTTTATGCATTAAAGTTCATACGGATTGTACAACACGAAACTCATGAAAACTTTGTTACAACGCGTAGCTGGTACTTATGTAAACACACACGCACACAGATTCACAAGTGTGCAAAAGGAAACTGCCTAGGAATGTCAAGGCTTTGTTCTAAATTCTTAACAAATGATGCAGTTCTAAACTTCTGAAATAAATTTCTGTAAACGTAGCAACTTTCTAAACAAAATGTAAAATAGTTCTAGAGGATTGATAGGTACCTTGAATTTATTATCTAGACATGTCCTTGTTGTATGTACAGTCTGTCGGTGTTTCTGGAAATTTCAAGCACCTGGGTCATAACGTGGTTAATTAGATTTTGTCCTTCGTACATAATATTTTCTGAGAATCCAAGAGCGGTTCAATTAATCGAGAAACTCAACACATATTATAAAAATGAGGGTGCATTATGATGATGAGAGAAATTTCAAACTTGATGATATTATGAGTCAGATCAATCTAGCCAAGAACTTTACATTTTTATAGCTTCAAATTTAATATTACAATGTTGTCTGTATTCGGGTCTCCCAAATCATCTCTTTCGTTCAGAAATTTCAGTCAGAATAATCCACAATCTTGAACTAATGATTCCTATGCACATTAAAATAAAAAAAAAACAATAATCTTGGATATATAAAACGTGACTATGCCAGAAATGCGTCAGTAACTCGTTGACTTGTCTTAGTAAAACTATGGATTTAGGCTTTAATATTGTGTGACTTTTGTTGCTATTTTTTAACAAATAGAATCCGATAATAAAGAATATAGTGACAATATTTGTTATTAAGCATAGCAGAGTTCTTCTGTGTTTGAATCGAATGACTTCATACAAATCGTTCTGGAAGTGAGGTAGACAGTTTAATAAATATAAAAAGCAGTTTTTATTTCATTCGCTAAAACAATTGTGTGTGTGATGCAGTTATTGAGGATTGACTTTCTGAGCGGCAGCCAATAAATAGTTTGTAAAACCAATACTTTTTAATTAACGCGTACCTTTCATAGTGCCGCGTGTTAAAAATGCTTCTTGAGGATATGTTCAGATTTTCCAAATACAAAATTGTATCACTGCTCACGTGTTCCGTAAGTGCTATATACCTCTCCTATCTCACTTTCCTGATCACCATCACCCTTGTAACATCTGATAAGCGTGAACACAGCATAGTATCCAACTAGGTATTTTTCTCCGTCTTCTTCACTGAGTGTACGTACATAAAATAATTAATGCAAGGAGATTTTTAAAATCCTCGACATACACGTCAAAAAAAATGTTTATCGGAGAATATCGTAGCATAAGGAGAAAGACACAAGACGAAAATGGTGAAGTGCTGGATGATAAAAAAAAATGATTTTATCTCTTCCAAGTCCGTGCATTAAATAAAGTTGTATACTCATATGACCAACAAATTAATGCAATTTTTATACGTGTGGTCAATCACGCCATATTATTATTCTTCGTCAACATGTTTCGGTCACCTCTGTGAGCATCATCAGGGTGTCTTATAAGAAGAATACAATTAACACATTAATAATATTACTAAGATGTGTGATAAAACGTTACACTTAAATTTTTATGACAAATTTCATGGCCATAAAACTTCAAAATTTTAATTTTATATATATTTTTTTAAATTACAGCAAACTAGTGTGTGTATGTTGCATAAAACACTCGATTTTACTCTATTTTAACACGAATGAAAATTTGTAAACAGGTTTGTTGTTTTATAACCATAAGATTCGTCACAGAAAATGAAGTGTGACATTGAGTGTTTTTGTCATGTATTTTTATGCAATTATTTGTATATTGAATGTGTTCTTGTCATAATACACCGTGATGATGGTCATGGAAATGACCGAAACATGTTGGTGAATAATAATAATAATAATAATAATAATATGTGATTGAATATATTGATAAAAGCACATTTGTAGGTTTATTATCTATGTTTACCGCAAAGCACCTGCAACTGACAACTGCCCCTTTTTACTATCGATGTTCAAAGTAACCAGATCTCATTCAGTAAGTACTTAGAACCGGGGCTTAAAAAGCCTTGCTGCTAATAAAGCTAAACTCAAGTCCATAGAAATGTACTTCATTGAAAACGGAGTCATCTGGAGCAGTGCGGAACCTATTGTGTGAAAAGTAACAAACAGCTTTAACATCTGCACACGAAGGTTGAGAAGGGTAGTGGAAATTGCCGGTAGGGCGCTGAAGGCCTATACAAGTTGCTGTTGCTGACCAATATTACAGCAACAGTTGTGCGCTTCAGGCGAGCTGCATTAGAACGACCTCAGAATTTAAGAAAAGCTAGAACCGTATAAAAAAGCACTGACGGCCAGAAGTCGGTCGCTACAACAGCTTGTACCTGTAATGGAAATACGTTGCTGTGTTCCATATTTCTATGCGTTACTTGGTTTTATTCGAAGCAATTAAAATATTTGAAGCGGTCTTCTGCCTTTCCTTGACTCGTGCCACCAGTGCAAAATACACACACGGGTGTGTGGAAAGGGAATTGCTATCAACGAAGCCGAAAAACAGAGCATATTGCACTAAAAGCCACCAGGACTAAGAGTTTTGGGATGTGATGCTGGAAGAGGAGTTCCCGAAGTTTCTGAGGATCGCAGTGTTTCTCTTCAGGATCAAGATTCACCCTGAAGATGAAGACAGTACGAAAACTGATGTGAGAGCTTCAAACGTGACGCCAAAATTTTCACCTGAAAAATTTCGTAGATATTGAATCGTAATGGTAATTAGTAAAATATTTACTTGATTATGAGTTCAAGACTTAATTTCTTTTACAGATGCTGTTCACGAAAATGCAAGGAGAAAAATAGTAAAAAATAAGTAACGTGATGCTTATACAAAGAATTCTGCGGTATTTAACTGCCTATCACCCACAGCTTCTTCTTTATGATCTTCCTTATGGTATATACAAAATTGGCCGACAATTTAGACTGCAAAAGTATTAGTAGGTTCCAAATTTCGATAAGACTTTTTAAGGAAATTCAAAACAAGAATATATTAGGTTATTTACATAAAATTTAAAGACTCTGAGCAATGCTTTTTTTAATTTTGTCTTTTCCATGCAATATTTATATTAAAGTACACTCTTCATTACATCAAGTAAAGGCACCGTCTTAATTAATACAAACAAGAAAGGTGCAATTTTAATGTTTGCATTTATTACGACTTGCATTTATTTGTGTAATAAACGGTGTACTAAGCAACGCTGTTTAGGGCAGAACGCTTTCCCTAGGGGGAGGGTGGTGGTTGTACCTGAACCGTAAGTGAAAATGGATATTACGAAAGGAATATTCACTTGGGAAAATTGAGAAGACCACGAAACGCTAGTAAATTACGACTATTAAAGCTTGTACTGTACATGTTTATCTTACAGCATTACATGACGTCCCAGAAAGGCATACACTTCATATTCACCACCGAAGGAACTTCAGATTCGCCTGAAGACCTAAATTAGGGTACCGGGCTCCAGCTTGAGAAGCGAACTGCTTGCAGGTTTAACCTTCTTGTAAAAATCACAGGCGTCACCATGGTATTAATATGGTGATACTATTTGTTTACAGTTTTCCTCCTACAAAGGAACGCTTTCTGGAAAAGGAAGCTTTATGCATGACAGCTCAAGAAAAATAAATAAAAAAAGAGAAAGAAATAGAGAAAAAGGCTCCCTAAAGAGAGGAATTCCGTTAATAAATAAACTTTTCTGTACTATAAAGGAAAAATATGACCCAAAATTGCTTTGCAATAAGAAAAAAGACACGTATTTACTAAATACGGTGAATTCACTGCATTGTCCAATTATAAAAGGTATTTCTTTAAACAATTATGTTATATACCCATGTAGTGGGTCCCTGTCACCACGGCATGGCGCGTCCTCGGGTTGCGGATAGAGGAACGGCCTGATATATGGAGGGTAGCTGCGAATAAATTGAATAAGCAGTCGCAGACAGCCGATGAGGGGTGGTCCTCCAGCTTGGGGGTTGGGCGAGGTGCTAACAACCCCTCCCTGTAACACACTTATGTTAAGAAACATTCACATGCGGGATGCTTGCTCTGGAGACAAAAAATTCGGAGGGCTGGGCATGTGGCGCGTATGGGTGTGGAGAGGGGGTGTATAGGGTCTTGGTGGGGAAACCGGAGGGAAGGAGACCACTGGGGAGACATAGGTGTAGATGGGTGGATAATATTAGGATGAATCTCCAGGAGGTGGGATGTGGGTATATGGACTGGATTGGGCTGGCCCAGGAGAGAGACAGGTGGCGGACGCTTGTGAGTACGGTAATGAACCTTCGGGTTCCGTGAAATGCGGGGAATTTCTTGACTAGCTGCAAACCAGTTACCTTCTTAAGAAGGATTCTGCACCATGGAGTAAGTAACTAAGTAATTATGTCATATACCACATTAATTTCAAGTATGCTTTTAACCTTGGTAAAATAGCATTTTATGTTACAATTTATATTCCAGCACTTACACTGAGATAGACCGTAATAGGCTAGCAAAATAACAAAGGAAGCATTATTAAGATGGTGCAGTTTACTATTGAAGTTATTTCGCTTTGGTGGATGTAGTCCGCTTGTACTCAAAACATGAAATTTAATGTTCATTAAAAGTTACAACCGTCGTGGAATAATAAATGTTTTTATTCACTTCTGCACATATTGCCACGGTCTGTTTGTGATGGTTATTTATAATATTAACAACAGTACTAAGGATTTAAGTCCTATGAGATGTTCGGCCGTGTCGACTTGAACATAAGATTTCGAAATTATGAGGTCGCGAAGATAATGTTTTAAAGGTCCGAAACTATTTACTAGTCGACATGGCATAAGGTCACAGAAGACTTAAATCTTCAACGACAAGGATGAGAGAAATTCAAATATCACAAGATTATGTATTTACATGAAACGTGTATCTTTTGTTAAACTACGTGCATTTCACGATAACACCCAAAAGATTTTTTAATCAGATTTTATTACCTGAGATACTGATCGTTTTCATAAAGGTCATCTAGAATTTAAAAAGGGAAAGCTCCAGTAGAGAATATTGGCATATTTTAACTTAGATTTTTTTGGCCCAACTTCCTTCACGAATTTTATAACGGTTACAACGTGTCTAATAACTCTTACATACATATTGGGCCAAAAGTAGGTATACAGATGCAATACTAATTGGATGCTATACTGTATACCTACTTTTGGCTCACTCTGTATTAGAATAATTAAGTTAAGTTATTGAAGTGAAATTTTAATAAGGCGAGTCACAAAGTGATGGAGAACCCATTAACTTTACTAAAGGGACGTAATTAAACAAATTTTAAAGTTCCCATTTTTTTTTAGATATGAGTCTATTTTACAAACTGTCGTTAGATCCTAGTCAGCAATAATACGAGTGACGTCGAATACAAAACATAATATTCAATGTTATAAAAATGCCTAATGTTTTATTCTCTATTCATCCGCATAGACATAAGAGTTTACTGCCACGTGATTCACGTTCTCTTTGCGAACGGACAGTTTCCTTACCCTTAAGTATACGCCGTGAAACTGCATTTTTATTTAGGAAACTAGGGTATTATTGGTTAAAGTCCATTTTATTATTTATTCTGTACGCACTGCTTTACAATTATGTATTGTTTACAATCATGCCCGTGTATTTCACTAGTATAAGCGCATCTTTCCTTTCCTTATTAACCAAACCAAAACATGCACAACGTATATTAACAATATTTTTACATCGTAAGTACTCCTACATGTTTCGATGCACCCGCATCATCTTAATGTCTATTAAAACTTTAGCAAAGCAGAAGTTTAAGGCTCCCTGAAGATGGTGCAGGTGTATCGAAACATGTAGGAGTACTTTCGATATATAAAATATTGTTCATATACTGGTATATATGTTGTGCAATTATTGGTCTGGATAATAAACTGTACAAGATGCACGGTACATATATCACAATAGGACAAAATAGGGTTTGGAACTTCGTTTAAATATATACATTTATCGCACCGTCCTTGGACCCGAATTGTAGGATTCATACATTTCTACATAATTTCATGGCTCGGAGCAGAGTAGTCATTGAGATCCCAGTCAAAAAAATTTCCAATATTTTGTGGAAAGAGAAGTTTCATTACCGTGTCCAAAAAAAAACCGAAGTTTGTTCGTGTCCTGAGCCAGATAATTTCAATAGAAGAACTCTGATCTCATTTCTTTAAAAATTTATATTAATATCACCTTCTCTTCTAAGCCTGGGTTTTCAATGCTTTTTTTTCTTTCTGGATTCCCAACCAAATCTCTGCAGGCATTTCTGTCCCCAATAAATACCACAAGCTCTACCCTTCTCGTTCTCCTTGATTTTATCATACGAAATGAAGTTCGAGCTTTAACAATAATAACTATAATCACAATAAAAAAGTAAGTTCTTTTAAAAAAATTGTCATGCCAGAACATTGAATTTTGTTCTTAACTACGTAGTAGTCTTAGGACAATTATATTTGTAGTTGTCTAGAAACCTTAAGCAATACAAATTTCAGACTATTTCAAAATCAGTATTTACAGATAAACTAGGTTTATAATCTTTTATGTAACACTTCATTTCTTTGCCACTGATGATAGCATATTACAGGTATAACCGTTTATTATTATTATTATTATTATTATTATTATCATCATCATCATCATCATCATCACCATCATCATCGTCATCACTGACTGCCAATACCGCAACCTCTAACACTGTT
>Ga0123357_10004186_pt1 | contig 16825 bp, 12 predicted proteins | sample TergutEmb28metaG_FD_89873 | JGI IMG/M metagenome (GOLD analysis project Ga0123357, IMG submission 89873) | Embiratermes neotenicus P4 segment gut microbial communities from Petit-Saut dam, French Guiana - Emb289 P4 | ecosystem: Host-associated > Arthropoda: Insects > Digestive system > Gut ... | reverse complement strand
GCGCAAGGCTTGTTCCAAGGCATTCAAGTCTTCCGGATTGAAAATAGCGGGAAGAGCGGCGCGATTAACCGTTCCATCGGCTTTCATAGCGTCTTTTCCTACATTTCGCGTATCCGGCACTTGTTTAGCCAATACAATAATTTTTAGACTCATTGTTGATTTTCTTTTTAGAGTTATACTAAAATACGGCTACAAATGTAATGTATTTTTAACAAACGCAAGCGAAACTCGAGAAAAAATTGCACAAAAAAGGGGAAAATGAGCAAAAAACAGGCTAAGGTTATTGGATAATTTGTTTAATTGCTCCGGTTTCAGGATAAAAATAAACTTTAACCGGCGCTTTTTTGTCGTCAAATATAGAAGTGGCAAGAATTTGTTTGTTTCCAAATTGAACGACTGAGACTGTGTTCTTGTATAAGGAGGTTATTCCGTAGAATACTTCTACTGTCGCTTTTCCGGGCGTATTATATACAATACTGTGCGCTTCTTTGGTTCTTCGTCTCGGATCAAATATTTCTTGAGGCTCTACGCTTTCCAAATTTTGGATGTTAATATAAACGGGGCTTCCGCTCAAGTCGTCTTTACCGACAACTCCGGTATATTTTGAAAACCGTAACAAAACTTCTTTATCTATATTTGAGACTGGCTCTATATCAAAGTCAGAATTAAATGTTTCTACGTTTGTCGTTCCTGTAAATAGTTCAGTCAAAGCTTTTTCTTGAGCTTCCAAGTTAGCGAGGACAATCTTCATTCCTTCTCCGTCTCGGGGAGCGTTATCAGCATTACCGGTAAGCAGATCCGTCCGGCTATCGCGCAACTTATAGATTTGTTTTGCAGCGACTTCTGCCATTTTAGTGACTGAGCCTGCATTCAAATATTCTTCCGTAAAAACCGAATGAGGCGGAATTTTTGCCGATTCGGAAACGGACTGGGCAGGCGCTTTATTGTCACCGGTAGATTCCGGTTCATAATCGGCATTGATGGTGCAAATAAGACCATCTTCCGTGAGATAAACAAAAGGCGAAGTTGTTTTTGATTTAAATTCGATTAAGTAAGAAGCGTACTTATCAACGACTCCTTTACTTATTACATTAATATTGTTTAACTTATAGTAAATTTGATCTTCTGACACTACCGATTGTTCTTTTACTCCCAAGTATTTTTCGGCATAACGGGCATAAGGACCTGCTTTTTGAGTGACTTTGCTGTAATTAACGTGTACTGTCAACATCGTTTTTGGTAAAAAATAAGTTACTCCAAAGTCGTTACTCTTGGTAGCGCTCATTTTAAGAACTTTGGTTTGCGCATTTAATAAATTGACTGCAAAGAAAATAAAAAATAAAATAGCTATTCGTTTCATAACACATCATATTATTCGGATTGGTTACAAAAGTAGTCAATTTTTTTAAAAGCAAGACCTAAATTTTCAATAATATCGCTTGCAATTAAACTTTCCTGCGATTTTTCGTTTGCTGCAATATCGCCTGCGAGCCCATGCAGGAAAACGCCTGCGAGAGAAGCGCTCAAGGGAGAATATGATTGAGCCAGCAGACCAGCGATAATTCCTGTCAGTACATCTCCGCTGCCGGCAGTTGCCATTCCGGGATTGCCGGTCGAGTTAAAATAACATTCTTTGTTTGGAGTACAAATGGCTGTGTAAGCTCCTTTTAATACAACATAGCATTGATGATGCACCACCCATTCACATGCTTTTTTTAGACGTTCGTAAGCATTTTCAGACGTACCGGCTAAACGGTCAAACTCTCCGGCGTGAGGCGTCAGAATGCTGTTAACAGGAAGCGCATATTGCAGTTGTTCGTTTTGAGCGATTAAATTAATGGCATCGGCATCCAAGACTAACGGCTGTGTAGCATTTTTGAATAGCTGCAATAAAACTCCGGTGGTTTTCTCGTTGCATCCGATTCCGGGACCGATTCCAATAGAATTGTATTTTGAGAGCTGTTCTAAACGAGTAATAAAATCCTGTTCTACGTCAATATCAATCATTGCTTCCGGAATTGCCGTTTGCAGAATCAGTTCTCCGCAAGCAGGAATATGAACGGTTAATAATCCAACACCGCTTCGCAAGCATGCTTTTGCAGCCAAAACAGCGGCGCCGGTTTTGCCGCGACTTCCGGCAATCAGCAGCGCGTGTCCAAAATTTCCTTTATGAGCAAAAGTATCCCTCTTAGGAATAAGCGAAGCAATATCCTGAATTTCAACAGAAAAAAAATCAGTTTCCATTTCTTTCCCAATCAATGGATTTAACCCTTGATCCGGTAATTTTTCAAGAACTTGAATGTTGGAAATTGGTTGCATAGTTTTATTTTGTAATTAATTTAAACAATTTCAAAAGTTATTGGTAGCATATAACCCAATCAGGCTGCCTGTAAATCCGCCGGCAACATTGGTTGAAAGAATATCTCCCGAAACTGTTCCGCCCAAGTTTTTAAAATCGCTGTCGCCGGTTGCATAATTAAACCGGTAATCGTCGCCATGAGCTTGTATCTGCAATTTTACCGGATTACTTATATCAATTTTACCGGAAGCGACGACTGTTGATATTTGTTGGCTGTCCGGTCTTCTGTCTTTGCGTTCGGTTCGCACGAGTATAATACAATTATCATTATCTTTCCGTGTAACGCCGAATACGTAATTGAACGATTCGCTCTGATAGCAGACTACGCCCGCAAGTTCGGAAGTCGAAGCCGGCTGGTAGTTCATTGTTACAGTCGCCTCGAAACTGTTGTGCTGTTGCCTGTAAAAAAGGGCTGATGTTGGTTTGGCTTCCTTGATATTGACAGGGGAAGGATTGATTTTTAATCCGTTTTTGTCAATGCTGGCGAAATCTTCACGCCATCCTCTCACTCCAATCCAGCGATAATCCAATTTTTTGGATGTAAAATTATCGATAAATGTAAAATTTCCATCGGGAAGAAATCCGTCTTCGCCTGTTTTATTAATTACCCCTTCGGGCATTTTCAGTTTGGGCGACAGAGGTATCAGTCCGTTTTCAAAAACAGGAAATTCGCCGCTCCAGTCCACCGGCAAAATAAATGTTTCGCGTCCGGTGTTGACTCTGTCTTTTTCGTTGGGGCGAACTGCCAGAAATACGCCATAGTATTTTCCGTCCCGACCTTCGACCAAGTCGGCATGACCTGCCCAGTCAACTTTATTTTTTCTGTCTTGAGGAAAATATCGTTGGGTAAGAATAGGATTATTTTCTGATGGGATGTAAACGCCTTTGGGATGGTCGCTTACAAAAATCACTTCGCTGTGCCAATCACCGGTTCCGCCTTCGGCGCACATAAGATAATAACGTCCGTCCTTTTTATAGATATGAGGCGCTTCAATCCAAATCGGTTTTTGACTAATATCCACCCCGCCGTCAACAATTATTTTGTCGGAGCCGGCGATCACCTGATCTTTTTCTAAATCGTATTCCCAGATTTTAATAACCCGATGACCTTGATATAGTTCTTTTCCGGGGTCGGGAGCATCGTTATGCACCACGTATGCTTTGCCGTCGTCGTCAAAGAAGAGCGACGGATCAATTCCATCAAATTGCAGTTTGAAAGGATCGCTCCATCCATTTGAGGGGTCTTTGGTTTTCACAACGATATTACCTAAACCGGCGGCAATATGCGTGGTGATCATATAAAATGTATCGTTATACGGATTATATCTGATTTGCGGGGCGTAAATACCGGCGCTGATACCTGAATCCTGTACTTTCAATTGCGACGGACGGTCGAGAACATGTCCAATCTGCCGCCAATTCACCAAATCTTTGGAATGAAAAATAGGTACTCCCGGAACCATTGCAAATGAAGAACATACGAGATAATAATCGTTTCCTTTGCGGGTAATGCTCGGATCGGGATAACATCCTTGCAGAATCGGAGAATAAAACTCATTGAATTTCAAAGGATAATCTTTATAAACCTGATCATCGCCATGATAAATAAACTGAGTAAAAAGCGGAGCATTTTCCTGTCGATTATTTTCATTGTTTATGCCAAGCGTTGTATCGCCAATAGTCAGCGAATAGTCGTAAAGATTAGCGGTTCCTTTGCTCTGGTATCCTTCTACGCAAAGTGAAACTTCATACATTTTTCCAAGTTTCATGCCCATAGCTTCCCATGCTTTGAAATGTTCGCTGACAGAAATCGTGCCGCTCGTTTTTTTATCGGTACGAACGCTCCAATATTGTTGAAAAGTTGTATCGCCTTTAATAGAAGGTTTGTTGGTACGGGTAGTTTCGTAAATATCATACTTGCCGCCGTCAATTTCGACAGTACCTTTGGATTTTGCTCCGGGCGGACGCCAATTGCCCCAAGCTTCAACAATGTAAAATTCGACAAGCGGATCGACCGACCAGCCGTAAACGCACAAATATGAACTGCCGACCGGCTGGTAATCGCAACCATAATTGATGGATATGCCGCCAAGCTCGCTGTATGTCTTAGTCGAATCAAACCTTTTGCCCGTGCGGAACAGGGCGTTATTGATATTGTCCCAACTGCAATTGAATGCGCCTTTGTCGCCCAATGTCATTTTGACTTCGCCGGTGTCTTTCCATAGTTCATAATTATATCCATGATATGTGCCGGTGTCGTTGCTTAAGATGACTTTATCTTGAGCTTGCATGTTTATACAAAAAAACAATTCTATTGCGCTTAATAACAACAATTGGATTATTCTGTTTTTCTTCATGATGTTTTATGTTTAAATAATTTATTTCCGTTTTGATTTAATTGCTTTCTAATCAATTTTCACTCACAACTTTTACCGAATCATTCCCCGACCGGACGATATATGCTCCCTGACCGCTCAAAGGTATATCCGCTTCTTTGCTATCAACGGTTTTACCGTACACCAATGTTCCGCTTGCATTGTAAACGCTCATCATTTTTCCGGTTGTTAAGCCTGTTACGTGCAACAAGCCATTGCGAATCCATGCGCGCAACGGGTTGGCAGGCGCCGGTTCGGATATGTTTGTAGTCTCCAAATACCTTTGAAGTTGAATCCAACGCAATTCGGTAATGCCGCTGCGATAGGTGATTTTAATTACATTATTGCCTTTGTTTAACGCTATATCCTGAGAAAATTCACTTAAAAACCAGTCGCTACCCTGAGGATAATCATAGATAATCTGATTGCCGCCATTTATCTGGTAAAAATGAGACGCAGCGCCATAAACAGTTGAATGATAAATGGACATTTTATAAGTTCCTGCATCAGCTACGTTTACGGTAAAACTAACCGCTCCCGGAGGCGTTCCGGGGTCGAGGTATCCAATCACATCGCCCCAGGCAATTTTTGCCGGTCCTTCAAAAACGGGGTTACAGTTTACGATGCTGTATTGCACAGGATCGCTTAAATTTGACGTGGGGGCAAACACGATTCTGTATGTTTTGACCACGCCTTTGTAATCAAATTGCACGACAGATGTTCCAAACACAGATGCAGCCTGCATAATTGTCGCTTTCACATCGGGGTCGCTTGCCGATGCCGCTACGACAGGTATTCCGGTTGTGTTTTCCGGAAGTTTGACCGTAGTCTCATAAAGGTCGTAACCGACAATGCCGTTTTCATTGGTAGATCTGACCGGAGTAACCGGCAACTCTATCGAATCTCCGTTGACCGAAATACTTACTGTTGGCGCTACAGGACGAACGATTTCTTTGCTGTCTGAACTGAATCCAAGTCCGATTAAATCGAAAAGAGAGCCGGAGCCGCCTTCAGCCACAAGAAAAATGGAGCGCTTTTTGTCCAAGTTATCGACAAACGATGAAACATTTACCGTGAATTTCGCTGTTTCCTGCGCGGAATTTGCAGGCACATTTATCTCTCCGATTTTTTTGCCTTTCCAAGTAGTATTGTCCCAAGGTCCGTCCACCCAGACATTGACTTTGAAGGCGCTTGTTGTTCTTGGCGTAAGGAACAGATTGAATGCTGTGTTGTTTCCCGGCTTGGTTCCTTCAAAAGCTTTCAAACCTTTTTTGTCTTGATCAAGCCCGCCAAAACCGAAATACTTGTATCCTATTATATTTCCATTCGCCACGTTCGTAATGGGCATGCTGTTATCCCAAATATCCCACGAATCCTGTTGAGAGCCGGTATTTGATAGATAACAGGCATATCCGGCGGAGTAATATTGATAAGGATCTAATCCATAGATTTGGAAGCCTTCCGATGTTACCTCAGCGCCGGTATATTCTCTTCCCTGACTGTCTTTCGCAGTCCATATATTATTTTCCGCATAAGGATCGTATGCTCTGATGGTAACTCTTCCTCCTTCTGCCACCGGCTTTTCGTCCCACTCAATTGAGACCGGCGCCACCATCGACTGGCGCGCATATCCGAATCCTCTTGGCGCACGGTGATAGAACAGATACCACTGGTCGTTGATCAACTCAATGCTTCCATGCGTATTATGTCCCGAATAACTTGTTGTCAATGCGGAGCCGTCCTGATTCAGTTCCGGCGCTCGTGCATCTACAAGTACTCCTCCGCTTCTCCATGGTCCCAGCGGGGAGTCGCCGAAGCAATACCGCAAAGCGGCGTTAGTACTGCTCAATCCATAATCAGGTCCTGAATATCCGCTGTAAATCCATACATATTTATTTCCAACATGGCGTATGGAGGCGGCTTCAAAAAAGTTGAACGTTTTAAGATCTTCATCAGGATAAATATTGGGATATACCGTACCCGCCGGATCGCCGATAACGCCGTAGCTGGAGCTTGCAGGAATAAAATAATTGATGATTGAGGTTCCGCTTCTGAGCGAATACATGGTGTTTTGATCCAACCGGGCGGCTGTTGACATTTGGTATCCGTAGAATCCATACGCCCTGAAACCAATCGCATAATCAGAGTCGTTTGGATCCGTGACGTATTCTATATATACGGCGGGGTCGAAGCCCATGATGCTTCCTGATACCGTACTCTCTCCGTTGGCAGTCAGGTTAATAGGGGTAAAAGGTCCGTTAGGGCGGCTTCCTTTGGCAACCATCGCTAATCTGTTTGAGCCGCGACTGTGCGGATAAAGATAGTATTCCTTTACGCCGTCTTTTCTGTTTACCTCAACGAGATCCGGCGCATACATAACATCCCACTGTTCGTCTATCGGATATGTAAAAACAGCTCCCTCATCACGCCAATTCGATAAATCCTCCACAGGCGCCGACCATATTCTGGTGTCAGGTCCGCAATAACTGTCATATCTGGTGTCGTGAGAGCCTATAATATAAATGCGGTATTTTCCCGGATTGTCGGGATCTTCAAAAACGCGCGGTTCTCCGTCAGGTACATGCTCCCACAGAGGTAGATACGGATTGCCTGCTCCTGAAAACTGGAATAAAGCAACAAATAATGCAATCATTTGCAACCTTTTCAATATAAGATTTACCATTTTATTGTTTACCATTTCTTAATATTTAATGGATTACTTTTTATTTATTTCTTTAACAATTTTTTTTGAATAATATTTCCGTCCGCCTCAATTCGCACGATGTACAAACCTGCCGGTAAATTTCCAATAGCGATGGTTTTATTGCCGGATTGAGTCAGTAATCTTTTTCCTGAAATATCTAACAAATCAATACGGTTAATGTTTTTTCCTTCTACGGTTACATAATCGCTTGCCGGATTCGGATAGATAGAGACGAGCGAATTATCTGCCTTCACTAAATGAATTGAATTGGTACCGTCAAATTTATTAGGCGCGTAGCTGGCTTCGGAAGCCATATATTCTTTCAACCATACGATGGCTTTTCGTTCGGTATGATTGGAATTAAGCAAGCCGGATCCGGGCGTCCATGTTGCGCCTTCAATATAGCCCCAGAGCGTTATTCCGGCAACATTCTCGTTTTCCCAAAGCACAGGAAATTTTTCCATATAACGCTCATATTGAGTTTCTTCATCAGTGGCAGAATTTGTCTGCATATATTGCGTATATGCGGCATCGGTAGTTATCGAACTCGGTTTTCCGGTAATATCAAGCTCTGTAACGTAAATAGGCAAATTTCGTTCCGCCAGCTTATTCAGAACATTTTCCATTGTAGTAGTAGAAACCAAGTTTAAATTGAATTGATGGCATTGAATACCAATTCCGTCTATCAAATTCTGACTTTGCAAAGTAGCTATAATGTTGGCGTAGGTTGTTGCAGCATTCATGTCGCTGATTATTCCATATTCGTTTATAAGCAGTTTTGCATTAGGAAAATACGCTCTTGCTTCTTGGAACGACCAAATTACCCAATCCCAGCCTGTACTTCCATTTCCGCCAATAGCGTTTTTGTAACTTGGCGGTTGATGCAGCGGTTCGTTTACCACATCAATAAAGTCGATATCAGGGTATCGTTGTGAAATTTGGCTGAAGAGATTTTCCACTGCATTTTTCTGAGCGCTTGCGCTGAGGTTATCTATCCACGCCGGCTCCTGACTTCCCCAAATCAATGTGTGAAGTTTGAATTTATATCCGTTGTCCTTGGCATAATTATATGCGCGGTCTAAATTTGTCCAGCTAAATGAATTTTGGTTGCTGGGTTGTAATGAACCCCACTTTCCCGCATTTTCCGGAGTTACCTGATTCCAATATAAATTGAAATTATATGGAGTACTGTTCGGATAAATGTTGCCTAAAAATTTACTGTGATCTTTCGCCATCGGAGTTGTTTGCGCACTTAATCCGGCAAGGGATAACGTTAGCAAAAAGATCAATAATACGCACTTTTTCATTGTTATTTTGTTTTTAATTATTTTCAATTTGTTCGCTAATCCTGAAATAGTCGAAATCGGCAAATCCCCCCGCTTCTTTTGTAGCATAATTAAATAAACCGAAACGATAGCCCATGAAATGTTGCGGAAGCGTGTAAGTCATTTTCAAGGGTTCGCCTATGGCGTTCCATGTTTTGTTGTCGAGGCTGTAAAAAAAACGGGCGGTATCGGTACGATCTCGAAAATCGCATTCTGCTTTGAAATATACCCTGTTACCGGACAGCGGGATGCTTGCCTGCTCTACCGGCTCTCCGGAACCGGCGTTTACCATATAGATGTAGTTGGTGTTGCCAATCTTTTTGACGCCCGCTAAGCCATAGTTTTTTTGCAGCAGGCACAATCCTGTTCTGTCGCCGTCTTTCATTCCGGCTACTTCTATGCAAACGCTGCCTGAACATACCGGACCAATGGTGCGTTGAGTCAAGGTATTCCGCGCCATCAGAAAATCCGAATCAGTCCGTCCTGTTGTAAGGCGAAGATAACCTTTTCGTTGTGTAAGCGACCAAAACCGGTTATCAGGGTTATGATTCCATTGCCAAACCAATGGCAAATCTGTGTTTCCTTCTTCTATGCGATTAAATTCATCGGATGCCACAATTCCGGGAATCAAACCCTTACTAACCGGTAAATCAAGAGTTTCAGGCACTTTACCATTTATTCCGAGTACAGGCCACCCATCTTCCCATTTTATTGGAACAATATACGGAATACGACCTACCGAGCCAAAGTCGCGGAATAAATAAGCATACCATTTTCCGTCTGGAGTATCTACCATTCCGCCTTGCGCTACTCCTAAATCCTGAAGCGCAAGCCTGCCTTCATACGGTCCCGTGATTTTATCCGCACGGTGAATTACAACCGTGCGCATTCCGCCTTTGGGCCAAGTAATATTGAAAAGATAGTATTTTCCATTTACTTTGAATAGTTGAGAACCTTCGCCGAGCCCGCCGGTATTGCCTGACGGAATGGTTACATCCTCAATCAACACGCGGTCTGTTTCGGGTTTTATCCCTGAAAGGTCTTCCTTAAGTTCAACAATATGCAGTTTTCTAACGCCGTAAATCATATAAATGGTTCCATCATCATCGAAAAACAAAGTATGGTCGTGCAGCATGGGTTGAAAGGAATGTTCTTCCCAAGGACCTTTTTCAATATCTTTTGTAGTGTAAATATAGGTTTTCCATGTCGTTTGCGAAAAAACGCTTACATAATAAATGCCGTTATGATAGCGAATGCAGCTTGCCCACGAACCCTTACCGTATGTTTGTTTACCGTTTTCAAGATTCATATCATCTGTATCGGCAAGCGTGTTATAGGCGTAATTTACCAATTTCCAATTGATTAAGTCATTTGATTTCATAATTGGAACGCCAGGACTCATGTGCATGGTGGTACTGCTCATGTAGTAAGCGTCTCCTACGCGAACAATTGACATATCAGGCACATCGGCAAAGATTACAGGATTTTGTTGCGCTCGCAGATTTATGGAAGCAATAATTCCTAAAATAATAATGACTGTTTTATATTTCATATAATTTTTAAATATTTTTACAAAATTAAGTCAGATTTTTGATTTTGATTTTAAATTTTAGATATTTTATTTTTAAAATTAGATAAAATATTTTCAAAGTACTGTTTTTATCGTTCCTTGATTATTTTTCACTACTTTTGCAGCCGGATAAACGAAATATATGGCAGGAAGTGGAATGAAGAGTCTGGCAAAAGATACTGCAATCTATGGATTGAGCAGTATCATCGGTCGTTTTTTCAACTGGCTGCTTGTTCCGCTCCACACTTATATATTCACCAATACCATCGAATATGGCAAGGTAAGTTATATATACGGATACACCGCTTTGTTTATGGTTCTTCTTACTTATGGAATGGAGACGGGCTTTTTCCGTTTTATGAACAAGCAGGAAGAAAATCCGGATAAGGTTTATGCCACATCCCTTATTTCTTTGGCTACTACATCCCTGTTATTCATTTTATTATGCTTCTTCTTTATTAATCCTGTTTCATCATGGATGGAATATTCCCGACATAAGGAGCATATTTTGATGATGGCGGTAGTCGTAGCTTTAGACGCTTTTATGACAATACCTTTTGCCTACCTCCGGTATCAAAAAAGACCCATACGGTTTGCCTCGCTGAAAATTGCATTCATCGTTTTTAATATATTCTTTAATGTTCTTTTTTTGGTCATTTGTCCGTGGATATACAAAAACTATCCCCATTGGGCTATAAATAAGTTCTACAATCCCGACATCGGCATAGGATATATATTCCTCGCTAATCTGCTGGCAAATTTTGCCGTTTTCTTATTGCTGGCGCCGGCAACAATGAAAGGACTTAAACTCCGGTTCGATAGCTCCTTAATCATACGGATGCTGAAATACTCATTTCCTCTGTTGATACTGGGAGTGGCAGGCGTAATCAATCAAACGGTGGCTCAGTTGACTTATCCCTTCCTTTTTAATAATCCTGATGAAGCGTTCAGCCAGCTCGGTATTTACAATGCCTGCCTGAAGATAACTGTAATTATAACTATGTTCACGCAAGCATTCCGGTATGCCTACGAGCCGTTCTTTTTCGGTAAAAATAAAGAAAGCAACAGTACAAAGCCTTATGCCGATGCGATGAAATACTTTATAATCTTTGCTTTACTCGTGTTTTTAACCGTGGTATTCTATCTTGATATAATTAAATATGTGGTCAGTAAAAATTATACAGCCGGCGCTGTTATCGTGCCGGTAGCAATGCTTGGAGAACTGTTTTTCGGAGTATATTTCAATCTTTCGGTATGGTATAAGTTAACCGACAAGACAAGATACGGCGCTTATTTCTCTATTTTCGGCTGTTTTATACAAGTCGGCATCAATTTGATTTTTGTCCCCGTTTTTGGATATATTGCCAGCGCATGGGCGACATTGATATGTAACTTAATCATCGTAACCATATCCTATTTTATCGGGCAAAAATATTATCCGGTAAAATACGATTTGAAAAATATCTTTTTTTATTTTGTATTGGTTGTAATATTTTATGCTGCAGCCATGTATCCGCAAATCAATAATGAAATCCTGCGTTTGGCGTATCGCACCCTTTTCCTTATAGCGTTTGCGGCAATTATTGTTAGAAAAGAATTTCATCATATTTTTTAAACCAAAACATTTTAACATTATGAAGATTAAAACTTTATTAGCGGATTTCGTTTCGCTGCTTTATCCCAGGCTATGCGTCATTTGCGGAGAGCCGTTGATTGAAAACGAGAAATTTTTCTGTTTTGCATGTTTTTTGAAACTGCCGAGAACGCATTATCATTTAATTCCTGAAAATCAGGCAATAGAACGCCTTGCCGGAAAAGTTTCTTTAGAGAAAGCCTCATCCTATTTTTATTACAGCAAAGGCGGAGTCGCTCAAAAGTTGATTGCCGAAATTAAGTACAAAGGCAACAAGGATTTAGGCGAATGGATTGGAGACTATCTGGCTAAAGACATGATTTCAAGCGGATTTTTTCAAGGAATTGACTATTTGGTGCCGGTTCCCCTTCATCGTTCAAAAGAAAAAAAACGAGGATTTAATCAGGCGGAAAAAATTGCGGAAGGAATTGCCTTAGCAACTAAAATTCCTGTGGAAACCGGCAATGTTTTCAGAGAAAAAGCAAATGCGACCCAAACCAAGAAAGGATTATTCGAGCGATGGAAAAATACGCTGAATATATTCCAATTGAAGAATCCAAAATTATTCGCTGAAAAACATATCCTGCTCATTGATGATGTGTTAACTACCGGTTCAACATTGGAAGCCCTCGTCCAAAGCCTCTTGAAATCAGAAGGAATTAAGATTAGCATTTTGACGTTAGCGATAGCTTAAAGGTCAAAAAAAACAGTAAAAATATTCCCAACATTTTGAAATTTTCATTAAGTTTGACTACTTTTGCCCTCGAAATACCATTTATAATGTTTATTAATTTGATTTATATTATTTTTGATGAAAACGCTTGAACAAATTCTTGCAAAGAAACTGCTTAAAATTAAGGCAGTTAAGCTGCAACCTGCAAATCCGTTTATATGGGCTTCAGGTTGGAAATCGCCAATTTATTGCGATAATAGAAAAACCTTGTCATACCCTTCATTGCGTAATTTTATTAAATTGGAATTGGCTCGGACGATTATAGAAAATTTTGAAAATGTTACGACTATTGCAGGAGTGGCAACCGGAGCTATCGCTCAGGGCGCCATGGTTGCTGAAGAATTGAACTTGCCTTTCGTTTATATTCGTTCAACCCCTAAAGATCACGGTTTGGAGAATTTAATCGAAGGCGACCTTAAGCCCGGCGCAAAAGTGGTGGTCATTGAAGATTTAATTTCTACGGGAGGAAGCAGCTTGAAAGCTGTTGAAGCCGTTCGCAATGCAGGTTGCGACGTGATTGGAATGGTCGCTATTTTTACTTACGGATTCTCCCTCTCTGAAGACCGGTTTAAGGAAGCAAAGGTAAAATGGATTACGCTCTGCAATTATGATGCGATTCTGGATGAAGCGTTAAGAACCGACTACATCGACGAATCGGAAATCAAAACGCTGCAAGAATGGCGGAAAAATCCCGGACAATGGAATCCTAAATAATTGAATGACAAAGCATGACTGAATTTATTAGCGATGTTAAAACAATTCCTTGCGAAGACGGGATTGTTTATGAAACGCTTTCCGACTTGAGTAATCTCGAAAAAGTAAGAAACCGCTTCCCTTCCGATAAAATGGAAGACTTTACCTTCGACAGTAATTCTTGCTCTTTTGCAATTCAGCCGGTAGGTAAAATCCGTTTTTCTATCGTTGACCGCGAACCGCCGAAGACAATCAAATTTGCTGTCGATCAATCGCCGGTAGCCGCCACGATGTGGGTTCAACTTAAAAAAACCGGCGAACGGGAAACGAAAATGAAACTTACAATCAGAGCCGACTTGAATCCGTTTATCAAACCGATGATATCCAAGCCGCTGCAGGATGGCATCAATCAAATTGCCGATATGTTGGCGAAAATACCTTATGAAACTTTGGCATAAAAATATTCAAATCGACAAAGAGGTCGAGCGATTTACGATCGGAAAAGACCGTGAAATGGATTTGTATCTGGCAAAAGCCGACGTGCTCGGTTCAATCGCGCACATCACGATGCTCGAAACTATCGGCTTGCTGACTTCCGAAGAACTTCAACAACTGCTTGTCGAACTTCGCTTTATCTATGCAAGCATCGATTCCGGTCGATTCACTATTGAAGAAGACGTAGAAGACATTCACTCCCAAGTAGAACTCCTACTGACCCGAAAATTAGGCGATACAGGAAAAAAAATACACAGCGGACGCTCGCGCAACGACCAGATTCTACTCGATTTGAAACTTTTCACGCGTGACGCCATTCAGCAATTGGTCAACGACATTTCAAAACTGATTGATATTCTCATCAGTCAAAGCAATAAATACCAAGCTGTTTTGATGCCCGGCTATACCCACTTGCAGATTGCGATGCCTTCGTCCTTTGGATTATGGTTTGGCGCTTACGCCGAAAGTTTGACCGATGATTTACAATTACTGCTGGCGGCATATAAAATATGTAACCGCAACCCTTTAGGCTCGGCGGCAGGCTACGGATCTTCTTTCCCTTTGAATCGCCAAATGACGACCGACCTGTTAGGATTTGATTCAATGAACTACAATGTGGTTTACGCTCAAATGGGACGGGGAAAATTAGAACGTACAGTCGGTTTCGCCTTGGCGGGTATCGCCGCTTCGTTATCCAAATTGGCATACGACGCCTGTTTGTTCAACAGCCAGAATTTCGGATTTATCCGGCTTCCCGATCAGTTTACCACCGGTTCGAGTATTATGCCTCACAAAAAAAATCCCGATGTGTTTGAATTGACGAGGGCTAAATGTAACCGCATTCAAAGTATTCCTCAACAAATCACTTTAATTGCCAATAATTTACCATCGGGCTATTTCAGGGATTTGCAGATTACCAAAGAAATATTTCTTCCTGCATTCGACGAATTATCCGATTGCATCCGTCTGAGCGCTTTGATGATGCAATCGCTGGAAGTCAACGGGCATATTCTCGAAGACGATAAATATTCATTACTTTTCAGCGTCGAAAAAGTGAACGAATTGGTATTGCAAGGCATCCCTTTCCGTGAAGCCTATAAGCAAACAGGCTTGGAAATCGAAGCGGGAAATTTTGTCGCCGGTAAAAAATTGAATCATACCCACGAAGGCAGCATCGGAAATCTTTGTAACGACCGTATTGAAAAACTTAAAAATGAAATCATCTCCGAATTTCGATTTGAGAAAGTAAATCAAGCGATAGCAAAATTGTTGTAAAATTTGAAAAATTATTTTATTTATACCTAAAATGTAAAATATCTAATATCAAAATAAAAATATCTAATATCAAAAAGCCAAAATCAAAAAAAACTTTATTTTTGCAAAAAAAATAATATTTCAAAAAAATAATTACTATGAACAAAATCTTATTATTTTTATTAGCTCTTTTTACTAGCGGCTTTACAAATGCGCAAGTAAAAACGGCGACAGTAACAATTGATGGCAACACGCGCTACCAAACAATTACAGGTTTTGGAGGATTCGTATGCAGCGGTCAATTTGCATACAATTGGATGTCAACGGCTGAAATTCAAAAAGTTTGGGGGCAAAACAGCGACTTGGGATGCAACATCATGCGTCTCTACATACCGATTGGACAAAGCGCATGGACTCAATCGCTGGCAACGGCGCAAGTGGCTAAGTCGCTCGGAATAATTGTCTTTGCAAGTCCATGGTCAATGCCTGCGGAATGGAAGACCTACAATTCGCAAGCCTCCTTATATAATAACGCCAATAATTATTTGCTGGAATCGCATTATGCAGATTATGCCAACTATTTGAATAATTATGTAAATTATATTCGGCAAAATGGAGGACAACTTGATGCAATATCCATTCAAAATGAACCGGATATGGGAGTAACTTATGCAGGCTGCATCTGGACTGCGGCGCAAATAACCTCATTTATTAAAAACTATGGATCGCTTATCAGCGGCAAGATTATTGCGCCCGAAAGCATCGGCATGACCGACAATTATGCAAATACCCTGCTGGCAGATGATGGCGCTATGAATAATCTGAGCATCTATGCCGGTCATCAATACAGCTATATCCAAAGCGCTTTTCAACAGCTCCAAGCGAAAGGTAAAGAAGCTTGGATGACGGAGTACCTGATCAATTGGAATTCCAATACGGCAGTCGCCGCCCGCAATTTCGACTGGCAAAAAGACGCTTTCGACTTTGCCGGATCGCTGAATAACGCTTTACTTGCCAATGTGAATGCATGGATTTATTATTCCGCTAAACGTTTCTACGGACTTATCGGCGACGGAACCTACGGCACTGTCAACGGCGCTATAACTAAAAGAGGTTATATATTATCGCATTATGCGAAAAATACAATTGGTTCCACACGAGTAAACGCCGTATGGAACGACAACTCGAAGGTACTGCAAGGTTCTTCCTACATCTCCCTGACAGGCGACAGCATTATTGTCATGGTAATTAACTCTTCAAGCGATACTTATTCGCTAACCGTTAATTTACCGTTTTATACGAAAGGCGGCAAAAGCATCGTAACGACCGCTTCCGTCAATATGGTCGCCTCAGATTTGACAATGGGCGCAGAAACTTTAAGTCCGGTAGTTGACATAAGCGCTTCGAGCATGACGACGCTAATCTTTATCAAGAGCAGCGACACGGCTATACCTTTGGTTGTCACTGAGAAAGAGAAAGATAATACCCTCTATGATGTTATGGGGCATCGCGTCTATTATCCTCAAAAAAACGTGATTTACATTTATAAGGATGGCAGAAAAGTGATTTTTATCTAAAATTAAAAATAAAATATCTAAAATCAAACACCATTCTGAAAAAATGTTAATATTTTTGCACGAATTAATTCTACTTTAACATATCAAAAGTAGTAATAATAAAAGAG
>Ga0123357_10004185_pt1 | contig 16826 bp, 10 predicted proteins | sample TergutEmb28metaG_FD_89873 | JGI IMG/M metagenome (GOLD analysis project Ga0123357, IMG submission 89873) | Embiratermes neotenicus P4 segment gut microbial communities from Petit-Saut dam, French Guiana - Emb289 P4 | ecosystem: Host-associated > Arthropoda: Insects > Digestive system > Gut ... | reverse complement strand
TTGAGAAGCTAACTGGTTCTGCAGCTAGTCAAGAAATTCCCCGCACTTTATGGAACCCGTAGGTTCATCACCGTATTCACAAGTGCCCGCCATCTGTCCCTATCCTGAGCCAACTCCATCCAGTCTCCACCCCCTTCCACTTCCCCATACGCGCCACATGCCCCGCCCATCTCATTCTTCTCGATTTTACCACCCGCACAATACTGGGTAAGGAGTAAAGATCCCTAAGCTCCTCATTATGTAATTTTCTCATTCCCCTGTTACCTCGTCCCTCTTAGACCCAAATACTCTCCTCAATACCATGTTCTCAAACACCCTCAGCCTACGTTCCTCCCTCAATGTCAGCGACCAAGTTTCACACCCATACAGGACAACGGGCAGGATTATAGTTCTATATAACTCGATACAGACTAAGTACTGCTAGTGTAAAACGCAATACGAACATTTATGCGTATTTCTATATACGTTAATACCGGCCACACAGCTGTCCACATAGTCCCTTTCTTTTTTTTTTTTAAAGATTTATTACGTGTCATGTGTGGTCAGGCCTACAGTTGGATTCTCTGGTTGTTCCTTTATGGACAAACCAAAATGTTTGATTTTAGTTCATAAAAATAGGGCAGAAGATCCCGGAGATCGCGCGGTCTAAAGCTTACGTTTGAGGTCGCTCGCCTGCTGGGATTGTGAGTTTGAATCTCGTCGAGGGAGTAGCTGTGTCTATTGTGAATACTGTGCATGCTTAGGTACAGGTCTCGGCGACGGACCGATCCCTCGTCCAGAGAAGTCTTACCGATTGTGGTGTGTTTGCGCGTTATCAGGCGCAACAGTAACTTTCTACACCTATAATCAGTAGACAGAAGAAATCAGACTAAGGTAGAAGAATAAAAATTAGTTTTATTTTACCTATTAGTTCTAAATCTATACCAGAAAATGAAATGCAGTGGATAAATTTTAGTTTATAACTTTCAACACAAATTTAACTGAAACATTTTGCATTCGCTCCTCATAAAAACACAAAAGCGGGTGAAGAGAGAAGCATACAGACAGGACGTCCCTATTAGACCGCTGTGCAAAAATGCATAATGGTCAGTATAAAAACTGTCTGAACGTGTACTTGTTATTAGGTTAGCTGTTTCAGTAAGTGTAAGCTCGCCTTTCTAATGGGTTATATCTGAAGCAGTCGTCGAGACGGCCATATAAACCGGCTGGAAGGGAAGCTAATCATATCATAGTCCACACAGTCCTGACGTTTGGTGGACACGGTTATGTATATCTGTCTCACTGTGCATACAACGTACGGACCCTCTCTTAATGGATCCATTACCACGGAGCTGGTCTTGCCTTATTGCGACGTGTGCCCGAGGAGGGACACCGGAGACCGCGAGGCACACCCAGCGAGAAGTACAAACTCTGTGCAAGATGGATGCAAGTAGCGCTTCTAGGAAATTTTTGGCCAACCTGAGGCTGTACAATTTCTTGATTTAGATTTCGTATAAGGTCCAAAACCTCCTGTTTCTGTCAATAATCAAAGCGTCTGAAGCGTGACGAAAAGAAAGTTACGTACCAGCGGCTAGTTTCAGAACAGAAGGTCAAACAATCCCTATACAGGCCAGGACGGGCTTCAGTGCCTCAGGATTTCGAAACTCCCAGAATTTTTAGACAATCGACTCTTGAATATGGTCAGGTTGTCAGCCTTATGCACCGACCGCCTTTACGTCCCAGACTATACTCCTAGTACTCATTTCTGTTAGAGGCTGATTGGACCCCATAGTGCAGAAGGATGGATTAAGCCAATGAAAAATCCCAATGGCCGCATCGGGAATCGAAGCCGCGACCTTCCGACTTGTAGGACGGTGCCTCAACCAATGGCCCCACCTCGTACCCCACTTTTAGATAATTTACTTTCTCAATATTTTATGGCTTTTCTCAGGAAAACCAATAGAATTCTCAGCCAATGTACGTACAATACATCTTCCATAATTCGAATTAATAGCCTTCGGAATAGAAAGCAAGAAAATTAACAACTGCACTGAGGCTGTCAATGTAACGTCTGAGCCACGTGGAGTGCGAAGTTTAATACAGTTATATTTAAGGAAACTAAAGTTCGCGACTGATACGAACGAAAAATATATTCTATATTAACACGAGTATTTGAGGAACTATATCAGTCTTGCACTGAATTTCATGACGCTTGTCCTGTAATTTTCAGTTAAGACATCCCCATTGTGTTCAGTAGCCAACAGAATATATTTAATTGCACAGTCTAACACAACTTCTTTTTTTCAAATAAAGTTCTTTTGTACCTTAATCTTATTATTTTTTCCGTTTTTTTTTGTTCAATTGTGTGTTCGATATAAAGCCATAAGTTATTGCATGAGTTGGCTAAAGTCAAGGCTAAGTGTAAGAGTTGTTGATTCAATTGCTGTTTTTTAGTATATGGGTATTTGATCTCGTATTTTATTCTTAAGGTGGATGCTTTATATTGTGTAAATTTGGAAACTTTATCATCGCATAATTTGGGATTAAAACTTTTATAAAACATTTGGATTAAAATAAATGTTGGCATTGAAAATTTATAGTTTCTTTTCTTAGGTTTCCTTATGTATCCTTGACTGATATTTATAGTTTTCAGATGAGATATATCGTTGTGTTCAGAAATCAATAGAATATATATAAAACTGCAGTCTAACACAAGTTGTTAGATTGTGCAATTATATATATATATATATATTATTGATGCTTGTCCTGTTTCGCTTTAACATCGTGTTTTCCATCACGGCTATAAATTACAGACACGACGAAGAGTGTTTTATATTCAACTGTTTATTGACAAATTACTGAACGATACTGAAGACAGCGCGACTTGTTGCATTGTTTCACTGAAGGTTGTGTGCAGAATGAGAAAGTGCGAAGGCAAGGAAACAGCGGGCAGTAATTAAAACACGAGGACAAGGGATTTTATTTCTCAACGCCCGTCTACATTAGCGGTCCAAACATAACACTGTCCTTAGGCTCTACCCTAACTTTCTATATAAATCTCAATAATGGCCCGGTAATAGCAGTGCGTAGCTTCCGCTTACCATCATGGACAGTGCAATTGTCAATTAAATTGCACCGAATGTCTTACGTGCCATAATATAAATGTTTAAGACACAATGATTCTGATTACAGAAAGTGGGAAATGCTACAGAAAAAAATTACAAATTACCACTATATAACTAAATTAACAGCACTATTGACAAAAATTCGGCAAACAATTTTGCACCCTTGCATTCCGCTCCCTGAATATCCATTTCGTATGGATCCTCCCAGCACACGTGTTCTTATCCTGACTGCTGATTAATGTTTGGAGACATCCCTCATTATTGTTTTTAAGCTTTCGCCGTGTTATAAATGTAATTTATTCCTTTTTGGGTAATTCCCCGGCGTCTGAGTTCTAATTGCCGACGTTACGGAACTCACTATCGGTTCCATCTTCATAGGCAGGTGAATGAAGTGAATACTTCATTCACCTGCCTATGAAGATGGAACCGATAGTGAGTTCCGAAACGTCGGCAATTAGAACTCAGACGCCGGGGAATTACCCGAAAAGGAATAAATTACATCCCTCATTATAATTACGTGCGATACTTCTCCAAGCATTTTATTCTCCCAGATTTGATCACTATAACAATAGTGGGCGAAGAATTTTCTGCGACTAGCCCTTAGCTGTTCTTCTCAGTTCCTCTCCCAAATTCTAGGTTACTAGTTTAGACGAACCCATAATTATTTCACACCGAACGCTTCTTACTTTCCCAAAGACCACTGATATCCTATGTTCATCCGAAGCGTTTTAAAATCGCAAAAATATTTGAGATTTTAACCCGATGCTCTACTTCATCTTTTCTAACCTTTACAATAAATATGTCCATAACAAATGACAAAAACAGATTTATCTCAATTATCTACCAATCATGTTCTCTCTTTGTCCATCATCAGTCAATTGTCATTACCAAAGATATCTCCCCTAAAACCCGTGACGTAATTTACACTTTCATGACGTACCAGTTGTTCACAAAAGGCTGCCATTTAACTTTATATAACCCAAGCAACTGGTATGTCATCATTAAACGCAATAAAAATGTATCTGTACTGAAGCTTGTAAACACCCTGTGTCGCATCTAGTGCAAGAATTATTCATCTTGCGGTAGTACCACTTTAGCTGCACGGCGAATCTCGTAATGGACTGGCGGCTGTATGATACAACGCGAAGTATTTTCACCCTACGGTAGGCACGTCACTGGAGGTCAATAGGCAGTGGATGAATGAGTGATAGTGCCACTACGCTGAGCCATATGTCACACTGTGATGCAAGAAGAGTCGGGGGAGGGTGTGTTTGCTTGAATGAGCAACTCGTACTCTGGGGAATCACAGCAAGGGGTGCTAAAGTCTCAGATATGAAGTTCTAATAACACGACTGTGACATTGCACCTAATATGTAAGGATATAGGACAAAATACACACAACAAGTTTAAATTAATAAGGTAAACTCTTATGGTCGGTGTGCCACAACATGGTGCGTTTATAGACCTAGATGGTTTATCCATTTCGCAAAGAGGGCAGCTGCCCAGAAATTCCCAATTTTAGGGGCCCCCACTGACACGAGCTTCAGTGCCATGTGCTTCAACCTGCAGCTCATCAAATTGAACCCTGCCGTCGACAATTTAGCAAAATCACAAGGGGAAAGAATTTCTTGCCAATTTGAACAAATATAGTTATTAGCTATTGCGATGTAAGTACCGTGCATTTTGTACAGTTTATTATCCAGACCAACAAATGCACAACACATAAGCAGTATATGCATATTTTGACATTCAGAAGACCGTGCATCATGACACATTCTTATAACAAAACTAACGAGATACATTCATTTCTTAAATTTATTTTTGGAATTGAACTCTACATGTATCGGACAGTCTCTTTGTCCGTCATCAGGAGTCCAGAACTTTACACACAGCAATAGGTATATGTCATACAGATTTTGCTGTGTGTACAGTGCTGGACTCCTGATGATGGACAGAGAGACACTGTCCGAAACATGTAGAGTTCCATTCCAAAAATAAATTTGAGAAATGAATGTATCTCGTAGGTTTTATCATAAGACTATATATATATATATTATATATATCGTAATTACTCCTAAATGTTTCAATATATCTGCATCATTATCAGGGAGTCCAGATTGTATGTGGAGCCACCAGGAAACCTCCATGTTTTATTAATGTTTTATATTTTTTATTTTATCATATAACAACAATCACGTGTACATTTTAGTCTACTAATTCTACTGCGTTATAATTTTAATAATTTTGCAACTTTGATAAAGCACAAGGACAAGTCTCCCTGAATATGATGCAGATGCATTGAAACATGTAGGAGTACTTACGATATATAACATATTATTAATATATATACATATTTATTTATTTATGTTGTGCATTTGTTTGTCGCATATTAAAAAACAAATAGTCTTTATCTTTGTATGACCCACGATCCGTGCGATATTTGAATATGTACAATAATGGTATCACTGTGTATATAAACTAATTTCAATATACCTGTTGGTACCATTATTTTACATTTTTATTACGCTTTAATTGCTCATTTACCTCTGTTTGTAACGACAACTTAATCGTCCAAGTACGATTCACAAACACGTGCGTTGGACGCACCAAGGAAGTAAAAGGATGTCTCTTGCGTTGGCAATTTTACGTTTGGTGTTTCATACTTCCGGTTTAAATACTAGGTCTATACATAGCTATATATAGCTACACAATACTAACACTGCGTTTAGAAAAAAAAAATTTAAATCAAGAAACATTTTCAGATCAAGATTACACATTCTGAATCTTTCCATATCCTATTTGTTTTTTTTTTTTTTTTTGTTTCAAATAAATTTTCTACTGAGATAAGGAAAATGGAAGCATGAGGCTGTTCCGAGGAATTAGTACCGTTCTAACAGACTATGCTACGTCACATGTACCAGAAAACATGATTCAGTGTTACAGCAGACGTCGTTGCCATGAGGGAGAACAGACTAACAAACGACTAAGCCAATAACAATTGTGATTTTGATGACGGTGATGATGATAATAAGTGACGTGAATGAGATTTTTAACACCTAAGTTACAAAATTTGTGTGGTTGTATTCGATGTTTAGTCATTTACAAAACTAGAAAATTAATTTTGAACAAGTTAAGTAACTTTTTTTTTTTTTTACAATATGTAGTTATGAGAATAAGTAACTGGTTTGAGTGATATGAAAATAAATTTTCTTTAATGGTGTTTGTAAATCAGTAGGAATATAAATATTATTGGTTTATGACTTACTACAGTAGCTGATGGCAACTCTGAAGTTCGAAGATGAACTGCGTCATACAGCTACAGAACACATCATATGTGGAGGAGTGTTTTATGTTCAACATTAAAGCAAACAAAAAAAAAATAAGGAACGCTTCGATATGAATACTATGAAATTGACTCTGAATAGATTCCTAAAATATTAATTTGGTTGCAGGCATTACTTACTTACTTACTTACTTACCTACTTACTTACTTATTTATTCCATGGAGCAGAGTCCTTCTTGAGAAGCTAACCGGTTTTCAGCTACTCAAGAAATTCCCTGCAATTTATGGAAACCAAAGGTTCATTACCGCATTCACAGGTGCTCGCCACCTGTCCATATTAGACTTCAGGCCTACTAGATTATAATACTCCATAGCACGAAACGTTTCTGATTTTTTTTTTTTCTTTCTCCTTGGTCTGGCCTCTTCTACTTGATCGGTAGGTGTAGAGGTTTACTGACGTTCCAAGTCACTCAATTAGACAAACACAGAGAGACAGACACACACACGCACGCACACATACTCGGTGGGACTCCTCTGGACGAGTGACCGGCCCGTCTCCGAGACTTCTACCTGACAACACACGACATTTACAAAGACAGACAGCTTTGTCCTCGGCGAGGTTCGCGGCCACTGTAAAGGCAAGCGAACGGCCGCAGACCCACGTCACTGGTATCGGCTGTGTTAATTTGTAATGGCATAAATAAAACTTAAGTCTAATTAACTGATTGTTGAAATTAGTGTGTTTGTTGAGGAGGTAAGAATTTCCAGCTTAGTCCAGATACACCCCACTAATTTGTGAAAACCTCAGTTCCATTGTCACGTTCACAGTATCCCGTCAACGGACTGACAGCCTGACCTCGACAGTGTCGGTCCACAATCTCTACTTATGGTTCATCTTAATATTGTCTTCCCATCTACACCTAGGTAGTCAAATTTGTCCCTTCCTTTGAGGTTTTCCTAACAAAAGTCCTGCTTAATTTGATCATTCATTTAAAAAGTTTCGCGAAAGAATTCCTGACTCGGGCACACCAAAACGCCTGAGCCCAAAGAAGATCACTTTGACAACTTCTGAGCCAAGAACCCCTTCTGGCCTCGTTTTAGCTTAGTACTTTTTGGCACCCCTAATTTGTATTCAGTCTCCAAATTTTTCTCTTCCAATGCATCATAATACTCACCCCCTTATTATAATATCTTCCGACGAACTCACCCCCTGAAAATGGTAACGTAACGTAATTCGTGCGTGGTGTTTTTTACAATGGCATCTACTCTCAAGTTCTAGCAACCTGCTGGCTAGTGCTTCTTCCCGTCCACATGCTCTACGATCGGAGGGGGCTTAAAACACGATCGGCCACCGCAGAACAGATTTATCAATCCAGTACTATACAACAGCGCTTGACAGTTCCAAGTGTTCTGACATTGTGTGTATAGAGGGAAGACCTCTTGTATTATCACCCCCTCTTTACTTCATGTTTTATTCTTCTATTATCATTCTAATTATCTTTTTCAGTTTTCTTTCTCTCTGAGAGTTCCAGGGTGTCATGTGATAGCCTCCGGACCTATACCTACCATACTGCTGGGTTGAAGTAGGGGGTATCATTGATGTATTGAAAAGCTTGTGATTAAACCTTTGTTCACATTTGGGCCTACAGTTTTCACTAAAAACACTCACATATGTGCCTGAAATTGAAGACCAGTATACACCTTCTGTTTCATTCTACATTACTGTTCATCCAGCCAACTAACCAACCACCATCCTGGTCATTCTACGAAAAATATAGTTATTAAGTTAAGGTGTACTGAACGAATATTCCAGCACACGGCATTGCAAAGTTTTTGTGTTGAAACCTTCACTGTCACTAAAGTCCTCGCTTTCAAGGGTACAGAATCACCACATTTCTCTTAAAAAATGTCGGCTATTTGATCAGCATGATCCCATTCAAACTAATTCATGTATTTCCTCGTCATTTATCCAAGCGTGTCAAATAGTATCCCCTCCTAAATATATATTATACTGTACAAAGAACTGGCTTTGAACCCGAATACATTGCACATTACATTTTTAAAATTTAGGGAGATTTGAGGATCTGATGGCTGTGATAATGCATAATTCTTTTTGGGGGGTTACGAAGCCTTTTATTCTGCTAGAAATGTACAGACTCTCCAGTAGACAGTGTTGCCAACTTCTTCAACGAGCCTTTCCGATATCAAGAAGAAGGCAGCAAGTTTCTTCGAAATACACTTGAATTTTCATTACATGGAATTAAATACCATGAGACAGTTTGTTTGTTTGTTTGTTAGCGAACAGATTAAGTCAGCAGTATGAAGTAATGCGTTTTTTTAACGTTTTCCATCCCGAAGTGTTACAACATATAAATACAACTTGTCAGCCAATAACACAACACTTTATTTTATACACAATAAAAATTGTGTATTGTCAGGGCGACATGTTTCGGCCTTTATTAGGCCATCTTCACACAGTGCATTGCAATATAAATAGCCCTTGGATCCGTTTTCTCAAGGGGCCCGAAGAGGACCTAATAAACGTCGAAACATGTCGCCCTGACAATACACTATTTTTATTGTATATAAAATAAAGTGTCGTATTATTGACTGACAAGTTGTGTTTGTACGAAGTAATGCGGATAGGTGACCTATTAAAACTATAAAAAATACTGTTTTCCTAATGTGTGCTAAAGTATTGACCATCTAATTATTATTTATTTAGTATTTCGCAGTAGCTTTACCTGTGTGCTGCTGCCATGCAACTTTTCTGCGTGATTATGGATTGTAAGCTGGTACAAAACTGAGACAGGGTTGCACAAACACAACTTGAGACATAAATATGTTTGTCCCTTAACAAATTATACTCATTCCTAGTATCAAAGCCTAGAAAGAAAATTTAGGGCTAAGAATACTCAACGCCATAACTGTTGAAGTACTTCCCCATATAACTGCTCCCATAACCTACTTTCCACAGCCATCACAACGTCCCCATATAGCTGCTCCTATAACCTACTTTCCACACCCATCCCACCTTATCTCCCATGGTTAATCTGCAGCCTAAACATACACCAGTGCCTTCCTATTGTCACTGAAAACGTCTATCTCCCATCCGTCATAATAAATACATAACGTCAAAGCTGAACATTATTTGTCTTGAATTCTAATTTCCTACACGTTTGTCGTCTTGCAGTCCGATATTTGCATTTTTAAAGTGTCTTCACCGCATGCACACTTGTAACAGTAGTACATCCAATATTTATGATGGCGTGCGGAGGCTTGATTCGGTAGATAAGCCGGGGGTCACACGTCAGCGTCAGGCGATATTCAACACATATAATCACTACTTAGATGAAATAGGCCTAGGTTCCACATGCTCTTCAGTAATTAATGTATGGAACAATCGATCACGCTGCAATGGAAATTTAATAGAAAGTCTTTCTGAAACTGGCCTGCAGAGGATCATGGTTTAAATGCTGACACTGCTCTAAAAATGGGAAATGCCGGATGCGTTTCTGATTACAGACAGGAAATTCTAAGTGAGGAGTTTTCAAATTTCATTCGTCCTCCCAGGAAAATCTGTGATATTATGTTAAAATAAGACACTATTTTTTACAGCCCTTCCATAAAACTCTTTCTTGGTTTTAACCCTTGCCCTGCTAACGTGGAGAATAAGGCGAGCTCCTAATAATGCCAGCAGATGGCAGATGGGATTTAATTCGGCGTTTAAAGGGTTAATACGGCTATGCTCACTTGTTTTTATAATTCGCTATTATACATGTTCTGCAAGTTAAAATTTCTCGCTTGTTAAATATTCTCAAAGTAAAATGTTTCGCATGGTCGCCATATTATACTTTCATCATTAATATAGGACGCACCAATCGGCGTTGTGTCTATGTGAATCGCAATACGGTACATTAGGCTTGTAAATCGTGTTTAAAATTTTCTAAGTTCAAATTCGTGCCATGTTTTAGATTTATAAATACGTACGTGTTTAACTGTCACAGTAAACGAAGGGCTGATAATCTGTAAGACTTTTTCTAAACATTCCTCTATGTAAACTGTTACACGCATGGCAGCTCATTAAGATTTAATGCACCGTGAGCCATTTAGTGAAGACTTAACACACTTCCTTCTTTTACCACACAGGCCTATCAAGTTTATGTTAAACGTGTGACGTCTGGTTCGATTCTGACTGTTACTCTTACAGCAGCACGACTGCAGGAATAGCCGATTCTCTGGTAAATTACTGCCGAGTTACTAGTTCATACATTACCTAATATATATTTCCAGAAAAGCTCTTTTTAATCAAGATAATTTAACTGTCATTACTGAAATGTATTTCTTGTTCTTATGGTAAGGTTAATTTGTTTAATCCAGGTAACTTATCCGTCATTATTAAAATTCATTTTTCGCTCTTATGGTATCGTTACTTTGTACCCTATCCGTAAGAGATAAGAGAAAATAAGCCATGCGTAGTAACGTAATACAAACATACTTTTGCGCATTTTTCTATACGTTTAGGTACATATCAGTGTTACACCCTTTAAAATTACAAAAAGAACAAATAGTAATTTACATATTCAGTAACAGTTTCCCAGGAAACACTTCCACTAAGCCACCGGCACAACTTAAATTACGATTTCACTGAATACTCCAGATGTGCAACATTTTAGACACAGTCTGCGATTTCAGTGCGGACTGCAGCACAGGTGCTTTTCGCTTCGGTTTGTTGCTGTCTGCTTGCACTCACATTCCTAATACCAAAAACCTACAACTACGTAAGGACACGCTTGATACAGGCCAGACAGTAATACTATTTTATCTGGTTACGAGTGCCAATATTCCAATGGGTACTGGGGAAAATTATGATGACAGAAAGGAGGCTGCAACGTGAAACTCCAAGCTCAGCTTCATCTAGTGTCACGTTTAAAATTTCATGAATCTATCATTCCATTCTCCCGTATTTCTTCATAATCTAATATTTAGTTTCCTTTCCCATTCACACAAATTCACCATCACCAGTTGTATTAGCAACACGACGCACTCAGCACGTCTTCATATGCTGACCCGCCGCTTTGTGTGTCGTTCTGAAGAATGATTGCCGGACTCTCACGATCGTGCTCTTTGAGGCGAATTGACGATGCATATGTGACCAGTAATTCAAGCAATACTCTGGTAATAATGCTTCTGATCTACACAATGCACAACATAAGTTGCGATATCAGATTTCCCGTGCACCGGCGCATGGTGCAGTACCAACTGTTAGACACGCAACACACAACTGCCATATAGCAGTAGTTCATTATGAAATCTGTTCGCTAGAACTGCGTGGTCGTTTTTTGTTCCTCTCCCTAAACAGGCCTAGAACTAACATTAGGTTCTGAAAAACACAGATTGAATAAAATAAAATTCAATAATACGCAAAATTATATAGGCCTACTGTAATGTCTCTTGCTGTTTTCGGATGATTAACATTAAAGCCTTGTCGACCCCAACAATTTTATTGCGTCCTGGTGCACTCAGAATACCAAGTAGTTTCACGTCAAGCCTCTTGTTACTCCTCTGTATTTGCACTGACATTTGCACCTCTTCACAGGTGCTGCCGGCCTAACGGCAGTTCTTATAATAAAACCAACCAGATGCACTAATTCTTCAAATTTATTTTTGGAATAAAACTCTACATGTTTCAGACAGTTCCTCTGTCCATCATCAGGAGTTTTTTACTGTACACACAGCAGTGGTATATGTCATACAGGTATGCTGACAGCTTGTTTCTCGCAAGCTGTCAGCAAACCTGTATGACATATTGGGGTTATGAGAAATGGAATCAAATGAAATAGCGTGGAACAAGAACTGAGGCAGGGGAGATGAACTCTTTAGGTCAGCTCCGGGATACTTCTCCTCTATAAGACCACAAAACGAAAAGAGTTATGGTAGAAATTAATAAAATTTCACTGAAATTTTTGTGGAATGAAGAGACGGTGGACACAGCACATTAATAACGAACGATACAGGGATTGGCAAGTGATGGAATGAATACAGTTCGACCGGCAGGAAAACTACGTCGACCAAAGGAAAGATGGATACACCAACACTCTTGAAGACTGAACAGGTTCTGACCAGCTTATCTTCTGCTGCTTCTTCAGGACGAAGATACTGTTTCTGACTGTAACGTGACGACAGAAACGTCAATACTATGTACATAACTTCCTACATAAGTGTTCCTTATGGGTTTTTTCATTTGGTACTAAGACCAACAAACGTTCAATTATCATTCTCCTACATGTTTCGACACTATCGTGTCATCTTCAGGGAGCTTGTAATCAATAAGTCACTGAAAACGAATGTTTCTTACGAGATTTATGACGTAAAATCAGCATCTTACGTATGTGATATTCTTCTTTGAATATCCCGCTGTCAGATCTTATACAGACGACACAGCTAAAAAGGCCGTGAAATTTTGTAGCTTTCTTCTCGCGCAAGGCATCATGGAACGGCGACACGTGTAGCACAAGGCCTGTGTCACTTTAAAGCAATACAGGACAGCGGTAAAAGACATCAGGTTTCTGAGTGGTATAATACTGATCAATTGTGCAGTTTGTGAGATAAATTCCTGATGACGAAGACAGAGCAAGTAGCAACAATACTTAAGTTTTGTCCGATCTGGTGAACCTGTCATCCAAAAAGGCATAACAACCCTAACCCTCCGTGTATTTCAGGTTCTACTCGTAAACTGAAGAAATGTAATTCGTTGGAACCAAATCTCAGCGGTTCTTTCCTTTGGGATGTATTGGTCGATATTCTAGGCATCTAGACTACATAATGTCATTAGTAGAAGAATACAAATGAATAAGTATGATTGCTGCCGGTCCCAGTGGCCGCGCGGTCTAATGCGTAGGTCTACGGCCGCTCGTCTGCTGAGATTGTGGGTTCGAATCCCGCCGGGGGCATGGATGTCTGTCTGTTGTGAGTGTTGTGTTTTGTCAGGTAGAGGTCTCTGCGATGAGCTGATCACTCGTCCAGAGGAGTCCTACCGACTGTAATGCGTCATTGTGTGTGATCTAGAAACCTCAAGAATGAGTAGGCCATGGCCCGGGTTGGACCGCAGCGCGACAGGAAAAAACAAGTATTATTGGTAGAACGGTAACTGTCAGAGAAAAGCCGAAGAGTGCTCTGAGAAAAACCTGTCAGAGCGCCACGTGGATTGATCCGGGGTCGAACCCGGGTTTTTACTGTAAGAATCTCACGACCAACGGCCTGAGATACAAGACTACGGCGAGAGACTCTTGCGAAGTCTGTTTAATGGCTACTTGTTAAAGTCAGTTTTTTTAGACACCGCGAGAGGTGCAGATGACGACAGGTGTGCGGTATCATGTCTGAGAGGCACAGAATGGACGCGCACGCTCGAGCGTGGAGTGGGTGCTTGTTGCAGACCGCGGGGCATTGTTGTTCAGTTATATCATCTCATTGTTACTTCACTGCTGGTGCATTCAGCTGCTCTTCCCTTTGTCATATAACCCTGCGCCCTAACGAGATTTAACTAGCCGTGACTGGTCGGTCACCAGCACGGTGACGTAACGCATCATGGACAAATAAATACTGCTACTGATGGCATCATAATACATAAGTTCCGAGTTCAGGACATGGAAAAGGAAAACAGGCAAGCACATAAAACTAAAGGAACAATAACCCCAACTGTTATCTCTTTGGTAGCAGAACCTACAATTCGACTGTGCTAATGCCAAAGACTAGCTGAACCTACGGTCCAAGAAATTTATCTTCTCCAAGAACCTCCGGGCAGCTTCTGGGCCCACCCAGCCCCTTATTCAAAGGATACCGGGATCCTTCTCTGGGGATAAAGCGACTCGGCGTGGGTTAACCACTCACCTCCTTCTCGTGTTAAGAATCAGTGGAACTATATCTCTTCTCCCCTATACGCCTTCATGGCGTGGACTGTGACAACTTTAGTATCAAAGGGTGCCATTGCTCTGTTAGCATTTTTAAAACAAAACGGAATTTGATAGTTTTAAGGCGATGCTGACAATTCCAGACGTCTAGGATACGACGCTATGTAGATTGAACACCAGCAGTGCGGAGGCTTTCACAGTCTCCCTCTTCAGGGCAGCCCGACTGTACTCTAAAGAGGAAGCAGTACAGTCTCCAGAAGATCTGGCCTCTGTGTACCATTCGACACTACCTATATAACCTCTTTCCATAACGCGGACCTGAATACAGCTGTAACGTCTGTGCGTAGACCTCCAATGCTTGAGGCTACTTCCCTTTTCTAATCAAAAATATAAATTCGGCTTACTTCTTTTCCTTCCTAGAAGTGAGGCGTCCCAGCCTACTATCATTTCTTGATTTCATCTCCATAATATCACGGTAGGGTAACCACAAATACAGAGCATTATAACCTTATATGTGATAGGCCACTTGAAATTGGAAAGGACTGTGGCGCAGCGTTCAGTGCCCTGCAAATTTAAGCCACGAAATGCATACCGATCCATACCTGTAGCTGACACTGCACGTGAGGGAAGGAATAAAACAAGTAGTTTTCTCTTGGATAAATTAATCCAAATTTTTAACGCATCTCGTTTCATGGCGTGGCACTCTGATTTTGCCACAAAATTAGTTAGGCTGTCCACAGTTAATTTTAACACTTTTCTGTACATTACTCTAGAAATCTACAATAAAAGGGTAGTTACCAAATTGTTTAGGCTTAAGAATAGGCCGACCTAATTTACATTACATTCTACTTGGAAGGTTGCTCGAAGACAGAAGGGATTTGAATTTGGTAGGGTATATCGGATGCTGATCCAGAGTGCTGTTGTAAATGTATCCGGTGAGAAAATGAGTACCACAAGTAACAGAGGCAGAACGCTACTCTACAGTAGAAAATGGGTCGTCTAAAAGAAATAAAGGTTAAAATAAATCGAGTATTTTTTAAAGAATTTTCACGAGAACAAAAGGCGAAATTGCAATAAGAATGTGCAATACATTCGTAAGTGTGGTTGTGCTAAAGTAGGGGTGTTGGGGAACGACACCAACAAATCAAAATTAATTTAACAAAAGAGATGATTAAATTCGCTTATTCTATGAATATCCAGACACCAAAATATACAAAGTGTAATTTAGTCTGCCACTTCGTATAAGTGAAGACTTGGTCCTTCGGACAGACGCAAACGCTGTGAGAAAAGCGTGGTAAGGGGAATGTTTCTACCTACGTGAGAGAAGCAACAGGGTTATGACGTTAAAGGGAACAAAGTGGACTGGTGATTCAGCAGATAAGAAGGAAATCAGAACGATATGCAACATTTTCTCCGAAAAATTGTAGAGAGGAAATCAGTTTCGAATCATATCACCGATGAGAAGATACGAAGAAAGCGATCACAAAGGAAAAGTATTGAGGTTCAGGCTTACAGGAACCAGTGGTGGTTCTTAAGTAAGTTGTGAAGTCTATTTCCTTGTAACGAATTGACATGAAATCAAAAGAATAAAGCATATTCGCAGATAATGAAATTAGATATGTCCATACTTTACACTGGAATATACGGCTTGCTGCTTGAGGAACATTTGGCCCAGGAAAAGAGTGGGGTTTCACTGACCGTAAGATAACACGAATCTAAGAGTCGGTTAATATAGGGACATTATTATAGCGAACATTCAGCAGGGGGAGAGAGGCATCCATCATTGCGATCGGCAATCCCACTCCACCGGGCAGCCAAGCGCGACGACCCGGCCAACTGCCGCCTCAGCGTCACTAACTTCTCGCAAACTTCCCCGCAAATTTCGTACCCGCCCTTAAAAAAAGACAAATATCAATGCACCTCACAACCAGAACCTTGCATATAACTTCAAGGATAACGAAAGCCGGAGGAGCGAGCGACAAATTTCCAAAGCTTTGTGTTTGTTTGTTTTTTTATATATATATTTGAAATATTTTAATGACACTAAACCAAGTGCAAGGATTTTAGTGTAAAATGAGAGAGAGAGAGAGAGAGAGAGAGAGAGAGACGTATTGTGAATTGTGATTCGGGGAGGTTTAGGTAGAGAAAGGTGCTGTTCAGTATCGTAAGAGCAACGGATGGAAACGTTTCTCAAAAACGATGTTTGTCAAAATTACCCCCGACCCCACGCACAATAAATCAACAACAGAGCTGCAGTTCCATAATTATCAATAAATTTTCGTTTACGAATAAACAATTGCTTGGCTAAAGTGTTCGCAACTCATCGGAATGTCAATCACGGCCCAAATTTAGGGCGCGACTTATAAGTTGAGAAAACCCTTAGGGTACAGAAGGGGGACTGTAAGGTTATGGCAGTCTGTAACTGTGGGAAACTGTAAGGTTATGGCAGTCTGTAACTGTGGGATACTGTAAGGTTATGGCAGTCTGTAACTGTGGGATACTGTAAGGTTATGGCAGTCTGTAACTGTG
>Ga0123357_10004184_pt1 | contig 16829 bp, 13 predicted proteins | sample TergutEmb28metaG_FD_89873 | JGI IMG/M metagenome (GOLD analysis project Ga0123357, IMG submission 89873) | Embiratermes neotenicus P4 segment gut microbial communities from Petit-Saut dam, French Guiana - Emb289 P4 | ecosystem: Host-associated > Arthropoda: Insects > Digestive system > Gut ... | reverse complement strand
CATTCACATTATGGTACTGACCCTGTGACTGTAGGGTCAGCACAACATTCACAATTTGCTGCTGAACCTGTGGATCAACAGTCTGCACTACATGCATATTTTTAAGCATGTACGTAAGTTTCTGTTCAGTGACAGTGTTGTTTGTGACACTGACATATATTATTTCCATATAATGTATCTATTTTTAGATTGTGCAAATTTCAATAAAACAGTGTAACAGATTGCACATAACAGTAGATTGTTTATTATGTTTTTAACATTATATACCCTTACCTTATAATATTCCTTCAGCACTTTGTAAATAGCACGGCAGGTCTCTGATATAATTTTTCCCAGTGCTTGTGGAGACATTATAGTAGAAAACTTGAGGTACTCGTAACTTCTCCCTGATGCCAAAACTCTTAAAATGGCTGTAAGTCTCTCATGAGGAGTTATAGCTTGCCGCATTGTAGTGTTTTTTTTTTTTTCTGAATCAGTGGAGAAACCATTGGTAATAGAATAAGGTAAGTAGATTCATTCATCATAAGAAAATTATGCCAGTGCTTCGGATGAAATCTTAATTCTTTCAAGAGATTAATGTGAGAAAAAACCTGTCGTTTTAACAACCACTTCTTGGTCCACTCCCTGCTTTTTCTTGCATTTCATCTATATTTCCTGTCTAAAACCACTGTGATAGCTGCATAGCACAACAGTTCACTGAGAGCTAACATCATGGAGATGTTTTGCACCCATCTAAATTACAAACTGATGTGATCTATTTCCTTCAGTCTTAACTGCACGTGTGTGGTAAAACCTCTCACAGGCCAAACTGAGCAAACTTAGCACAGTTTGGCCTGCGCCGTTAAAACTGAAGGTAAAACTGTACATGTGTGGGGGCCTTAGACTTATATTTATGTGTACGTTGTTCTATCAGGTGATGGTTGAAGGTATTCTTATTCTTGGACAGGGTTCACTAAATTAATGTCTGGTGTGGTTATTGAAGTTTTTCCATATGAAGATGGTTCCAAATTACAAGTACTTAGTGTAGTTACATGTTAAATTGTAGTACAGATAGCATGTGTGTGAGCATATAGAAATACAATTTGTTGTGGAGTTGAGAAGCAGGACATACGCGTACGTGTTTGCTGTGCTGTAGTGTGTGATTGAGTGAGGTTATGATAGGTAATGGGAGTTGTAGTGGTGACTGCCCTCTTTTAGTGTATTTCAGGATTAGTGTATCATAAACTATATTTGATCTAACTGTGCATTTATCATTTATTTGATTATTAGTTTTTGTTTCGTTGTACATGTGGAATTTTTCTAGAGTGTAAATCATATCAACCTTATTAGTTATATGTAAAATGTCCATAATATTTTCCATTGGACCAATGGAGTGTTTAATGTCCAAAAGGTGTTGTGCAAATTTTGATTTATTGTTCCCATATATATAATCATGGAAATGTACTTGGAACCTTATGTGGAAGGGTCTTCTGTCTATCCAATATATTTCTTGTTACAGTCTAGACATGCCACATTTATCAAATTTATTTGAAATGTAATTATTTTTATTTCTGGTTAAAAGTTTACTTATTATGTTTTCAGTTTTGAAGGAGATTTTGAGATTGGAATTTTTTAATAGTTTTGTGATGAATTTTGTCCTTCACCAATGTATGTAAATTTGGCCCATTTTGTTTTTCGTTTTACTTTTTCTCGTCTTTTCTTGTTTTTTGTTGGAATGAATTTGTGCAAGCATGATGTATCATATTTATTTTTGTGTAGTATTTGTTTTATTGTGTCTTTCTGTCTTTCTTTATCTGTATTATTCATTGTGTATGTTACTAGTCAGTTAAATGTCTAGTTGCTGCAAATTTGTATTCTGGGGGTGATGTGAGTCACTTGGATTATGGTGTCTGTTGTAGATGGTTTTCTATATATATTGAATGATATGTTTTTGTCTTCTTTGGAGATGGTAATGTCCAAAAACTTGATTTTATTATCATTTTCTTCTTCCATAGTGAATTTCATCATAGGTATTACGTTGTTGAATATAATGAGTACATCATGTACATTAGTTATTCCATTTTTATAAATTATGAGAATGTCATCTACATAGCAGAAATATCCAATTATATGAGATTTCAACAAAATGTCAAGTATTTATATTCTCAATGTATTTTAGATATATTTCAGAAATAATAGCTGAAGTTAGCTTGCCCATTGCTAGGCCCTCTTCTTGTATATATTATATGTCTTGGTACTGAAAATAGTTTTGTTTGATTAGAACTTAGGATAACTTTCTTATTTCATGTTTAATTCTTCATTGATGTTGTTCTGATTGCACATTAAATCAATAATTCTCTTTGGTGGGAATATTAGAGTATATGTTTTTGATATTGACGGAAACTAATTTTAAATTTTTATTGAAAGGAATTTCTTGAAGGTTGTTCATTGGACACACGCTCCAGCATATAAACTTGACAAACTACTCTCAATAAACTTGAAACATACATTCCACTTACATACACTTTCATTGTACAGAATACAGTCCACGTAATGAATGAATAATGTTTTGATGGTAACTTTAAACATTTTGTTTTACTTCTAGAAGTCAAACACAACGGGATGTCCTTGATTAAAATAAAGTATATACATTTATATATGCGATTTTTAAACTGTACTCTTATTATATTACAGTTCATGGCTGCTTCGTCAACTGCCTCTGCTGCCACACTTCCATGCTGTGCGCCCACAGGTGGTGCAGGCCCTACGACAAGCCTGCCAAGTAGAGAATGACCCAGCTTTAGTCAGTGGTTACATCTACTTCCTAGCTCTTCATACAGTACATGACAGCTTGCCAGATCTGGCAGATCTTGTGTTGGTGAGTTGGCTGCTATAGGGAAGTTACAGCAGTATTTCCCAGCCAATGTTCTGTCGACCACTGGTAGCATGAATGGCCATGTGATGAAGATGAGAACATGGTATTTTGGTGTTGGTTGCTGCATCTGTCAGGAATCAGGCAACATGGTCGTATTACAAACTCAGAGCTTTCAGAGACAGATATTTTGACAGTTGTAACAACTTTATATGCTTTCAACTATCACTTTTAATTTTAATGCTGGAATTATGCAAATACAAAGTACGAGCCAAAGGTTTGCAGACTGTGGTGATATAACAATTTGAGGCTTACCTCGGTTACAGGTCAGTTTTATCTCCATCAGAGTAGTACCCTTTGGAGTTCACACCCAGGGGCTGGCATCTCTCCCACTGCTGGACACATCTCTGGAACGCCTGTTTTCTGACATTTTCTGACACTACTTTTGATTGAGCTTGAATTTCCATGATTTAGTTAAAGCTTCATGCCTCTAACACTTTGGTGCAGAGTGTTACTGGTGACACAAGGTGTGAACTCAAAATGCCAAACATTGCTTGTTAGCAGCATCCAATTATGGCCTCCCTTATGCAGTCCACATTTAATTTCTAGTCTTCTATATGTCACATACCAGGCATTTAATTCTGGCTCCCACAGTTAACTGAATTTCACCTTTGGGAACAGGAGTATGTCTCAAGGGGCTAGGTCGGGAGAGAATGTGGGGGCCACTGCTGCGTTGTTCTGTTGGAGAAAACAATCAAATGTACTCTTGAAGTTTGAACCTGACCTGTCTTGCCTGTCTGACTGTCTGTCTATCTGTCTTGGGGTTGATGGGCTCTTCCACTGGGATGACTTCTGCTTTGTTTCTGTGTCATAACCATAAATCTAACTTTTATTTCCTGTTATGACCTTAGACAGGAAGTTTTTCCTTTTTGGTCTTATCTGGCAGGTCCCAGCCTAGCACATAAAGTCAGTTTTGTTTCTGGTCATTATTCAGCAGATGGGGCAGATTTCTGCAGTCTACCTCATGTTTCAATCTTTGTTAAAATGCAATGGCATATTGTATGTAGTAGGTTTAGAATGTTACAAACATTATTAGTCATATGAAATATGGATGATTTCATGCACTTCTTCCACATTTCGATCAATGCAAATTCATGATGGGTGACCACAGCATACAAAGTCTTCAACCCAAGTCTGGCCACTTTGAAACATGCAAACCATTTAGAGGTTTGTGTGTAGTGATGATGTTATCATGAAAGGCTTTTTTAAAGCATTTTGCAAGTCTCAGAAATTCTTTTTTCAAGAGTAGAATAAGAGTTGATGCAGATCCTCTGTTCCTTAATGTCAGCCATTTTATTTGGCTACAGCAGTTACCGAATCCACTCAGCAGGGATGTAGTTAAACATCAGTTGCACAACGTTATGTTACAAGAACATCCATCACACTAATTCATGATGAACCAACTTGGCGGTACCTGTTGGCTGCACTATGTCTGGTTAGTGCATCACACGCCCAGCCCAGAAACATCTAGCTTGCATATTGTTGGTGTATGAGGGTGAAGACTGGCTTTATGTGCCTTAGTATGGGACCCATTGACATTTTCATCTGAACATGGTTATACACCTTCAAATTCCATAAAATGAAGAGAATTTGATAAGTATCTGAGTGTATTTGCTAGCTTTTTGAGAAGACCTGTGCTTGTGAAGGTAGTTTGTTGTTGAATGTAGTGTTTCTTCCAGTATAGTACTACATAAAGGTGCTACTTTTTTGCTTTCAGTGACCATGTTGTTTACAATAATAATAATTGGATTTGTATTAGGTAGTTATTGTTATAAAATGTGGACTGATGCAATATTAGGCATTTGAATTCCTGTACCATTTTGCTGGTTGGTAAAAGAAGTAAAGGTAATGTTCACCCTAGAACTGGCCATGAAGGCCCAGAGGGGGAGTATGGGAGTACAGGAGCGGAAAATCTTGCCCCCATCGGGATTTGATCCCCAGACTCCAGCCAGCAGTGAGTTTCTATACCAACTATGCTATATTTTACTGGTTGGTAGAAGAGGAAATTTTGGAACTACCATTCTAGATGTTAGTGACTTTGACACCAAACTAATAATAAAACATTAAATTGACAAAACTAAACATCTGAATAAATGAGCTAAAGCTATAAAAGTTGAGTCCTAGAAGAAGGAAATAATTGTATTGAAGAACAATGGCTGGGGAATCTTTTTGCTATAGTGCGGTATTGTGTAAAGTGGTGACAAGACTCATATTGACTTGTGTAGTTATTCTTCTTAATAAGCAGAATGGATATTTCAGTGCTCAAAACTCTTATGATTTCTGCTTGTAGACTGTTTTTACAGGAGACTTTATCTGTTCATATTTGAATTAAACATGTAAGGTTTAAAATGTCTCATTTTACTAACTGTTTTTCTGTGTTTAAAGTTAGAACTATTTACATACCATGTGTGCTAAGAACAGCATGCTACATATGATGTGGCTTGTATGTTTTGTTTGACAGGATATGGCTCAGCTAATTGTGGAAAGAAGTTCAATAATTGCAGCAATTTTGCCAGCTCCAGATCATGACATTCCTGGTGCGCTCGGTACACAGAATGCCCTTATGCTTATGTTCTGCTCCTATTTACAAAAGGTGATGTATCCAATTTTTGTACAAGTAGTCAGACCTGAACATGTCTCATGTAGTGGATTTGTTTTAACATTTTGAGCCCTGGCTGCATTAGGTACAAAGTAGCCCTGGTCTCTGAATATTTTTTATGTAACATTTTTATGTAACTGTTTGAAGTGCAGGGTATTCAAGTTTAATTTTGTCAGGTTTGTGGCTCTCACATTTGTATCAGCAGTACAGTCTTCTGAGCTGTGATGCTGAATAATTTTCAGTGTCTTTGTTGTTTTGTTTTGTACAGCTAAACAAGGTACTTCTGGGTTGGGGGGGGGATATTGACAGACGTTGCTAGTGATGCTGCTACAGGAAAATTGGTATAGTTTAGTTAGTTTGAAAATAGAGGATAAAAGTGGAGAGGTTTATAGAGGATATGAGAAATTGTTATTAGATGTCTGTACTGTTATTTGTTTGGGATTTGATATTTTACTGTTGTTTCATATTGAAGTGAATGGAATATTTACTCATACAGATCAGTTTTATTTTTAGTGGTTTATTTGGTGATGCCATCAGTGTCTATGTAGCAGGTGACTAATTGTGAATGTGGGTCATGGGTGGAATGAAAAGTAATGGATTTGGAGAGAAACCTGTACACCACAAATTTCACATGGACTGCCCTTGGAGAGAACCTGGTGTAAGCATTTGAAATGACAGTAGTTCTGAATATGAATTACATGGCAACAGTAGACTGAATTGGTGGTGAAGCAGTGCCTAGTTTTACAGTTATCGATTGGCAGTGTTACCAGTTGATTACATGTTCTATTGAGAAAAGGTAATAACATTCTTTATTATCTTCAGGCAAGAGAACCTAGAAGAGAGGCCTATACATGGTCTGAAAGTCAGGATCAGATATTGGTGACTTGGAGTACAGGAGAGGAGTCAACAATGCATATCCTTGTGGTGCATGCCATGATCATCTTATTGAACTATGGGCCAGGACAGGGTATGCATTTCAAGAAGTTGAATTTAATTAATTCTCATAGTCTGCAGCAGTATATCATATTTGCCTCAATATGAGATGACCTGCCATCAAAGTCTTCAGTTTTTAGGGAGGTACCTGTACAGAGCATGCTTATTTGTGTTGTGTTCTCATCATTGTTTTGAAGTGGTTGAACAGTTACCAAGGTTGGCAAAGTGACATCAAATGGTACTCTTTGTTCTGAGAGCTGCAAAACAGATTTCGGCCATGATATTTGTGTTTTATAATAGTACAGCATGTGATTTGCTGTAAATGGGAAGTGGGTGATGTGAGTCTTAGTATATTTAAGTTAGGCTCAGAACGGGAGGTTAAATTAATTTTTCATGCTTAACAAACCAAACTAGCCAAATAGCCCTGTTTTAATTACTCAGCTTGTTTAGCAATTCCCTGCTGTGGTAGAACCTAAAAGTTTTGTTTTCTCACCAGCCCACTGTTGCATTGTTTCCCAGTTGAATTCAATGTAGTTCATACATCACAACATATTTCTTTAAGATACATTTAATGTTATCCTCTAGTTTATGTGTATGTGTTCAATATGATCTCTTCCCTTGAGGATTTGCATTTAAAATTTCTTATACAGTTTTTATTTCTGTCTATGTCCGTATCATCCTCGATTTAATCAGCACAATAATACTTGGTGGAATGCTACTTTGAAAGCCTCCCTTAATGTAATTTTTTCTGCTGTTCTGTTCCTTCCTGTCTCCTAGTTCCAGTTAATCTCCAGATATTGTTTGCAGACACTACAAGGCTATGTTCTTCCTTGAGAGTTTCACTCCAAGTTTCTCACCCATGCAAAACTGAATAGATGGTATGAATTCTGAAGGCTCTCTGTCTGTCTCCACAGATTTGAATCTCTTTGAAAGTCTCCTGGAAACTTGGTTTCCGCTTGGTAAGGAGCCTCCCAAGGCTTACTTAGTGGATACATCAGAAGAAGCACTGCTGATCCCTGATTGGCTAAAACTTAGGATGATTCGGTCAAATGTGGATCGCTTGGTGGATGCAGCACTGACTGACCTTGAACCTCCACAACTGGTGCTTTTCATTCAGTCCTTTGGAATTCCAGTGACATCTATGAGGTACTTTTGAATGATAAGAAGATATTACACTGCAGAATCTCAGTTCTTGGTGGGTGATGCATATTTTGAAATGTGTGATGTAGGACTTAGCTCATCAATATATGTGAGGAATAGGATTGAACACCAAAGTTGTCTTTCCTACTTATTGAACAAGCTTGTTGTTTGTGAAATCCTAGATCTTAGAAGGCCTTGCAATTTAGTAAGTGGGCTGATTCTATAAACAAGAATTTCAGGCTGTACTCATAAGCTCACCTTTCTGTTGCATAGAGTTCCAGTCATACAACTGTTTATTGTGAATGTTGTAATTAGGTACACTAACTTTGTAATGTAACAATTATGTGCTGTTTAGCAGATTAGTGAGTGTACTAGGCTTTGCAATAACAGAAAGATACTAGTAATTCAGTGTTGGTTTCAACACACACATCTACATAGGCAAATGAGTGTTTTATCTGTTTAGTTTGTATGGTTAGTTACATGGAGTTGTGGTATCCAGTTCAGGCTGTGTACTGTCGTTGGCTGGTGTCAGCATGGATACTGAATTATGGTTTGTTGATGCGGAATTTTGGTGGTGTAAGGATTTTTACAGTGGCCTTGTTAGGAGTGATTTGTACTGAAAGAGACACATATGACCATGCATATAATGTTTGACTTTCTGTGTATGTTGGGTGGTGCCCATAATACTCATACAACAATACCATTTGTGGTGTAACTGGCTGTGAACATTTGCAGCAAACTTCTGCATAGACTGGATCAAGCTGTAACTGCAGACCCATTGTCAGTTGGTGAAGCAGTACTGGACAAGAGCTACATGGCACAGTTGGTTGAAGTACAGCATCGCCGTGGTGCCGCTGGAGGACAGATGTTTGTGCAAGTTGTTCAGCTAGAGCAACCCCGATTACCAGGTTTGTGGCAAGATGATTCTGAATGTAGTAGAAAACATATGGTCCACAGGTGGCAAAACACTATTCAGTACTCAGTGAAGCTTAGTCTGTTCTTTATTTTTGTGGTATAATAAGCCATTTTGTTGATTTTTTCCAAAAATACCTTAAGAGCGTTTCATTATTTTTCACTGATGATTGTTTCCCCGATAAGAAGTTCTTTCTTTGCAGGTCTGTTGAATAACTTCTTTTGCAGACAGCACTGTGTTTGTTAGTGTTGTTATAAATGTTAACACATTATTTTGGTATTTATCTGTTACATTGTATTTCTTTTATGATTTTTTTTAAATTTAGAACTATTTTGCTCCTTTTTTATGATCTTTGGCCACTTTTAAAGCATAATCTAAAGGGCCAAAAAAATTTCCAAAAATCTAGGAGCTGCCTCAAAATTCTAGGCATCAGAATGGTAACATTCAGGCACACCATTCTGAGGATCCACAATGCTGAAGTGACCTGTCAACCTCACTGTTGTCTGTTGCCTTCTTTTTGGTGCGTGTGAACTGATACACCATTTTTGTATGTAAGGAAACAAAGATTGATTATGTTGAAAATATGAAGCAGTACTCTTTAAAATTTAGTCCTCTGGACAACCAGTAACCCTGAATTTTTGCACTACTTGTACAGTTTGTTGAGTCAAATGTGCATCAAGAATAAACCATGGTCTAACTAAGAGAGACCTTGTTGTTCTCCCATGTTATCTAGTCATTTGAATTCATTTTACTCTCTGCAGATGCATTCAGCTATACCATGTTCTCATATCTGTACCCTTGTGAAATTTTGTGTTTAATATGAATTAAATATGTCATAATCCAGGTCATTTGCACTGCTCTTCTGCCAGTCTGTATAGTATGAATTGCTGGAATTAACTGGTATAAGGCAATAAGTAGTGATTGTTTCTGTGAATAAATTATTCATGTGCAGAACAGCCTTTGTTGTATTTTGTTTTGTTTTTTTAGCTTCAAACCTTTTACTTTTACAGTTCCTGGAATGTTTAAATGAAAACCTGTAAAAATGTGCTTGCCATGTTTGTCTCTCTTTTTTTATCTTTTTGCCTGTCACAAAACAATTTGAGAACTGCTCATTGGATTGGCATGACATTTGACATTTTGGAGTTTCACAAAAATTTTCAGCATATTACAGTTTTGGTTAAACTCAGACAAGAAAGTCAGATACTTTACATGAAGACATTTTTGAAATTGTGTGTGCCCCTCAAGCATAATGTGTGGTAAACTCACTTGGTATAATCAGAATGGACTGGACAGACAAATTGAACATGATTTCTGTGCCGAATACTTTTTTTCCTTTTGCGTTACAGGTTTTGAGATAACTGATTGAGCTGGATTCTTTGTGTTTTGTCAGCTTGTGGCTTGAACATGGTGGGAATGATTTCACTGTTGCTCTCGAGTGCACCTTTTTTTATACTCTTTGTAACATTGTCAAACTGTAACACTCACAGGTTTAAAATGGGAAGCAGTAACAATGCTAACCTTCCAAAGTTGTTGCACATTGCATACATTTATAATGCCTTCATTATGTAAGAGCCTGAGTCATGCACTAATGAACAGGCTGTATTATGGAATTGGAGAAAAAAGTTAAAGGTATTAATTTGATGTTTGTTTGTTTGTAAGACAGTACAGAATGTATGAGTAACTGCTCATTACTACAGTTGTAATAGTCAATTTACTTCAGCCAGCACTTTAGTTTATTAGACACTTTTGTTTGTCTAGATTCTTCTCGACTGTGTGTATCAATACCTCGACGAACTCTTCCAGTAGCTGTACTCTCCAGTAGAGATGGCTCAAAAAATTCAGACCAAACAGAGGTGCTACAAGTTGCTCCTACATTACTGAAACTGTTTGGAAGTGATATCATGGAACCTGACTGTAGTAAGGCTGAAAAACAGCAAGCATTTAGGACTCTGCAGAAGGTAAGTTTCATTTTCACATGGGTTACCATAGAAGCAAATGTGTGCATCAAAATATTACTTCTACATAAGGTGCATACAGATCACCTGCAAGACTGCATTAATGCGCACTTTTCACTATGTGCTGCTGTACATCCATAAGGTGTTCAGGCTGTAACTAGTATATTTTCATGCATAAAACTTATGTCACTCTTGTTGTAATTATGTGAGTAATAGTACTGGAAGACTGAAATTGGTGATGATGCTAGACTGGCTGTGACATTACAAAAAGAAGTGCTCAAAATCTACACTGTTGGTGTCAGTGTCAGTTTTCTTGAGCTGTGCACGCCCTGTCTCTGTATAATAGTACATATATTAACTTATCAGAGAACATTGGCTCATATGTCCTTTGCTGATCACCTTTGTGTGGATTACTGTACAAATAATTCAACTTTTATTCATAAAAATAAACAAGCATCCTAGGGATATGAGATGATTGTACTGTCTCTTTTTCAATTTTGGCACAAGTTGACTGATTTTTAAAAAAGCTGATAGGAATGTCATATCATTAGAGGACTCCCCAACATTGTACTTCTTATTGTTGTTCATTGTTAACAACAGAATGGCAGACATGCTGAATTTGCAAGGTGGGAGTGGCACTAGAGCAATTTACTTCAGGGTCCTGAAGTTATGTGTAGCAATAGATCTTGCAAGATGGTGGGATTTTTTTTAACATAATCAATTAGCAGTTTACAGTTTTGTAGAATACCAAGTGACAAAATGGTGGATATGTAGAAAATTATTTTGTAATGATAGCAAGTAAGAATGAACCACTGGAGCTAGGCATGTGAAAGTTTATATGAAGGTACATGACAAACATATGCACATATTAAAAAGGGAAAGTTGTTAGGAAGTCAGAGATTACAAACATGGTGATAATTTGAAAAATTCTGAATTTATATTTTACTAATTTAAATTAACAGCAAAATTTCTTTAATTTGACATCCTGTAATTCATGAATCCTGATAATCTGCTTCGTGAGTCCAGTTAAGGGCATGATAAGTGTTATTAACCTTTTGGTGCCAGAATTATTTTTTTAAATTTTAGCACACACTGTATATAAAATGTGAATAAGACAGGAACCAAATACATTAGAATTATGAAACAAATTGCATTTCGAAGAGAAAAAAACGGAGAGTATATACCATGTTTAAAATATTCAGTACCTTTATTTGTTGAATAAATATATATAATGCAACGTTTATAGAGGTTAGCGGTGCGGTACGACCATTTTAGTGGTCGTTAGGCGTCAAACTCAACATGTCTTACACAAACATTAGGACTATTCTAAAAATCGACTACCAAACCAGTCTGTGCCATGGTTCAGGGTGTTCCTGGCATCTGACAGAGGATGTCTGACTTTGATCCCAGGCTGGTCTGTGTGAGATTTTGTTGGAGAATGTGATAACAGGTACATTAATATATCAAAAACAATTCAGTCAACACAGCTATCTTTATAGTGTACAAGTAATATCTGTTTTTACATTTAACTGCTTATATCAACCCTAGTGGTTATCATCACACAAAATTTGTAAAATTCAAATTTTTCGCTGAGGGTTTGTGGTGGCGCAGCTGGTTGAAGCACTGCATTACAAACCAGAAGGTTGCAGGATTGGTTCCTGGTGGGGGTCATTGGGATTTTTCATGAACTTGATCCTTCTGGCTTCACTCTGACCCTGGGATTGACTCAGCCTTTAATAGAAAGAGTACCAGAGATATCTCCTTGGGGGTAAAGGCAGTCCATGCACAGAGCTGACAACCTTCTCACCTTCATGTACTGTCTAGATATTCTGGGAGCTGTAACGGCCTGTCCAAGCCTGTAATGGGATAGGTTTTACCAGTCTCATAGAATGTATTCCATATAAGCATCACTGACAACCATTTATTCTCTGTTTGAGTGCATTTTTTAAATTGTTTTATTTTCAGATGTTGGCAGTTGAACTTCAGCAGTCAACAGGAGAACATAAAATACTTAATTCCACAATTGAATTCTTTAATGAAGTATTAAACTCACAAAGATCAACATCGTTTGTCACATCACTGCTTCACACACCACAGCTAGCATGTCCCTTGTTGCGACTTATGACTACAGCAGCTGTGAGTATTGTATTTAACTGTTGCAATTTTGAAGTGCAGGCAAACGGTTTTTGGACTTGTGCAGTATAACAGTTTGAGGCTGGCCTTAGTTACAGGCCAGTATTGTCCCATTTAAAATAGTTCCTTTCATAGTTGATACAGTGCTTTTGCCGTGTCTCCCACTGCTGAAAGCATCTCGGGAACTCAGATTTTGTGGTGCCATCCAGCACCATCTGGGGACCGCAGTGGCACAGTGGTTAAGGTGCTGTGCTACAAATCGGAAGGTCGCTGGTTCGATTCCAGATGGTGTCATTGGATTTTTCATTGGCATAAAAATACTTCCAATCACACTATGGCTCAGGGGTCGACTCAGCCTCTAACAGAAATGAGTACCAGGAGTATTTCCTGGGGGTAAAGGCTGCTGGTGCATAAGGCTGACGACCTTACCACCATCCAGTGCCGTTGTTATGAAATCTGGGAACCTTAACTTCCTGGAACCCTCTGGGCCACTCCAGGCCTGTAACGGGACTGCTTTACCTTTCCAGCACCATCTGTGATCCAGCTTGAGCCCCTGCAATGTCCTCAAGTCTTTGTCCAATTAGAGTAGAATAGAATAGAATGGAGTTGTAAATGGGTTGGAGCCCTTTCAGGGTCAAGTAGAGTACGAATCTACATAACTCTGAGGTTTGGACGAGGGGTTAGATTTATGGGAGGCTAGAAACACCAGTCGATGACTAGTTGTAATAATTTATCCTCAGAAAGAATGCAATTCCTTTCATTGGAAAATAGCAGTGTTGATTTCCAAAAATTCATGAAAAAGTTCTGTGGAAATGAAATTTATGAGTGAAGAAAAGCACATTCCCCAGCGGCTAAGATACCGTACCTGCCGATTTAGCACTGGGGATGAACAGCTCAATTTTGCTTCTGAAGAAAGAAAACGAGATAACTTCTTGCTTGTAGGGGGTGGTTGACAAATGATACTCCAGATAGTTTGTGTGTGTGCATGCACACACACAGACATACATACGTGCATGCATACTTAACATTTATGTGTATGTATGTATGTATGTATGTATATGTTTTCCATTCCAGGTTTTTGGTATAAAAATATGAGTTGTCTGTACATGTTTCAAGCAGTACTTGTACACAAAATACTCTAAGTACATGACATGCTGTTGCCTAGCACACTTGCCATGAAAATTGAATAGCCATAGAGTGATACAAAGAGTGATAAATAAAGTTGGTGATATGGAAGGCTTATGTTAAATATGTCTATAGTAACAATAAAATATGCGTAAACATTTCTTTCCGTTAATTTATTACTTAGTCTGTTCTTTCCCCCTTCTGAGAACATATGATTTTGTACGCTTACAATGTCGACATTCTGAAATTCAATTAACTCTTGGTTTGAAGTAAAAATTTAAATCTCTGTGTAAGAGAATCTGAATTATTTAGAATTACTATTATGGAAAATTTTTTAATATTTGAGGTACCCCTGTAAAATATACAAGTAGGAATGGAACCAGTTGGTTGTATGTACTTGTGCAGTGGAGGAATGGCTGCTATCTTGATCTAGTAACAGACATTATGCAAACAGATTTGTGAAACATTTTTACTCATTAAAGACAACAATGGGCAGCAATAGAGTAACTTTTATCCTTATATGATCATGTTACACTGTGCCTTCTTAAAATCTAAAAAGTCATGCACAGAGATAATTGACCCTTGCAATGACAGAATACTTGGGTTATATTTGAGGATATTGTGTCACTTTCCATTTCAGGCAAAAGCAAACATCTCAGAAGATATAGTGCAGTCTCTAGTTAGTATTTGTCAAACCATTATCAGAACTGCACCAGACAGCAGATCTCCAATAATTAACACTGTTAAGCACTTCTTACGTAACTATACATTGAAACAAGAACAGAAGTCTAAAGTAGTTCACCTGTCATCTGCAGAAGACCTGTTACAAGGTATTGTCATGTTCTTATAATTAGATGTTGATTTTTATAGATTGTACATTGCTAAGCTGTCTTTTAGTCAGTCATATGACATGTGGACTTGGACTCAAAATGCCCCAGGCTGGCTGTACTGACTGAGGTTTTTCATAGTTCCGTTAGTCCCTCCAGACACCTTAAAATGGGCCATAGTGGATTGTGTTTCTATGGTGTATTGTATCATGTCAGCTCTAATTTGGACTGTATGTCATTGAATGTTAGGGCGATTGGCTGATTCTATCCACATCTTTCCCACTTCACTATACTCAATCATCCTCCCTCATGACTACTGTATGACCCATGCAAATGGTAGAATGTCTTTAAATAACCTAAGAAGAAATGAGTACTAGTAATTTCATTTTACTGTGAGTAATATAATATCATTAAAATCCCAGTAATGTTTATTATGTTGGGCCTGTAAAGGAGCCACACAGTCAGTGAATTGCTAAACATTTTATAGACTTGCATGCAATTAATTATTCAAGACTAAGGAGGAAAAACAAATTAACACTCAAATGTCAGTAGTAATTGTCTCATAAAGCTGAGACCTACACAGATAAAATAATCAGCATCCTTTAACATAGCACATATTTGCATTATCAGCAGATTCCTATTTACTGCAGGAGTGTTGTTGTATGTGATAATATTCTCTTTCTTCCAGTTCTTCAGCAGACTCCTATATTGAAACTGGAACAAACTGGACAGTTATTGCTGGATGAGGGTTTAAAATTGCACCATACAGAGAAGTTGGTTGAAGCAATTAGTACACTCTTAATTCAAGATACAACTGAGTCTCCAACACAGACAGACAGTGTGACACATGTAGCAAGACCTGATCGGACAGGCCTGCTAACAGACTGGTTGGCTTCATTGGAACCTGAAGTTATTGGCTCATGTACATCATTACAGGTAATTACCAATTAAGGGTTTTGGTTGTTTTGTATAGTCTGAACTTGGGCTTCTTTGTGAACCTGCAGGCTGTAGTTAAAGTATTCTGCCTGGAATATGTCATGCATACCCTTGTGTGATGCATAGCAACAACTTTGTTATTGTGTTAGTGCTGTTAGCACAACCCAGTAAATGTGTTTCTTACTAGATAAAATATTAATAAATTGCTCATCACTTTACTTATTCGTTTACTTATTTGTGGTTTATTTAATGATGGTGTCAGTTACTCAGATTATATGACATTGACAGATAAGTTGCAAAATAAGTAATGAACTGGAATTGATATGGAAGGAAGCAGTTGCTATCAGATTTGAAGTCCTTCTTCAGTATTTCCCAGGAGGAACTAAGGAACCACAAAAACCTGTTGTCATGGTAGTCGGTGGGCTAAAATTTGAACCCAGTATTTCCTGAAGACATAGCAGGAGTGATTCAATGCAGCCACCAACTCGACCATAAGTGTGCCTTAATATATATACTTACATACATGCATATAAAATATAATATTTGGAACCAATAAAATAGAAATAATTTTCTATTTGCAGTGGTTGTCAATCTCATATTGTGAAATTTGTTGAAACCAAAATTGTCAGAGTATCAAGACCAGAGTTTTCAGAAAATCTCACAAAATGTGTTTCATATTTCTCCCCATAATAACAGTGAATTTAGATGCCATTACTTTACTGTATTTGGCTCTGGGTTTGTGTTTGGGGGTGGGGGCTTGTAAAACCCTCTTAAGATGTTCCTGGGAAAATTTAATGAATTTGGCTTATTAAGTAGGAAAACATCTAAAAGGGAGTAAATGTGAAAACGATATTGTTTTGTAATTGTGCTTTGAAATTTGCATTCCCTTTACTAGAATATTATTTACAGAAATTGTGCATTAAATGCTAATTTTCACCATGCAACCACATTTCAGTTCTTTTCATCGTTAGTGATTTTGACACATTCTTGGACACAAAATAACATATTATTTTGCAAGCATGACTAGTAGATGAAGATCCCCTTCTCACCAGAACTATTCAATAGTATCAATTCTGCCTTAACATATTTTGCTGTTTTCACCTTTTCTGCATGAAGTGTTCACTTTCAAACTGAGAAATTTGACTCATATTTTAAGTTGACGCAGAAATGCAAGGTTCTGAAAGGTTTTTGCTAGCAAGGAAAATTCAAATAGTGCCACTATGTTTTTAATATCCAATTTCTTGTATTGACAGTGGGTTACATTTTATGCCAGTTTCCCCCCCCCCCTTCTTTTTTAAGAATGCTAATCACTTGCTCCGTAATTAATGGATTTACAGGATGGAAGCTGTACACACTT
>Ga0123357_10004183_pt1 | contig 16831 bp, 9 predicted proteins | sample TergutEmb28metaG_FD_89873 | JGI IMG/M metagenome (GOLD analysis project Ga0123357, IMG submission 89873) | Embiratermes neotenicus P4 segment gut microbial communities from Petit-Saut dam, French Guiana - Emb289 P4 | ecosystem: Host-associated > Arthropoda: Insects > Digestive system > Gut ... | reverse complement strand
CATTCGGGATCCCGAATGCAGATGGAAAATAATATGACAAAAAAAGTGATGTAAATAATAGGTTCTTAAGCTCGACCTGATGATGACCCCCAAGGGTCGAAACATGTTGTAACTTTAAACCTAAAATTAAAGTTGTGTTGACGGAAATTTATATGCTATTTATAATAGACTTAATGATTCCACACAACGGGATGAATTCTATTAACTGCTAGTAACTTCACTTTCCATCACAGCTTACGCAACCCAGCCCACTCACTGGTTTGCTCCCATGCTCGTTACTGGACAGGTGTTGTAAGGTCTCTATGCACAAATAGCGGCCAATGTGTGGATCCCATTGGGGTACTGCGTGCTTTTGTGTGATACACTACTAAACACATTTCCTAGAAGAAATGCTATCATAAATTCTGATGAAGTTTGTGCCTTATCAAAGCAGGACAATTTAAAATTACACAGAAATGTTCTGAGTAACAAATTCCATTCCAGCCAGTACTAACACACAAAGAAGTCATGTGATGAGAAAAAACTAAACCAGATCATTATGCCACATTACAAAAGAACTCTTGACTCAACGTCCACAAAAAATGGGCATGTCTCCAACATAGCATAAAATGCAACAGAACTTCTGCATTTGCAACCAAATAAGACAACTGTGGCTCATAAACTCTTTAATACAGACTGTACGAAGGGCTGAATTTTGTGAACTGAGCCCATACTGTAGTACATGAAAAAATATACCTCACATTTGTTCTGTTTAAAGTGCAGCAAGCTTTCACTTCACTTTTGGTGATGTGTGAACTCTCAGAATAATACTTTTCCATGTTAATTCACGAAATTCCATTACATAATATGATGTTAAGGCTGGTGTACGGTATACTACAAGGAAACTAGTTTGGTTGGGCCCATTTTTTTTGTGACCACAAAGTCACACCAATTTGTTTGTGCTCATTCTGACACCATTTTTAACACCCGCCCAGTTATGTTTTCATCATATTTGTGTTTGAGAATTTTTAACATCCGTCCAGTTATGTTTTCATTGTATTTGTGTTTGAGACAACAAAAGGAATACAATACATAAATACAAGGAAAAACATGGATCACCTTTATATATCACAGAAAAATAACTTAACGTAATCAAACACACCAACCTGCGCATTGCAAACGAAGCTACTAACACCTTGTTCAACAAGTTGCAAACTATAAAGGAACCAATGCAACAAATTTCAGATAAAGAGAATCTACAAGTTAACATGATGAAAAGGTAACAGTTCATATACAAGTCAGATAGGTCAACAAGTCAAAATCAGATCTGCCAAACACCGAAGACACATTAAGAATAACAAACCAAAATCAGCCTACATGCTGCATATCTTAAATAACAGACATGAATGCGGAACAATACAGAATACAACGAACTCCTAATAACATGTAAAAAAGATTACAGAATGAATTGCTGGGAAACCTTCTACATACGCACATACCAACATGGTTTATTGATACAAGAGCAATTTACACCAGACCCAATTCCAATATTCATGAAAATACAGGACATGGTTTGTTACAATGCAAGTGCAGCATGCAAAACAGGCTTATTACCACAGACAGACCTGAGTCTTACTGGCTCTGATATATGACACCACATACATAGGGTGAGTCCACTTCTCTTATAACATACATTTGTAATATAATGTCTGTAATATTTTCATTAACCTGAAACCTAAAATGTTTAGTAGTCACTGCTTACAGTTATCAGATCTTCACATCTGCCATTTCTTACAGAACCCAATCCACTTCAGACTGTGATATATGATCGAACAGAATCACATACTGCCACACCAACAGAAGCATCCATGGCCAAACATAGCATTAATAATTTAAACTGTGTATACAACTTATTTTATGATAAGAAATGTTTTTAACCATAGTGTAAACCATAAGCTTTCAAATAAGTACAGTTGTACCTTTTATATACAATCAACGTCAACAAAGAAATTACTGCAGTCCAAGGAACCTATAACTAACAGCTTCCCAGTAGTATTTGGTTTTAAAGAATTGGCATTGCGTTCTCCCTGAAGATGGTGCACATGTATCGAAACATGGTGGAGACACTCATTTAATGTTTGTACTAATTATGAATGTGCATTAAGTTGGTAAATAAATGGTGTACGCTAGTAAGTAGAGGATCATAACCTCTAATTCATTGGATCTGAATCTGTGCAATTTTTACTTGTGGGACATGTCAGGAGACAATCAGTATATTACCAGTGCTTGTACTGAAGACCATCTAAAAAAGCAGGCAAAGTACAGAGTTTTCAGTTTCAAAAGCAGAATTATTGATGTGCAATGAAAAACAGGTTTGTTATGTGTGATAGGTGTCTACAAGACAAACATAATAATTTCCACATAATATTAATTAATAATTAATTAATATTAACTGCAACACACAGAACTAAAATGTGTGGACCTCCACTCATGGCAGACTGAAAGTGTAGTGATTGCTGTGTTGCCTGCCATTACGTGAAAATGATCTGAGTGCAGAGTAATGCATGATGACAGGATAAAAGAACCCTTGCACATCTTTAGGTCATGCCACAGCTCGGGTGGTTAATCATCAGATTCTCACAGTGGGGTCCCAAGTTTGCTACCAGGGCAGCCCATGTGGGGTCTATGCTGAAAAAAGCAACACTGGGACAGATTTTGCTTGAGACGCTTCAGATTTGTCCTGTCAGTTTCATTCGACAAGTGATCCATATTCATCCAAGTATCATCCATAAGAATGACAATGGTTCCATTATAGGCTGCAGTTCCACAGAGCCATCCAGTGCATTGTTTAAAAACTCCCTCCTACTCCTAACTGCAAAAAATGTCTGTATGAATGTCATATCAGACTCAAACTCAGAACTTGTTTCTGCAAGCTGTAACTACAAATAAACAAGCCCTTCATCTGCACCAACCTGGTAGAGTTGGGTAGTAAGGAAGAGTTCCAGGTAACATCTGTCCTGTAAGAGGCATGCCCAATCGTGCTGTACATGCAGCTCGCACTTCTGCTTCAGAAACTGGTGCAAGTTTTGCTCCATCTGATAAGCTGGAGTGGATGGGTGGCCGACCCAGGGAGATGTTGGGCATAGAGGGACTGCTGTATAAAGACAGGTCATTCATGCTGCCCTGGTGACTACTGCTGGCCAGAGGTCCATATGGTGAAACTTCACCTTCCTGTAAAACATTTTGGTACATGTACTGTAAATTGATATTCAGGCACCTATGTCAGTTCTTTAGAGAGCCATCTTATATGCATGAGGACACGGGTTATCTCATCTTACTGGCTTCCTCAGAACACATTTTGAAAGACAGAAGCAACGCAGAGAACTTACCTCCTGTATCGGTGTATTTCTGCCTGCAGTTGGGGAAGGTTGAGCATTGGCAACACTGGGTGGGGAATTTGGGCCTGAGTCTGGGTTGCTACTTGATGTGTCAACTGAAAGTAAAAAAATCACCCTCAAATAATAGATACTATTTATAAAATTATGAACATAAAACAAATAATTTCAAAACTGATTCTGCACTCAAATATCAAACGTGCTATCATGGGTTAACATGCCATCCTTACGAAACTGTTTGTTAATTACATGACATGCTATTAGCAACCCAACTCACAATGCACATAATTTGCTAAATTCTATAAAAGAAATTAATTATTCATGCGACTTACACCTGAATAAACAGCTACAAATAATACACTTGAATATGCAGCTATGGTAAAATTAGGATATTTTCCTTGAAGAGACATACTGTCAAGAATCTGTACTAATACACAGCTACACATAAAATCTGAGACTGTAACTGAACATACTACTAAAGTAAAACAGGTTTGCCCCTAAAAAGTAACTAAAAATAAAGTAACAATCAAGGGAAAGCCAATAAAACTAGCTTACATGTTAAATCAGTTACACCCACTGGACTTCATTATGATCAATGAGGGAAGCAACTGACATAAACAGCCTATTAACATGTGTGTGACTGTTAAAAACTCAAAACATAACTTTCAGAACTTCAAGACCCTGACAGACAATCTTCTTGAAGGATAGATTAAACTTAAGTCAAGTTACCTGTAACACTTTCTCTTTTCAATGATTATATCGTAGTACCAATGGAATGCAACAATATGACATTCAGTAATGTGGCATGTATAAGAAAATGATCACTTCCTTTAACAGAGTAACCAAAGTGAAGGCAGGAATACAGGCAGGTCTTACTTTATGCAATTTCTTTTTGTGTGATTTCACTATAATGTTACTTCAAAATTTAGACCACTTTTTGAATGTACCTGAAAATTTTTGGTTTAACACAATTTGGCACAGACGATCTGTGGCTGCACTTATCTCCTGTAGAAGACTTGCATAAAGCGACATCCCTGTAAGCTGTCACATGTGAGGATTGATTGTGCTGGTGATTTACTCAGCTAATTTAGTTTCTTCTTCAACAGCATCAGGTTTTCTTACCAACATTAAGTGAGAAGTGTAAAGCTACATCACTTAGTGCATTCCAAGTAAAAGATCACCACAAGATGGTCAGCTATGAAGAGAATTTAGACATCATAAGCCAACTTGAAGAAGGTGAACACACTGTTGGTATATGCTGTTATGTCAGACTCACTCAAACTAGTGTGCATACATTTTGGGTAATGCTGATAGAACTAAAAAAGTACTAAGTGTTTAGATAACATTAAATCAACATTAAATGCCAACAATCTGAAACAGGGATTGTTGTTTGTGTAGCAAGACTACTGCAGTCCTATCAGACTGAACCACACCATGAACTGTGGATGTGTATCACTGTATCAGAAATAAATAAAAATACTGCATAGAAATGGATATATACTGTATATACAGTACATACATGGTTTACAGTCCATTATGTCCACCAGTGATTTAGTCTTACACTATATCGGACGAGGATGTCAATCGTCTAGCCCCCCCCCCCGAAATACACAGCTGTAAAACAGGAAGTTTATGTTCAATTTGCTCAACGTTTTTCAGGATGTAACCATGGCATAACAGAAGACCTGCATGTATATCTCATAATTTACTGTTACACATGAGAATTCTGTGCGGGTAAATGCCCCTATTTAATAAACACTGCTTAACACTGACTGTCAAGAATATATGTCAATACATATAATACATATGTCTAATGCAAGTATATGTTCACCTATTACAAGTTAACATGTTGAACAGTACTAACAAGGGATGAGACAAGACTTTTCACATATCAGTTCTTCCAGGATGTGATGCACAACTAGGTATGTGGTTGCAAATGATGCCAAGATGGCAGAGTGGTCATGAAATGTTGGTAACCAATGCCTGAGAGACAATGTCATATCACAAAAAAACTGATACCTCATCCACACCACCGTGCAAGCTGACAAACTCATAAGACATTCCAGCTTCAAACTTCAGACCATTTTATGCACTCAGTCCATTAAAACCACCTTCACTTACATAAGGTAAAAACATTCCACTATGAGAACAATAAATAACACTACTGGTACATAATGTTAGCCTTTCATTGTTCAGTTTTCTTTCAAGCACCTCAATCTTCTCTCAGTGACCTATATCAAGTTGTTTTATCGATAAATATTTAGGGGGAGGAGCAGAAGATAGAGAGAGAGTAATTCTGTCCTGAATAATTTTGTATGTGCTGTCTTCTTTCAGCCTCAAATCCAGGTTCACTTTTTATAACAATTCTGAATTTTCAAAATCATAAATATATTACTTTACTTGAACATTACAAATGTCTACATTAAGTCAATTTACTCTAAGCAGCACACATTTTGCACAGCCTACCTATTCTACAGCTCCGAAGTTCTATACTTTTGAAGTTGCTGAATAAACAGAGAAGGTAAAATTTCACCTTCATGTGTATATATTAATCAAGTTCTTTCTTCAGCATTTCAAAGTCAAAAAATTTACTCTGCCACTGTACTCAGTGTACTTCCCTACTGCACAGTCTAAACCTGTTGGGAAGATGCCCCATGCAGTAAGCATTAAAGCAGGCACAGAATGCGGGTCAATCAGTCTGTATCAGTTTGAAATTCTACTGCCTTTCAACTTAAGAATCACCGCCTTTCACCTCCACTGAGGGTACATGAGCACAGTCAGGTCTCCTCTTTATTCACTGTATGAGACATAGCTGTAATTCACAAGTAACAACAGCAATAACTGATACATCCATTAGTTCTTAAGTAATTACCAAATTCTTAATCATTCTTTGGACAAAAATATAAACTGGAACACTCTAGTCCGAACAAAATATGAAATTTTAACACGTGTTACTGGGTCACAATGGCTCTACACCGCCACCAAAAGTAATGCATCGCGTACTTGCTAGTTGTGACTTCCTCTTCAGTGTGCTGAGGTGACGATCTTTATGCCTTGCCATGGGACTATTGCGATGGTTGTTCATCACTCTTTGCTTGAGGCGTACCTTCAGAAGGTTCGGCTCGGATGCTGCATGATGTAAAATTATGACAGGAAGGCACAAGGAAAAGGAAGAGACACATTGAAAGTTAGAGCTACCTCTCTGCATCAGAACTACTTTGATCAAACTCATAAAAAAAGTTAATTTTAAAAACATCCACTTTTACAAAGCAAATTTGCAACTAAACATTCAAAACAGGTTACTCGGAAAGTGCCCACTTATCTGTTTCGGTATCTACTCATGAAGAATGCATCTGGAATAAGAGAGTGCATATAACAGCCAAGTAAATGGCTCTTCCCCATATATATTATCTGTATTTCTTACACCTCTACTGAGAACACAGTGGTTTGATGTGGTTACACAGCACTTTCATCAGAAACTGCTGTAAAAAAATGCAAATGTTAATCCACCTTCAGTTACTTTGGATTAGCTTATGCGGTCCTTCAACTCAGCAGTAACTTAAAACTGTCTCATTTCAACACACACAGTAAGCAGGTGGAGATATTTTTATGACAAGAAGGCCTCACAAAAGCTGTATCAAGCATACCTTACTTTCAAAAAGGAAGACTGCTTATCTGTTCTATTATGAACTATACACTGTCTGGGTGTATCTGTAGACAGTACACACATATGTACATATGTCCATCTGTCTGTCTGTCTGTCCATTCATCTAATTAACTCCACTAAACAAATCCTTCATAAGAAGCTGACGGCTGGCCAGCTGGTCAAGAAATTTCCTGCCCTTACAGTCCTCATGTTAATATTAACTACCTTTCTTACATTTAAATTAAAAGCTTCCTTCATAGGTCATCTCTTTACAAAGTGGCAAACAGCAGAGTGCCAGAATTTCCTTACAAAAAGAAGACACAAAACAGGAAAAGGCTTGATTTTTACTGTTACTAACAGTTACTGCAGGTGAGACTAACTCTGGCATTAAAAATCAACAAAAACTCAGCCAGGAATTATTTTTAAAACTGAACTGTTTAATTCAAAATATTCAGAGGAAAATTTACAGGTACTTTCAGAGTAACTTGTGCACCTCCATTCTATACACTTTATTATACATGTAATGGGTAAAGATAAAGCAAAATGTGTGCAATTTCATATAAGAGTTTGATCATCAATGGTCATACATGCTATTATTAAAACACAACACACAATTAAGCAAAACCAACTCACAGGCAATTAATAATTTTACAGACACAATTATCAAACCTTTGTTAATGCAGCTTATTATGTAACTGATGTGCATACCACAACAGGAACCTCAACATACCTAGATACAAATGTCAGTATTATTCATTCGCTAATGACATTCATGAACAAGAACGCATGATGCCCAAGCAGAACACAGAATATTGGCACTCTGCATTCCATAAAACATGAGCATAGGGCAGTTTCTGTTTCTAGATTTAAAGTACAAATTCAAAGGTGCCTTCTGAGTGAGCTCTTTCTTTCTCTAACCTTGTGGATAGTGAATATGTTGTCATAAATGATCAGAATCGGTCATAACATCCCCAACTTTTTATGTAGCAACTGTGATGATACAATCATCTGGTTCATTTCAGCAATGTCAATAAACCAGCTAAGATTACCATCACCCAGTCTTTTACACAGTTTATAAATGGGGCACCTTCTGTGAAAAATAACAACCAGTGCACTACACTGATAAAAATAAGGTCATGCTTTGAAGAATTAATGGCCATAAGATAATGATGTTCTAACATATAGGCCTCTTAACATAAACTGATTTTTTGGCTTCTCATCTTGTTAGAAAGCCACTCCGCTACTACAACAAGATACAAAATTCTCTTCAGATTTAACTTTATTACAAAAGATACTTCAAATCTTCATGACCCTACAGCCTGCTGATCTTACTTCCTCTTAGAATGGGGTGTGCTGCCACAAAGTGATGCCAATTAAAACTCCAAATGTAAGAAATGCTCATATTTCCTGAACTGGATACTGCACTAAGCTGCAGTTTTGCTCACCAGTTTTCCTGAGAGGAAAGTCATCATCAAACTTGGCCATCATGGACTGCAGCCGATATGAGTGTGCAGCTCCAGTGGCTGGGTTGATACTTGTTGCTGTGGAACTTGCATCACTCCCCTGTGGGGCCTGCACTACACTCCTGCTGAACAGAAACAAGTGCCTCATTTACAGCTTTATATTTGCATGTCAAAAGCACAGACAATAAACATTCCTTCTTCTCCTTCTTCTGGAATGTTATGCAGTGTCCATTACCACCAGTTACTGCCATTTCAGAGTAACACATGCCTCCAACTTTGGGGTGAAGCAGTCTGAACTGCTTAACCCTGAAATTGGAAGCAGACTGCTTGACAATGAGAATGGAGGTTATACCCATTCTAGCACTCAGCTGGTAGATATTTTCTTGGTTTCAGGGAATCTGAGTGTTTCCTCAGAGGAACAGACACACTTATGTAAATGATTCAAACAAAGGTAGCAAGTAATTTAGTCTACATCATGATACCTACTGTTTTGTTTTTAATATTATATTATAAACTGTCCAATATGATTTTTACAGGTTGTCTTGTATTAATGTTCATGGCACCATAAAATTTGTCACTTAAAAAAAATTTCAGTTTCAAATGTCACTAGTATCCTGTTTAAGTAATGTGAGTTTCTAATTATAAAACGTTTAATTTTTGACTTCCTGAATTGGACTGACACAAATTTTCACTTCACCCAACCAGGTCTCAATGGCTTCTTCCCGTTGGCATGAGTACACCGCAGCTGATATCCCATTCAAATTTCTTCCCACTACTTGAATTTTCTCATGGTTCCCAATTGGCTGTTAAAGTTTATTATTTTTTAGTAGGTCTCATAAGTTAAAAAATTCTTAATTTTGTTTCATCATTGGTTACTAATGACAGAATGTTGCCCCATACACACACACACACAACCACACACACACACACACACACACCATGCTGTGATCTGTATGAACCCCATATGAGAGTCCTACTAGTTTTTCTATGACTAACATGCATTCTCTCCGGCAAGATTTAAGACATGCAAAACAGTCAAAGTTAAAACTGTCACAACTCCGGGATGAATGAAACCCATTAATTTTCACACTGACAAACTGCAACAACTACCAAGTCCCTTTTGCTACCCATTAAGCACCCAGTCTTCTAAATATCCCTGTCTCACGTCATCTATTACACTCTAACACTGCTCTCCTATTGGCCCGATATCCAAATTATCTGCCATTCGCTTACTCTCCTAATGCGTCAATCTCTCTCAACACATCTATCTAATAAAATAAATTTACATACAATATAGCCACTTTGTGTGCAGCAGTTATAAGGCACTATGTTCCTCTGATACACTCATAACTATTTAATGGCACACACTGTGTGAGATTCCAAAATATCTGCAACATTATCAACACCACTGTCAAAACCTCAAATCTTGATACATTTTACATTTCCTTGTCCCCACAACCTTTCCAAGGGAAGTAGCTATTAAGTTATTCAGTTAAAAACTTTGCATTTTCAAAAGTCAAAATAACATTACTATCCAAACGAAAGCATCTCACTCTTGTCTGTATCCTGCCATTTGATGGCACATCATAACGCACCAAGGTGTGGTACCATCTCTTGTGTCCTAACAGCCAACAGTGACATCTCCACACTTGCACAAAAAATAAAAACTTAAGGAACATCTTCAAAAATCGGATCCTAGTTTACTAAATCAAACTTATGCAGAGATTTATGTCTTGCTGTCAAAAATTAACACATCACACATTCTATATCGAGTTGCTTCACATTCTTCCTAGAACACATCAATATTTGACAGGCTCACAATGCTGCACTATAATCAAATGTTATGGATATGCAGCTGTAATTACTGGAAGAGGGAGGTGCAAATCTCCCCACTTAAGAAGAATGTGGTTTTGTGACAACTTCATTAGACAGTCCAAGTTTTCAGATGCAGAAAGCATAACTTATCAATAATTAGCCTTTTAAAGACCCGCATTCACATAAAGAAATGGCATGTAGGAAAACAACTCTAAAAATTAATTTTACACATTTAGGCAGCACGGAAATGTACTGCATTTTTAAGACAGGCCGCACAATCTCTCTTTTGATTCCCATAAACTCATTTATTTTATAATTTTATCTTTTTCTGTTTTTCATAAACCATGCACTCAAAATACCCACCTCGGTAGGCTAAAGCTTAAGCTTACTTTAGTAATAAAACCACTCAGTTTTCACGAAACTCAGAAAAAATTACTGCGAAAGGATGTACACATTTGGGCAGACATACATAGGAACGCAGAATCAATTACTGTAACCATGTCGACTAATGTGATGGGCACAGACAGTGTACCAGTAATTCAGGAATTCTCAGTCCAGACAGTCTGATACTTCAGTGCCAGGATGATTTAGTAACAGTGCTTTTAGTACCATCCCATCTACAGGATAAGATAAAATGCAATTTTCATAACCTAAAACAAGTTTCTTTGGAATGTCTGTCACCCATTTCCATACAAATTTCAATGTGGCAAAATTAATGTCATCCTTAACCCTTTAAACGCTGAGTTAAATCCCATTTGCCATCTGCTGGAATTATTAGGAGCTCACCATATTTTCCACGTTAGCAGGATATGGGTTAATGGCTAGCTATGTTACCTTAATTAACCCTTGTTTGACAACACTGAAACATGCAAAACTGTTGAATGGATATAAGGCGTAGAACAGTTCTTCAACATTCCAATGTATTTGCTTTATCAGAGCCACACAGTATGAAGAGGATAGAGTTCATGAAATAATTTATTTACAATAGTGAGACAGAGTGCTAAAATTGCCAACTGGAACATACACATGGCAGTGATAAACATTCTTTCTGAAGCAGTGAGGCACAACACTGCACATCCTCCAAGAAGTTTGATTCCTCTTTTCACAACATTTTAATAGCTTTCTTTTCCTAGTCTCTGATATTTCGGTAATCATCCTTCACACTTAACAGCAGAAACATGCCAGCATATTTGATAACAACTGTTCAGATTTTGACTTCCAAGCTCCTTTATTACCTACCAATTATTAGTTCTAAACATTCTTCTTAGTAATTAACCAACTTGATGCACAAAATTTTTGTTTTACAATAAGTTTATTTCATACCTCTACATGTTTCGAGCACCATGTGCTCATTCACCATCAGGAGGTCAAAACTGTATTATACAGCCTCTGGTATCATCACACCTATAGGTGTGATGATACCAGAGGCTGTATAATACAATTTTGACCTCCTGATGATGAGCACATGGTGCTCGAAACATGTAGAGGTATGAAATAAACTTACTGTAAAACAAAAATTTTGTGCATCAAGTTGGTTAATTACTAAGATAAATATACTGAGATGCACAGTCAGCAAAACATCAAAATTAGTTCTAAACACTTACAAAGAACACAAGCATTTCATACACACATTCAATTATGTTTTTAGGCACCCTGTTACTGGCTATTTAAACTGTGCAAGGTTGGCACATGAAGTAAGTTTATGAGATGGGTTCTGGAAATAGACCGTCATGCCTCCCACCGAGTTTAAAACAAGCACACAGTTACCAAACAGACTGTTTACTAAGTGAGTGAGACAGAAACTAAGTGATCTCTCTACATACTCTCATGACGGTAGTCTTCACCTGCTGGGTGCAGGGAGAACATTATGTACTTATTAACTCAACACAAATTTCCTCTCTGACTCATCATACCAAATTGGAATCTGTAATTATTTTCATGCCCAGCTCATGCTCCATACAAAGTGTCCCAATTCTTGGAAGTGACCTAGATTAGATACCACATTCAGTGAAGTAAGTACATCAGTACCTGCAACTTAAATTTACTAGGTTTCCAGTCAGTAAGAGATAAGAGAAAAATGGAGGAATCCCATGCCAAATATTATTCAGGTGATAAAATCACGAAAGATTAGATGGGTAGGGTATGTGGCACATATGGGAAAGTGGAGAGGTGCTTTTGGGATATTAGTGGGGAAACCTGAGGGACAAAGACTACTTGAGAGACCTAATGATAGATGGAAGAATATTAAACTGGATGTTCAATAGGCTGGAGGGGCACACATCGGATTCATACGGCTCAGAGCAGGTTCCACAAATGCGAGGAATTTTTTTCACTAGCTGAGAATCAATTAGCTTCTCAAGAAGTACTCTGCTCCATGGAGTTAGATAGATTGTTAATCAGAATTAATCACTTGGCAGTAATCACTCCTACCTGCATTTAAGACAGAAATACGCACAAACATACTAACTGCATTATACCATTAATAAGTGACTCTGATGTTTCCATGTATAATCAATCAGTAACATACACTTGTGTGTACAAATACATATAAACTGGTAACAATGAGGTGCAACCGTCAGCTGTTATGAACAATTTTCAATATCTCTACATGTCTGCTTTGTATGTTACAGTGGGAAGGAGCTAAGATATAATATGCAACAATACTCCTTGTGTACATAACGGCCCACATTACCCATTTTGATAGATATTAATACATACAACATATTTTTAAATTCCTATCGACATTCATTCAAGGACTAAACTTACTGAAAGAAAAGCAGTGGAACAAATGTAAAGTGATAAAATGACTAGCAACATTTTCTGGAACAGATTCAATTCAAAACTGAAATGATTTCGATGCATGAAACATTTAATATCTGTTTCTTCATTATCAACTGAAGTAATGTATCTACCAACTGCAGTGCAGAACCATTAATAAAATTTCATTAAGAACAGTATGATGAACATAAATTAATTTTCAAATTGCACACTCAACCTCCCTTTAAAATCACATGATACCCATGCAAAAACTAAGTATGGTTTAGTGGACTGTTTGGATCCTCACACTGTTTTCCATTCTTTCTTAACACACATTTTGTTGTCAAACACAAATAATTGATCTCAAGAAAGTGTGTGCCAGAAACTTTTTTTTAAAATGCAGGTGTATGGAATTTTGTTTTAAAGCTGGAAAAGCTGCAAAAGAAACTTATAATTTGATAAAAGTGACATATTGGGAGGAGGCACTGGGCCAATGAACAGGGTGTGAAGGGTAGAGAGATTTTAAAAGTGGCCTAGAATCATGGAAAGGTGGCCATCATCTGGCCATCCACCCATGTCACTGATTTAAAAAAAAAATCCACAAAGCCTTGGTGCAATCAGGTCAATGTGCTACAGTATGGGAAATGGTAGAATACATATGAATATCCACATCAGTGTGTTTCAAATTCTGACTGAAAATTTGGGCATGTGGTGAGTATGCACAGAATACATTCCATGACTTCTCTCACAGTTGAACTACAAGAGAAGCAAACAAACCTCCACAAAGACCTTTTGCAACAAGATGAAGTAGACATGAAGGTCATGAAATTAATTATCACAGGTGATGAAATGTGGATCTATCTGTATCATGTTACAACACAGCATCAGTCTCACAATGGAGGTCAGAATCATCCCACAGACTGAGAAAAGCACAATACAGCATATCGAATATGAAGAACACACTGACTGCTTTCTTCGATTGTCAAGGTGGGATGCATTAGGAGTTTGTTCCTAGAGGCCAAACAGTAAATAAAGAATTCTACTTGATTATTTTATAGTGTGTATGAGGACTGGTGAAAAGAAACAAGTCTGGAGAGAATATGGCTGGTATCTTTGGTCACAGAGGACTGTCCGTCCAAACATGTTTATCTTTAAAAACAGAACCAGCACCAGTTCCACAGCCAAGCCTTATACAGCCCTCATCTCTCTCCAGACTTTATCCTGTTCATAAAACTGACAGTTAGCTCACAAGGACATTGATTTGAATCAGAAGAGAAAATACAAGAAAAAACACTGCAAAAGCTAATGTAAATCTCTTAAGAATTATACATGAAATGTGGAGGAAAATTTAATCATTTAAATCATTATATTAATACAAGACTACTGAGAAGAAAATGTTTAATAACATTAATCTGGCATGTACTGTGTTTCATTTAATTCGTTGAAGAACTTTTCTTAACAGACCTCATACATTATCATACTGTACACTAACAATGAAAGCATATGAAATGCAAGAGCCATGTGCAAACCCAAGTTCAAGCTTGAGAGTAATTTATTCATTTTATGCATCTTAAAGCATTCACCAATACAAACAGAAGTTTGATATCTTAGATAACTCACCAGTTTCTGTATCCAGAAGTAGAAGTGGCAGACAGCATTCCATTGGCAGCAGCGGCAGCTGCTGCTTCCTGTTTCTTCTGGAGGAAATCCTGAAACAACAAATGGCAATTCTAACAAGCTGTCTCCACTGTTATAAACAGGCAAGAATATACAATAATTATGTTATCAGGTGTCAGGTGCCAAGAATTATACTTACATAATATGATTTACAATTCATGACACACAAATGCCCTTATCACATTGCAAGGAAGAAAAATTTATTTCAGTACATTCAGCATGTGAAAATACATGTTAAATGAACCTGAACAAGCTTAAAGATGTAATTTATGCACACTATAAAAAGTAATATATAGGACAGCACTGTCAGTTACAATCTCCATACTTAACAGTACTTTCTCTCACTTTGTTTTGTACAGACAATGGAACTGACTATAAGTAGGAGCCAGAGGGATCTGGGACGGAGAACAGTAACCTCCTCTCATTCTTATACAGACCACTTAATGTTAGTAGACACTATTTATCTCTGGTCTCAGTGTCACTCACATGCATGTTATGTGAATCTACATACCTCACTGACCTTAATGCTTTCAGGCTCAGTGGTTACTATTATATGTGCCACCAGGTTTCTTCTTCTTCTTCTTCTTCTTCTTCTTCTTCTTTAGGCGCTACAACTTCAATCTTTGAATGTTTTGGCCTTCTCAACATACGATGTCCACTTATTACGATATTTTCAAGTTCTTCATGTCATTTCTTATGTCATCTCCCCATCTGTTCTTTGGTCTTCCTTGTGGTCGTATTGACATCAGTTTCCACTTTTTTTACCATTCTCTCTTTCAGCATTCAATATAAATGGCCAAACCAGCTTAATCGTTGTGCTTTTATGTGATTTATTATATTCTTATATCTTATTAATTCATCTAACTCATTGTTTGTTTTGATTCTCCATCTACCATCTCTTTCTTTTGTAGGACTAAAGACCTTTCTTAACACTTTCCTTTCAAATACCATTAACTTGTTTTTTATGGTTTCTTTCAAGACCCATACTTCACAGGCATATGTTACTATTGGGCTTATAATACTTCAGTACAGTTTCAACTTTGATTTCTTGGAGAACAGTCTACTTTTAAAGAGAAATTGGTTTGCATAATATGCTTTATTTCCAAGTGTCATTCTATATTGGATCTCTTCTTCTATTGAGTTATCACTATTTACAGTTGATCCCAGTTATTTGTAGGACTGGACTTGTTCTAGGTACATCGAGTCAATTTATAATTCTTCTAGTTTATAGTTTTTCTTCGTGCATCTTAGGTATTTTCTTTTCTGACCATTTACAAATAGCCCATACTGTGCCAAAATTTCTTTTAGTTTCTGAAATGTGTCTAATAAGGACTGTTTAGTTTTTGTTGCTAGCAGGATGTCATCTGCATGTGCAATACACTGTTTCAGATGTATAGCAATATTTCCCCTTAGTTCCATCTGTTTCAGTACTGTACCAATAACTAAGCTACACAAGGCTGCTGATAAAGGATCTCCTTGTTTGACTCCACACTTTACTATAAATTCCTCTGTAAAGTCTCAGTTTACCCTAACTCTTGCTCTTGTGTGTATTATGGTTAAGGCTATTAGTAAAATTAATTTATCTGAAACATCAAATTTCTTTAAACATTCTATTAGCTTATTTCTATGAACAGAGTCAAAAGCATGTGTATAATCCACAACTATGTTATACCGATCAATATTATGCTCATGGCTTTGCTCAAAAATCTGTCTTACAATGAAGATATTATCTATAGTAGATCTATTTGGGCAGAATCCCATTGATTATCTTCCAGTTTATTCTCTTTATTCTCCATTAATTTCTTATTCAGTAAAATAGCAAATATTTTGTTTGCTATATTTAATAATGTAATTGGTCTGTAGTTGTTACAATTAAGTCCATCACCTTTGTTATAAACTGGACAGATATTTCCTTCATTCCACTGTTGTGGCAATTCTTCATTATTCCATATCATTAGGATTAATTTATGTAGTTTTTGTTTTAGTGTTCTACCTCCATGTTTAAGCAATTCTGGAGGTATATTATCAGAACCAGCTGCCTTGTTCAGTTTTAAATTATTGATTATAAAACATATTTCATTGCATAATGGTAGTGGGAT
>Ga0123357_10004182_pt1 | contig 16835 bp, 12 predicted proteins | sample TergutEmb28metaG_FD_89873 | JGI IMG/M metagenome (GOLD analysis project Ga0123357, IMG submission 89873) | Embiratermes neotenicus P4 segment gut microbial communities from Petit-Saut dam, French Guiana - Emb289 P4 | ecosystem: Host-associated > Arthropoda: Insects > Digestive system > Gut ... | reverse complement strand
CGATACAGTCAGAAATCGGCGATGCAATTTGTGAAAAGCATGAGGTCTTGGGAATCCATTCTTGGGGTTCCCGCTGATCAATCAATTGCTTACACTACTACAATTATTGAACCCCCCATTCTTGCGGAAGGCGCGCCTCTGGCGCGCATTGGGCATACAATTTTTTCGGTGCCCGTCCAAGCTACTGTTGGCGATACGCTTGTTGCAGCAGCGCCTGATCGAGTTGATCGTGCTAACTTGAAGGCAGCCCTTTGTCGTGCGTTAGATGAGGCAGAGCAGGGGAAAATGGTTGCAGCAACATCTTCCGCTGCTGGAGGTATAAGCAATGGCTCACAAATGACAAGCTTACCCGGCATAAAAAATATTAATGTGCTTGAACGAGCTCGTGTGGAAGCGGCAAACGATTATGAGGCAGCGCAGAAGTATATGTATCCAGCTCAGGCGACCGTCTTTGAGCTTTTTTGGGCCAAGGTTAAGGCGGAAGGCGAGAATAAAGCCTTTCGTGAGACCTATCAATTTCTGCTGAAGAACGGACCAGAGTCCGAGCTTGAATTCCTCAAGCCCTATGCGCGTGACGTGCAAAAAGGAGCGGTGAAATGAGTGCCTCTACTACTCAGGAACAAAGGAACCAGGGCTCAGGTATTAACGTGCGAGTGGGGGATCTGTCAAAAGCGTTTCGGCGTTCAAGCTTCACTCTTCAAGACGTGTCATTTGAGCTAAGCTGTGGTATTACCGCCTTATTAGGCCCTAATGGCGCGGGCAAATCAACGCTTTTGCGTTGTCTCTTAGGTATTATTAAGCCGGACAGCGGCACAATTCACTTCAAAGATAAAGGGACAAAAAATTCTCAGACTGGGTATTTGCCACAGGCTTTTGGCCTCTTTCCCGAGCTGAGCGTTCACGATGCTTTAGCAATGTTAGCGCTCCTGAAAAATATTCCACAAAATCGTATTGATGCAGAGATTGACGAAAAGTTAGCTGAAGTTAACTTGAGTGACCAGAGGCGGACGCGCGTGGGTTCGCTTTCTGGGGGCATGATACGGAGGCTTGGCATTGCGCAGGCCCTCTTGGGAGATCCGCCGGTGCTTCTTTTTGATGAGCCGACGGCAGGTCTTGATCCGGAGGAGCGTGTTCGTTTTCGTCGTATTATCTCGCATTTATCGGCGGACATGACGCGCTCTACGCTTGTCTCGACACATATTGTGAGCGATGTGGAGAATCTGGCGCAGCATATTATCGTTTTGGACGCTGGTCGAGTGGCGGCGCTTGGCGCGCCGGCAGAGATTGCCGAGGCGGCGCGTGGCAAGAGTTTTGAGATTCCTGCGACGCAGGTCAATGAGTTTACCGAGAGCTATTTTGTGGTGGGCTATGAAGAGCGCCGAGAGGGTAAAATCGCCCGTCTTCTGGCCGCAAAGCCGGAAGCTCACTTCAAGCCCGTTGAGCCGAGCCTTGAAGACGGGTATCTCTGCATCACAAAACATATTGGGCTGATAGGTTAAATCTAACTGATGCGTTGGTGGCGGATCAAGTATTTTGAAGTAGTAGCTGGCGGCTGGTTGATGCTGGTCCCAGCGATCTTTATGCTCATATGCCTTCCTGGAGGTTTGCTGGTTGTTCAGGCGGGAACAGGAGAAGCTGCCCGGCATTATGAGCTCATGTATCTGAGCTATTCCTTTCCGCTGCTTACCGCGCTTGCAGCTTGGTGGCCGACCTTTATGCTGAAGGATCGTCTTGAGTCTTCTGGCCGCGAGTTGTTGTATAGTGCGCAATCAGAAAAATTATGGATCACCCCGCTCCTTTGCACGTTGCTGTATTGGATATGCATGTTGCCATTTATCCTGCTGGCGCAGCGCCACCAGCTTGTTTCCTTGCAGCAGGTGATCATAAGTTTTGCCCTCGCGCTTCTTGTGGTGAGCTTCGGTTATGTGGCGGCAGCGATCACTCACTCTGTCATCATCGGCTTTATCGGGGGTCTTCTTATGAATTTTGGCGTCGTGCAAATCGTGAATCAATTTATTATCGATGTGGGATCAGCAACATATTTCTTTGTCTGCTTAGCATTCCTGTTCCTCTTATCCGCCCTTTGCGCCTTTATGGGCATGTGGCGACTGAGACATTTCTAAGAATAGAGATAAATCAGATTAGTCGATGGAAAGACCAAGGTCGATGTTTTGAAGCGTTTTGCCACAGAGCGACGCAGTCAAAGTCCCTCGGAACCAGCGTGTTATACTGAAGGCGCGTTTTTATTCTCGTTCGATGTCAGGGTTTTTGGACACGAGGGGCGGCATATGGATAGGCGTACGTTTCTGAAAAGCGCGGGCGGACTGGTTATTTTTGGTTTGGCGGGGGCTCTCATGAGCTCCGATTCGGCCCGCCTGTTTGCGGGCTCCCCCTCTTCACATAAAGCTCCGGTGGGGCCTCTTCTTCGCAAGGGCATTGATATGCGCCGGACTTCTACGGGCTCGCGGGCTTACTACGATCAGGTGCATCTCTTCGACGTGGATCAAGCGGGGGCGAAGTTCCTGAAGCTTGCCGACGGTACGCATACCATTGACGATATCGCGGCGCGCGCGGGCATGAAGGACGCTGCCGCAGAAGTAGCCTTGTTCTTTGTGACCTTGGGGCAGGCCGGCTATTTGCAAAACCGTGTGGTGGTCAGCATTGTTGAAAACACAGCCTGAACAAGGCCTGCAGAACCTTGCGGGTGTTTCTACTCCTGTGGAGGAGCGGCAGTCGGTCGACTCTCCCGGCGCGCCGCGAGCGCTGGATGGCTTTGCCGCGCCTGTGCCAGAGCTCTTTGTGCTGCGCGACGAGGAGGGGCCGATTCTCTATGCTCCCTTAGGCGGGCTGTTGCTTGCGCGCCTGGATGAGGAGGGCCTGTCCACGGTCAAAGCGGCGCTCGATCCGCAGACGCGGCGCTCTGATCTGTCCGCGGAACAGCAGCAGACCTTAGCGACGCTTGAGGCGCATCACTTTTTCGATGACTTCCCGCGCCCGGTCAGCGACGCTGCGTTCAAGCCCTGCGAAGTGACGCTCTTTCCTACCAATCGTTGCAATCTGCGCTGCGTGTACTGCTACACCGAGGGCGGCGAAGGCGGGGCGCTCCATGAGGAGCTGACGACGCTTGATCTGGACGCGGGAAAGGCCGCGATCGACCTGGTGGCGCGTAACGCAAAGGAGCTTAACGCGCAGTCCGGCTCTGGTTACCCCCGTAACTTCCTGGTGAGCTTTCATGGTAATGGGGAGCCGTTTGCTGCATTTGATACGGTGCGGGAGCTTTGTTTCTACGCGCGCGATGTTTCTGAGGCGATCGATTTTCCGGTGGTGCTTAACGCGGCGACCAACGGCGTGCTGACTGAAGAGCAGTGCGATTTTCTGCTTGCGTACTTTGACAACGTTAACATCTCTTTTGACGGGCTGCCGGACATTCAAGATCGCCAGCGCCCCCGCGCAGATGGCGCGCCGACCTTTGAGCTCATCGATCGGACGCTCAGGCGCCTGGACGCCTCATCGGTTGAGTATGGCATCCGCACCACGGTCACCGCAGCGATCGCCGATCGTCTGTCGGAGATCACGCGCTTTGTTGCCGAGCGCTATCCGCGCTGCACGCAGCTTCATCTAGAGCCGGTGTGGGCCTGCGGGCGGTGCCGAAGTTCTCATGAGGAGCCCCCGGACGCGGCGGTTTTCACCGACCGCTACCTTGAGGCGGCCGACGTTTTAGCACAAAGTGGTTCGCCGATGCGCCTCGTGTTCTCGGGCGCGCGCAAAGAGCTTCTTTGCGACGCCTTTTGCAAGGTGAACGTCGGGTCGTTTACCGTGACGCCGACAGGTGACGTGACTGCCTGCTACGAAGTGTCCTATCGCAGCGACCCGCGCTCCGCGCGCTACTTCTTCGGACGCTACGATCCAGAAAGCGGCGTCTATGTGTTCGACGAGGGCAAGCTTGCCGCGCTCCACGAGCTGACGGTGCATAACATGCCGTTCTGCGCGCGTTGCTTCTGCAAATGGCACTGTGCGGGCGACTGCGCCGCAAAAGTTCTCGGTACGCGCGCGCCTCAAACCAATCAGGGCAGCGACCGCTGTGAGATTACACGCCGTCTGACGCTGAAGATGCTGCAACGTGAGCTGGTGGCGTCGAAGTCGGCGCCGCCAGGCGCGCCTGCTCAGGAAGATACCCGCACACAAGATTCGGAGGACACGCCATGACCGTACCCTACGACGACTCACTTGGCAAGTACGCTCTTGGGAAGGATCCCGGCGGCGCGGCAGTGCCCAAGCCGCACATTAAGATTATTGTCGACGGCAAGAGCGTCTTTATGCCGGGCATGAAGACCTACCTGGCAGGCGACGTGATGGGAGAGGGCTCTCTACTGAGCGAGGGAAAGTCCGGTGATAGTTCGGCCCAGAGTGGCAACGCGAAGACCATCGGCGGGCAGTACTGCAGCTGCGATACGGTGTTTGTTGGTTATCGCGAACAGACTCCTGGTTCGGGCTCTTCGAGCTCCGGTCTCGGGTCTGGTAGTTCGGGAAGCGGGAGCACGAGCGGCGGGCAGACCTGCAGCTGCGACACGGTCAACACCTGCTCCAGCAACTGCGGCTGCGTGAACTACACAACTTGCAGTTGCGTAGGCAACAGCACCTGCAGCTGTGTGGGCTATACCAGTAGTGGTGGCGGTGGCAGTGTGAGCTGTGGCTCGCCTTGCGCTTGCGTGCCGGTGCATTAGGGCATGAGCGGTACCGAGAGGAGGGCGTCATGAGCGCAATGAGCCCCAGAACCAAAAACATCGTGATTGGGGTGGTCATCGGTGTGGTGCTTATGGTTGCCGTGCAGATGATTATCAGGCAGATGGGCGGGAGCAAGACCAGCGGGAGCAAGACCGCTTCTGACCCAGCGGCGGTTGCGGACACGAATCCGGGCTATCGAAAGCCTGCTGTTCTTAGCGACCAGATCTCCCAGGCAAAAGTCAGGGCCGACATCGCGCGGACAAAGTTTGCGTCAGATACGGCTGCCGGGCTGCAGGTAAGCCGGGAAAACGCGGATTATAAGGCGGGCAACAAGTTATTCCGGCAAGGCAAGTACCGTGAAGCTTTGGATAAGTATCAGCAGGTCCTCAAAGAGGAACCCTATCACGCAGACGCCCTGAACAACGCCGCTCTTACCTGTCTGGAGCTTAATGACAACCAACGGGCGCTCGAATACTCTCTGACGGCAGTCGTGCTCTACCCAAAGTACTCAGAGCTTAACTTGAACCTTGAGGCCGCTTGTGTGGCAACCGGGTATAGTCTCGATGACATTGCCTATAATATCGATGGCTATACCGCGATTGCGGCGTCTGATCTTAAGACTACAGACTTCATGGATGCCGATATCTATAACAGTATCTATGCAGATATCTGGCGCGATGAGCTCTTCGCTTCGACCTGGGACAGTCCCTCTTCTCCGGCGAGCTATGATCCTCGGGAGACCCATTATATAACCCAATGGAACCGTCTCAAGTCCCTGAAGAAGGATGCAGATGTGGACGCGCTCAAAGCATACTTCCAGCAACAGGGTGTGCAGGCGGGCGTGGTGATCAAACCCAAGGCCAGCAAGTAGTCAGACGCCATGAACGCGTGCCTGCAGAGGGTCGCCCTGATTCGGCCGCTCCACGGCGGTGAAGAGCTCGAATTCCAGGAGCCGCTGGGACCTGAGTGCCTGGCGGGCTCACTAGGCCGGGCCGGCTGGACAGCGGAGCTCTTCGACCGGCGATTATATGAGCGCCGCGGCCTCTTGCCTGCGTTCTGGGAGGACTTTTGTGCGCGCGTGCCGTATGAGGCGGTTGGCTTTTCTCTGATGACGGCCGAGGACCTGCCTGACGCGCTGCGCTTGATACAACGCATGAAGCTGAGCGCTCCTGCGCCCCGGTTTGTCCTGGGCGGCTTGTTTGTCACCCTGGCAGGCGAGCGCCAGCGCGCGGTGGTCCCCCGTGATGTCGCGTTGATTTGCGGGGAGGGGGAGACCCAGCTCCTGTCCTGGCTGGAGCGTGCCGACCTGCGCGCCTCGGAGCAATCCGGCTCCGGCCCACCGACCTGGGCTCCTGCCTGGCGGCCCCAGCTCGCTGACTACCTGGCGCAGGGTTGCGCCATCAACATTCGGGGCGGACGCGGTTGCAGCGGTGCCTGCGCGTTCTGCGCGACGCCCGCGCTTGCGCCTGCGTATCGTTTGTGGGCGGGGCGCGACATCTCCGAGGTCGTCGACGAAGTGGCTGCTCTTGCTACCCGGGCACAAGCTCTGGGGCAGCTCCCGATCTTTAACTTTGTCGAGGATGACTTTGGCCCGCTCGCACGCGTTGAAGAACTTGATGCGGAGCTGCGGGCGCGAGGGCTGCGCATCGCCTACTCATTGCAGATGCGCGGGCTGTCCTTGCTTAAAGAGGCTGATGTTTTCGCGCGTATGGCGCGGCTACATGAAGGCGGCTTTTGTCGGCTGTTTATCGGGGTAGAGTCGATGACCGCCGCAACGCTGCGCGCTTGGCATAAGCCCCTGGATCCGGATGCGCTTCTTGCGCTGTTGGGGCGCGTCGAGCAGGCGGGAATCCGGGTCCATATCGGCTACATTCTCTGGCATGAAGACAGCACGCCGGAGAGCGTCCGGCGCGAAGTGATTGCGCTGCATGAGCAGGGCTTCTTCTCGACAAAGTGTGTGTTCAATCGCATGGTACTTTTTCCGGGAGCGGCGCTTTATGCTGAAGACATCGCAGCGGGCAAGCGCGCGGGGACAGTTTGGCAGGCGCTCTCGCCGACCTGCGAGGAGCTCTACCAGAAGTTGACGTCCTGGCTGCGCCCCCTCTATCTGGTGTGGGTACGGGCGGCGACCGCGCTGCCGCAGGCGGCGGCGCGCGCCTACTTGACGGGAGACGCTACGGAGACAGCGCGCCTGGATGCGGTGCTTGCGGTCTGCGATCGTATTGCCTACGGCGCGGTAGCAGACGCGGACTTCAGCGCTGATATCGCGGGGACCGCCGCGCGGCTTGATAAGGAACTTGATGAGATTCGTTGCCCCCGTACATAACGCCGCGGAAGTCGCCGTACTCCTTGAGGCGGGCGCCGACGAGCTCTACTGCGGCTACCAGGACGAGGCCTGGCGCGGGCGCTATGGCGATCATGACAGCGTCAGCCGCCGCCAGGGCGCGGCCAACGTGGGCGATGAGCAGACCTTCGAGCAGCTGGTGGCAGAGGCGCGCCGTCTGGAGGCGCCGCTCTACCTTTGCGTGAACGGGCGTTATACCGAGCCGCAACTTGACGCGCTCGAGCGCCTCTGCGACCGCTTTGAGGAGCGGGGAGGGACCGGGCTTCAGGTCTTTGACGTGGGTTTGCTCGCGCGCCTTGATGGGCGCACCCAGCTGCGCCGCTGTCTCTCGCTATTGGCGGTTACCCAGAATGTTGCGACTATCGCTGCCTATCGTGCGCTGGGGGTCGATCGGGTCGTGTTTCCTCGCTTCCTGGGACCTGCCCAGATCGCGGAATTGCTCGCGCCTTTTCCGGGTCTGGAGGGGGAGTTCATGGCGCTCTTCGACCGTTGCCCTTTCATCGACGGCTACTGTCGCTTCTATCACGGTACGGTCTACGCGGACGCAGCCGGACAGGCGCAGTTTACGCCTGCGGCAAAGGGAGGCATGCGCTCTGGATCGCCCATGGCAAGAGGATCGGGCGCAGGGTGCGACCTCCTGGGCGCGGCGTCGCCCGTATCCCCGCAAGACCAGTCGACAGGTGATATCTACCGCTTTGATACCTGCTATCAGACGCACAGCTGCATCACGCTTTTGGGGGCGCCGGCAAACTTCTTTCCTTGCGCCGCCTGCGCGCTGGACGACTTCGAGGCGGCTGGCGCCCGCTATGCGAAACTGGGAGGCCGGGGGACCCCGCTTGAGCATCGCGCGCGGGGCTTGCGTTTTTTGCGCGCGGCTCAGCAGTGCGCGAGCGACAGGGAGCGCCGTGAGCTCTATCGCAGTGTCTTTGACTCTGACTGCAACTGCTATTATTACGGGACGCGGGCATGAGCGGAAAAGACCAACACGCTGCTGCCCGCGCTGACAGCGCAGGCGGCGCGAACCGCGCGAGCGCTGCGTCTCGGATCGTCACCCGGGAGATGTGGCTGGAGCTGGCAGACTATGTGCCCGATGCGGCGCTTGATATCGACGCTCTGCGTGAACGTTTTGCGGCGGTCGAGCGCATCTACTGCGGCAGCGATACCTGTGTTCGCGAGTTTGAGGCGGCTGTTGATCGCTTTGCGCAGCTCCAACGGATCGGCAAGGAACTGACCCTGGTGGTCCCCCCGCTTCCAGAGCGCCTCTTTCCCCTGCTTGAAGACTTTTTGCACGCATTGTCTTCCAATGACCCTTTTCCTCCCATCCGCCAGCGCAACGACTTTCTCTCTCCCCTTTGTCATTGCGAGGAGCAGCGAAGCTGCGACGTGGCAATCCAGTCGGCGAACAACAAATCCGGGGACATTGCGCCCACAAGTCTCCCTCCAGAGCCCTTAGAACTCTGTGTCAACGATCTGGGGATCCTTACCCGTGCGGCTGCGGTACTTCGCACGCTCGGTACCCCGCGCGCCTTCCGGGTAACGATCGGGCGCTGGCTTGCTCGTCAGGATACCGATCCGCAGCTTGCTGTATTCTGCGATGAAGAGCGCAGTCTGCGCGTCCAGCCAGAGCGCTTTGTTACCGAGGACGGGGAGGTGAAGCGGCTTTGCTACCGCCCGCCGGGCGCAGAGCTCCAGCTCCACTGGAACACCCCGTCGATCTTTGGCGCTTCGACCCTGAAGGTCTTTCGCCGTTTGCTCGGCACGGACGCTCTGCGCGTCGAGCTCGACCAACAGCAGGGCCTGCCGCCTCTTCCCGCCGGCGTGGAAGTATCGCTTTATACCGAGGGGCGTTTGATTAGCATGTTGCCTTGCCGGACGTGCGACGGTTGCTCAGCAGAGGCACGGATCCTTGGCATTGATCGCTTTGGGACGCCTCTCTTCCGCAAACGTAATGCAATTTTATCCACTTTTCCCCTGTAGGCTGTGGATAAGTTATCCACAGGACCGTTCGCGGATCTTCTTCTTTTAAAATTCACACTTTCTTTATAAACTTTTTTGCGAAAGCGGGTTGGGGATTAGGGTCAGCATGAAGCCGAGGATGACGCCGGCGGCGGCTTGGACAATATTTCCCGGAAGGTTGACCAGCGCGCCTGCAAGGTGAAACATCAGGCAGTCATAGAGGAAGTATCCCGCTATCATGATAAGTTCGGCAGCGCAGAAGGCGATCAGGCGGCCGGCGCGTCCGCCTTTTGTGGCGCGCATGAGAGCTACGGCGCAAAGCGCCATGAGCGCTTTAAGCACGAGCGTTGCCGGCGCATAGAGCGGATAGCTGAAGAGGTCGGCCAGGGCGCTGCCTGCGGCGGCGGGGATAATCGCGCTTGTCCCCATCCACAGCGCGGCAAGCAGGATGACGCTGTCGCCTAAGTTGATATAGCCGGTGGGGGCGGGGATCCTCAAGAAGAATGTTGCGGCAAATACCAGCGCGCAAAAAAGTCCCATGGTGGCTAGGTATGCGCTTCGGTTTTTATGCAAGGCCATCGGTTGGGCTTCCCGTAATTGCTGATAAGGGTGCGTAAGCAAGAGCTTGTCTGAACAGACAAGCGTCTGGTGTCGGAGGAGGGACTTGAACCCTCACGCCCTGCTGGGCACTAGCCCCTCAAGCTAGCGCGTCTGCCATTCCGCCACTCCGACGTGGAAACATAAGCTTAGACAGTGTACCGTGTTCAGCGCGACGGCGCAAGCGCCTGGACACTGCGTGCGTTGCTCTGTGGGCTGAACCTTGCCCTGAAAGGCCGCACGGAGCGGACTTTCTGCGACTTTTACTATCGTCGCCAGCCAACTATGCGCTAGAATAGGCTCTCTTACCCCTCAGAGGCTAAAGGACGGCATGAGCAAAGAAAAACCTCTCTATGGATACCTCCTCGCAGCGCTTGCGGCCCTGTGCTGGGCTTCGGGCGGCCTTATTTCGCAGGGGCTTTTCAGCACGGTCAATATCGATCCGGCGGTACTTACGGGCGCGCGCGCAACGACCGCCTTCCTGTCGATGACGGTCTTCCTTCTGATCTTTCGTCGTCGGTCTTTTGTCTTGAAGCGCCCCCGGCGCGATCTGCTGTTCCTCGTACCTTTTGGCATGATCGCTCTGGCGGGAGCAAATTTTACCTATCTGCAATCCATCAAACTGTCGGGAGTGGCGCCCGCTATCCTCATGGAGTACATGGCGCCGCTTTTTACGCTCATTGTCAGCGTCGCGCTTTTCAAACAAAAGCTGCGCCCCGGGATCATCGTGGGTGTGTTTCTTGCGCTCTTTGGCTGTGCGGTTGTGGTAGGGGTCTTTAACCGGGGTTCTCTGACTGTGACGCCGGTGGGGCTTGCCTGGGGCGTGGCGTCTGCGATTACTTTTGGACTCTACGGGATCATGGGCGACCGGGGCCCGGACGACATCGATATTTTTTCTAAGCTCTACTATGCGCTGCTTTTTAACGCCTTACTGTGGAATATCGTGCTGGGGCCAGCTCGTGTTTTCGCGCCCTTGCTTGAGGCGAAAACCGCGGCGCCGATCCTTCTGATGGCAACCGTATCGACCGTGCTGCCCTTTGGGGCTTTTCTGGTGGCGCTCCGCTTCATCGATGCTACTCACGCAAGCGTTACCGCTATGTTGGAGCCCGTCTCTGCGGGCCTGGCCGCCGCGCTCATCTTTGGACAGCCTTTGACGCGCAACCTCATCATCGGCGGCCTGATCGTTTTGGGCGCTATCGCGCTCATCCAGATAGCCGAGCAACGCTCCGCCCGCCGCTTCCCCCCGCCCGACTAATCATAAAAATTTCATCTCTCTAGAGTGGGCTAAAAGTGAGGCCCGAAAAAGAGGAGGAATTACCCAAAAGGGGACGAAAAGTTGGGCGGCGCCAACTTTTTATCCCATTTTAGGTACTCTGAGCTGCGCTAATGATGATTTAGAGACACACTTTTTGTCCTATAACCCGGTTTTTGGGATTGGCAGAGGTGCTATAACTGAAAACCCCAAACGTAGGATAAACGCCGTCTGGCGAGGCGCCGCAGAGCGTATCGTATAACGATACGTGAGCTCTGCGGGAACAAAGCCAGACGGCGTTTAGACAAGTTTGGAGGCGATGCCCGGAATCGAACCGGGGATAAGGGCTTTGCAGGCCCCTGCCTTACCGCTTGGCCACATCGCCGCCTCAAAGACGCCCCGCGCGCAAGCGTCGCAGGGCCTTACAAGGAAAATAAGACCGGCTCAACAAGTCGGGCCGATCTTACCTGAAGTCATTGGAGCGGAAGACGGGGCTCGAACCCGCGACCCCAACCTTGGCAAGGTTGTGCTCTACCAACTGAGCCACTTCCGCACGGATAGTTATACTACCGTACTACCGATAAAGGCGCAAGTTGTTTAGGGCCGGAATCTCCTTTAAAGGGCGTCAATTGCAAAGTTTTTGGGTAAAGTTGGGGGTTGAACGGGGTTTTTGGGCCAGAGGAGAACTTCAGCCGCGAATCTGAGCACATATATGTTACTGTTCTGGTATCAGTTAAGTGAGTAAAAGTAGGAAAAATGACCGTTCGCGGACACTTTCTTACATGGTTCTTACGCTCCTCTTACTCTGGCGCGCCTTTTGAAGGCTGAAATTTGTCGGCAGGTATCAAATTTGCTACAAAAGAATTCCACCAGACGCGGACATAAGGCGCGCAGGTGGAAGCCGGACGAGTATGCGAAACGTAAAAGGAAGGAGAGACATGAGCGCTCTGTCATCAATAGGACGCAGCAGCCCCCTGCGCGTTCATAAGCAAACTGAATTCATCGCTGATCTTTGTGCGCTTGCTTTGGCGGGTACGAAAGCGGATATGCAAGACGCGGCGCTGGTCTTTAAGCGGGCTTATCCCAAGATATCGACAACCTTTGCTCATCGCATTATCCTCGAGTTAGAACGCGTCGGCGCTCCTACCGACCGTTTTGAGGACAGCGTTCTTGCCATTCTGGCGCGCTGTCATCTGGCTTGCGGGCAAACAGAAAAAGCGTGCGATTACTTAAGCGCGGCCCGTCGCATCATTGCCGATGACGCCTTGCCAGAACTTCGCTGTCTGATAGGCGAGCTTGAGATCAGCGCGCGTCTTGCGCGCTCTGAGCTTAAGGAGGCCCAGAATGCCTACGAGCGACTTGAGGTCTGCGCAAAGAAGCTTTATGGAGGCCCCATAAGCGAGCAGCTTCTTCTGGGGGTGCGCCTCAGCCTGGCGACGGGGGATTTGCCGCAGGCGCGCGAACTGGCGACCCAGGCCGTCGAGTGCGCAACCGCCGACGAGCAGCGTTGTCGGGCGCAGCTCGCGGTGCTTTCTGTCGACGAGCACAGCGACGGCGATATCAGGCGCGCGCTCATACAACTTTCAAGCTTCGAACATTCCCTGCGCATGCGCTCACATCCCGCGCTCTCGCCAGAAACAAAAGCTCAGTTGTTCTATCAGCTGGCCTATGCGTTCATCCAGCAAGGAAAGTTAGCCCAGGCGCAGGCGCGCCTGAAAAAAGCCGATCTGCGTTGCATTGATGACCTGCACCCCGTTGAGCTTCTGTCCGCCGCGCTCTTTGTGGCCGAGGGCCGTCTTGATGAGGCGCGCCACCAGCTGCGGCTCCTTGAAAGCCGATTTGGCGCTGACCTCTGCCAAACCGAATATCTGGACATCTATGTGCGCGCGCTTGCGCTTTCTCAGGCGACGGACGGCGCGCGACAGGGTCTTGATAAGGCGGAGGAGTGCTACCGGCTGTGCGAGATGCTCAATCATGAGCCCCTGCGCCAACGAGTCTGCTTGCTGTACGCCTCGGCGCTCATTGCCGCCGGTGACGTGGAGCGGGCGACCTGCTTGCTTCAGGAGAGCGGCGCTAAGGAGAGCCCGCATAAGATGCTGAGATTTTTGTATGGCTGTCTTTATGCGCTGTGCGTAGCGGGACGCAGTACTACTGCGGTTGGCGCCCCTGAAGTGTCTCTTACGTATCTGGCAAAATATTTTGCCGACGAGGACCTGTCCTTTATCCTGCTCTTACTGTTGCGCGCGCACCCGCGTATGAGCGAGCTGCTTGCCGCGCAGGGTCTTGACCGCGCTCTCTCTACTGCGCTGCGCGGTCTCTGCGGAACCGATCTGTTTTCCTCGCCGCAGGAGATGGAGGATATGCTTGCGCGCTTGCCCGCGGTGCAGCCGTCAATTTTTGCTTCAGAGACAGGCGAGCAAGAGTTCTCTGTCGCCAACCCTGAGGAGGAAGCCTATTCGCAGCTTGCGGTGCTGCAAGTACATCCTGCGCCTCGGCTCCACATGCTTGAAACAGCTGCCTTTACCGACCCGGGGCGGAGCCTGCGCATCCAGTTGTTTGGTGGCCTGCAGGTATCCCGGAACGGCTCGTGCCTCAATATAAACCGCACGCGTCGCAATAAGGTCCGGGGCCTCCTTACGGTGCTCGCTCTGGCGCGTGGCAGAGAGATAGCGCGCGACTTCATCGTAGATACTTTGTGGCCTCACCAGGAGCGTCAGCACTCGATCAACTCCTTTTATGTTGTGTGGAACGCGCTTAAGATGGCGTTTTTATCCGACGAGCCCCAGCTGCCCGCGCGCTATAGTTCGCCGGAACGTTTTCCCTTTAGTAATACCAGTGGTCGTTGCGCTCTTTTGATCGACTACTGTAGCTTGGACATTGAAGATTTCGATCACCTGATCCAGCGCGTCAAGCAAGCCGCGCGCTTAGGTCAGCTGAACCGCTGCCTTGACTTGTCCCATGAGATCCTTGCGCTCTATGAAGGCGACGTATTGCCGGCCGATCTTTACACCGAGCAACTTGACCATGTGCGCCTGCATTATAAACAGGCTTTTATAGAGGTGATGCTTCTGGCCGCGCGCATTTCTTTGACCAGTCATCAGCCGGCGCTGGCGCTGCCCTTTGTTGAGCGAGGCCTCGCGGTTGACCCCAGTTGCGAGGAACTCTATCGCTTTGCCATGCATGCCTACGCGCTGGTTGGACGCCGTGATGACTCATTGCGCGCTTACTATCACTGCCGCAAAAACCTGGCGCGTGAGCTGGGCATCGAGCCAAGCGCCGAACTTAACGACCTGTTCACGCGCCTCATGTCGCCGTCTTCGCCGCCGCAGCCTCAAGTAGTCGAGCGCCTGCGGTTTGCGGTGGGGGAGTAGAGGGGGGATTTTACGTCTGATCAAACCGCTGCCTGCTGAGGAGGAAAATATGGATGGGTATTCCGGTCGAGAGAGCTCCAAAAAGCCTGCGGTTCTGTGAAGAAGCTGCGCCCGGTCGCACGACAGGGCGCAGCTATGCTAAAATCATACGCTGTCTACTATCGTCTTTTACAAGAAAATAAGGAAGAAGATCCATGGCAAATGTGCTTGAAAAAGCGCTCTCGGTTGGTGAGGGCAAAGAATTAAAAGGCTACTGGAAATTGGTGAAGCAGATCAATGAGCTTGAACCTGATATGGAAAAGCTCTCTGATGAGGAGTTTCCCAAGCTGACTGAACGCCTGAAGAAACAAGTTGCGGAAGGCGCAAGCCTTGACGACGTGCTGCCGGAGGCCTTTGCCGCCGTGCGCGAAGCCGCAAAACGCGCTATTGGGCAGCGCCATTTTGACGTCCAGCTTATTGGCGCTATGGTCCTTAACGACGGCAAGATCGCCGAGATGAAGACCGGTGAAGGTAAAACCCTGGTAGCGACGGCGGCCGTGTACCTTAACGCTCTGACGGGCGAAGGCGTACACGTGGTCACGGTCAACGACTACCTGGCCAGCCGCGACTCGGTCTGGATGGGACGTATCTATAAGTTCCTGGGCTTAAAGGTTGGTCTGATTCAGACCGAAATGACCCCGGAAGCGCGTAAACCTGCCTACGCGGCAGACGTTACCTATGGTACTAACTCGGAGTTTGGCTTCGATTATCTGCGTGACAACATGGTCACCATCGGCGCCGACCGCGTCCAGCGTGGACACGCTTTTGCAATCGTCGACGAGGTTGACTCGATCCTTATCGACGAAGCTCGTACCCCGCTTATCATCAGCGGCGCGGGCGAGAAGTCCGCGAGTCTTTACCGGGACTTTGCCCGGGTTATTCCGCGTCTGGTCGAAGACGAGGACTACGAGCTTGACGAGGCTAAGCATACCTGCGCGCCGACTGAAGACGGTATTACCAAAGTTGAGAAGATGCTCAACATCAAAGATATCTACGGCGACCCCTCCGGGCAGCTGGCCAACCACTTGAAGCAGTCGCTTTCTGCTCAGTACTTGTTCCATCGCGACGTGAATTACATGGTGCGCGACGGCGAGGTCCTGATCGTTGACGAGTTCACGGGGCGTGTCCTGCCGGGCCGTCGCTACAGCGAGGGTCTGCATCAGGCTATCGAGGCAAAAGAGAACGTGGCGGTGCGCGAGGAGAACCAGACGCTTGCGACGATCACCCTCCAGAATTACTTCCGCATGTATGAGAAGCTCTCGGGCATGACCGGTACGGCCGTGACCGAGGACAAGGAATTCCGCGAGATCTACGAGCTTCCCGTTGTGGTTATCCCGACGAATCAGCCGATGATTCGTGACGATCGCAACGACCTGGTCTATCGCACCGTCGACGCGAAGTATAACGCGGTAGCGTCACTTATCGAGGAATGCCACGAGAAGGGCCAGCCCTGCCTGGTCGGTACGATCTCGATTGAGCACTCCGAGCACCTGTCTCATCTGCTCAATGAGCGCGGCATCAAGCACAGCGTGCTCAACGCAAAGCAGCATGAGAAAGAGGCGCTGATCGTTGCTCAGGCCGGACGTCTGGGCGCGGTGACGATCGCGACGAACATGGCCGGTCGTGGTACCGACATCATCTTAGGCGGCAACCCCGACTATCTGGTAAACGACATCCTGCGCACTAAGGGCATCGAGCCCGACGAGGCCACTGACGAGCAGCGCGAGCAGTTCCTGCCCGAGATCAAGAAGACCTGCGACGAGGAGCACATCAAGGTTGTCGAGGCCGGCGGACTTGCCGTCATCGGCACCGAGCGCCACGACGCGCGCCGCATCGACAATCAGCTGCGTGGACGCAGCGGCCGTCAGGGTGACCCCGGACTGTCGCAGTTTTACCTGTCGCTGGAAGACGATCTGATGCGCCTGTTCGGCGGGGATCGTATGGACCGCATCAGCGCCATGATGGAGCGCGCGAGCGTCCCTGATGACATGCCGATCAAGGCGGGCATCGTCAGCCGTGTGGTAGAAAACGCTCAGCACAAGGTCGAGGCCATGAACTTTGCCTCCCGTAAGTACGTGCTTGACTACGATGACGTCATGAATAAACAGCGCGAGGTCATTTACGCTGAGCGTCAAAAAGTGCTGGATGGCAAGGACATCCACGATCATGTGTCGACCGCTATCACCGAGTCGATCCGTCAGACGGTCGAGGACTACTGTGGAAACGACTACAAGTCCGACAAGAAGGACGCCTGGGACGAGGAGGGCCTGGTCCGCTGGTTCCGTGACTTCACGGGTCTGACCAAGCGCCCCTCACAGAAGGTGCTCGACGACGCCACCGGTCTGCAGGAGATCATCGATGGCTACTATGATCTGGTCCACAAGGAGTACAAGAAGAAAGAATCCGTGCTGGGCGAGCAGAATATGCGCGACCTGGAGCGTCAGGTCATGCTTCGCGTGCTGGATACCCGTTGGATGCAACATTTGCAGGAGATGGACTACCTGAAAGAGGGTATCGGCCTGCGCGCGATGGGCGCGAAGGACCCCGTTGT
>Ga0123357_10004181_pt1 | contig 16839 bp, 5 predicted proteins | sample TergutEmb28metaG_FD_89873 | JGI IMG/M metagenome (GOLD analysis project Ga0123357, IMG submission 89873) | Embiratermes neotenicus P4 segment gut microbial communities from Petit-Saut dam, French Guiana - Emb289 P4 | ecosystem: Host-associated > Arthropoda: Insects > Digestive system > Gut ... | reverse complement strand
GTGAGTGCGGTAATGAACCTTCGGGTTACGTGAAATGCGGGGAATTTCTTGAATAGCTGCAAACCAGTTGGCTACTCAAGAAGGACTCTGCAACATGGAGTAAGTAAAGAAGTAAGTTTCATTGGCTTGGGCTGCGCACAGTGACTGCAGTTGTAATGGTGTTTATACCACAGAATGTAACAAAGATAACTGACTGAAACAATGTGTAAACTGAAGGCGAACTTGTGTACTGTCAGTGTCAAGTGGAAATTTGTGTGAACGTCTGTCAATTTCATGGACTGTCACTATAACTTACTGAGCGTGTAGTTAGCTTTATGCGTTAAATAATGGTCATGTTATTGGATACGGTTAGTTTATATCGGCTGTAGTACATTTACTGTTCAACAGAACAGCCACATTTCATAACAACCAATAGCTTACAGTCCTAGTTTCAGTCATACAGATGGACACAAACAAACGTAATAGCGGTACAGGAACAGTGCGGGGGAAAGCGGGGCAATAGAGGTCAGCACTGAGACGTTGAGAGGTGGTTTACTGTGCACGTTGTGCTGGAGAGACATTTAAATGACTTGCAATTTCATGAATTATTTTCATTTGAAACACGTTGCTTATTATATTCACGTGTTATTTATAAATATACAGAAGAATATTCCGTGAATGAATATTACATAATGAATGTAGATCGGGATTTTCGAGTAAATGTCTTACGCCTGCGCACTGAACATTCTCAGTATCCTGTTCTGCACTGTTGATATTTTGTAAACTCTATTTAAATAACTTTAAACACAGTTCCGGCGAAACTTGCACCATTTTATAAAACTTCCCACTTCAGCAACATGTAATTTATTTGAGCACTTATTAATTTCACTTTTTCAATATGAACCTGCATCGGTAATTAAGATGTGTTTTTGACCAAACCTTACATACATAACTTTGACAAAAATACACCTTATTGGGAACTGCTGAAACAGTGTTTTGAATTCAGTCGCTGCGCCACAGTGCTTATTATTGTGTTGGGTTTGGGGTAAAGTATTATACTAAGAGGGAGGAAGGAGAGGTAGGATAGCGAAAATTACATAACAGGGAGCTTCGTGATATGTACTGCTCAACAAAAATATTTGGTTGATGAACTAAATGGGTGAGGCGTTTAGAACATACGGAAGAGAGCAAATATACAAGTAGGCTTTAACAAAGTTAGCCCCAAACAAAGAGACCAACTGGAGGAACAAGGGACAGGTGGGAGAATAAGAGTTTACTGAAACCTAAAGAAATTAGATGCTACTTTGTGGAATGGACTGAACTGACACAGCATACGAGTAAATGACAGGTGTATTTAACATAGTAATGAAAAGACAAGTTCAGCATTAATCAGGGAATTTCCTGATTAGCTCAGGAACTGAATTTTAGGAAATCCCGGCCATTGAGAGTCACTGTGACACTTGCGGACAGACAGACATAACGAAGCTAATACTGGCCTTAGCAATTTCTTTCGGAACGAGCCTAATAAAATGTGGATACGGAGAAGAGACAGGAAATGTAGAGTAATACAACTGACCTACATTAATGTAGAGAAGTACAACTGACCTACATTAATTTAATAATAATATTTATTTACTGCAATTGGGTTGTCACCCGGTGGCTGTGGTTATTTTACACGTATACGAAATATGAAATTGTTTATCCCTAAATTTAAATCGGGAGGTCTGCATGAGAAGCATGTAGTGGCAACTTGGAATCTTGGGAACCATCTCAGTATTTGCTTTTAGGCACAAGGAAACCAAGAAAAACCTGTGTCGAGATGGCCGGTCGCAGGACCTTCCGAATACAGTCTTCTAGCCAGCAGTCCGGCAACTAAAGTAAAAAAAAAAAGGCAATGCACACATTACACAGCAAGTACACATTACTTCAATTTGATTGTTTCCATCCCGTTGTGTATATGTAACAAATATATTGAAATGAACCGTCTTTACACAACGTACAGGTAACAGGTGCAAATGTACAACTGGTTAATTAAGCGACATGTTTAGGCCTTGTTCGGCCATCATCAGGCTGACAAAGAAATTGTGTTATTTAAGGTACATTCGTTCGCTATACCAATGGGATCCCATAGTTTATATTGGTCTTATGTCTTTTTAAAAAAAAATTACTATTGGTTAAAACAATATAACATATTAAAATGTAAAATATTATTAATTTAAGTATCCTAGAAGGGATGGACGTAAGGTCGCGCACAAGTAGCAGACACGCTATCCAATAGCCAGAACCAGACAGTCGGTAACCGGTAGTATGCACACAAAGAACAAGGGAAGCCTGACTGCGCCCACGTAAGTAACACTTCCGTATAAAATAAAAAATACCTCACGTTATGATCTATAGCCTACTATGTTTGTATATATTTCCAGAAAACAACGGCAATATCCCTACCAGCCGGAGTACCACAGAGCCACAAAAACTGTCCCGTATAAAACAAACGGCGACAATAACCACAGTCCGAAGGTTCACAAGAATTCCTACATAAGATTTGTGCGCTACACAATACCGGCACGTGGTCATCCAATTCCAACTACAGAGATAACTGCGAGTTTTTATAGACAAATATTACGAAACGGGAATTTCCACCCCAATGGAAAATAGTGCACACGCTAGTTAAACAAGTGTAACCTAATAATACAGGTCGTCAACCATGTTAAAACTGGAATACATACAAACTGCACACACCATAAGTGTACAATTTCATACGAACCCAGGAAACACTAAGCCCCGCTGAAAACATTGCGAACGATTGCCTCGAGTACCCCTTATACAATCAGGCTATCAAGTGTCACCAAAGTCGACTGCACAACTTACGTCCATCCCTGCTAGGATACTAAAATTAATAATATTTTACATTTTAATGTGTTATATTGTTTTAACCAATAGTAAATAATATTTTAAAAATACATAAGACCAATATAAACCATGGGATCCCATTGGTATAGCGAACGAATGTACCTTAATTAACACAATTTCTTTGTCAGCCTGATGATGGCCGAACAAGACCGAAACATGTCGCTTAATTAACCAGTTGTAGATTTGCAACTGTTACTTGTATGTTGTGTAAAGACGATTCATTTCAACAAATTTAAATACACAGAAGATGACAACAACACACACAAGACAGCTACAATACATACGGCCAACCAACAACAATTACACAAAAGAAAACTTAGAACTAGCAACAATACACACGAGATAAATTAGAATACATGTACAAAAGTTAAAAACACCCAAGTAAGAGAGTACTGCGTTTAGTTTCCTGTAATCCCCCCCAATCATTAATTGACTCACGCTTTCACCAGTCCTTCACTTCTCATTACTTACTACGCCCTATACTGCACTTCACTTCACCTCATTCCACTTCACTTCGTTCACTTCACTTCATTACACTTCATATTATATGACTTTTCACTTCACTTTAGATTTTTCACTTCACTAGGCCTCACTTCTCTACACTTTTCGATGATTTCCAGCATACTTTACTTCCTTTTAATTCAACTCAATTATCACTTTCCTTAGCATCTTTTTAAAAGTGACTGGTTTGCAGGGGAGGGTTCCTAACACTTCTGCCGGTAACTGGTTCCAGTGTTGGATGGTCCTATTTAGAAAAGAATATTTCCCTACATCCTTCCTTTGCGTCCTACTCCTAATATTCCTTTCGTGATCTACCCTGCTCAGATAGTGTGGCCGCTGTAATCTGCCACCAATAGCCTTTCACACGCGTTCCCCAGAGTATGCTTTGAAGAGGAAACATGCGTGATAACTTCCTACGCGACGCCAAAGTTTTCCAATTCGGACTGTTCGTATGATGTGCAAATTTGGCCCCTTTCTTTTGCACCCTGTCTAACGCACTTATTTGTCCCTCCCTGTACGGATCCCAGCACGCGGTCCCATATTCAAGAATCGGACGTACGTGCAAGTGACATGTAGGCTAAGATTTTGATATTACTATTACCCTTTTTTAGCACTCGCGTTGTGAAATGTAGTGCTTTCCAGACCTTTTTCACCGTGTAGTTGACTTGATCCGCCCAACTTAAGTCGCTGCATAAGATTATTCCTAAATATTTACAACTGCTCGCTTCCGGTATTAATGTGTCAATTAACGAATAATTTAGTGGATCCATTACCGTAGCTCTCGTGAAGCGAATTGCCTTTCTTTTACTTGGATTTACCTTCATCGCATTTTTAACCGCCCACTCCCCCAGCCTGTCCAGGTCTTTCCGCAATTTTTCCATGTCTTCATTATTTATCATTTTTCTGTAAATTATACATTCATCAGCAAAAAGTCTAATAGTTGATTCCATATTCCTCCAAATATCATTTACGTAGGCTAGGAACAGAAGAGGACCTAGTATGCTTCCTTGCGGTACACCTGACGTTACCCTAACTTCTTCAGATAGTTGCCCTCCCACCCTGACTCTCTGCGCGCAACCTAAAAGGAATTCCTTCATCCATACCGTTACCCTAGAATCCACGCCTGAGTTTGCAATTTTAGTTAGCAGCAGACCATGAGGAACTAAATCAAAAGCTTTCGAAAATTCAACTATAAAAACGTCAATCTTGTCTCCGTTATCCAGAGAGTCCGCAATGTCCTGGCATACCGCGATTACTTGACTTTCGCACGAATATCCCGGTCTGAATCCATGTAGATCCTCGTACAGCCAATCATTCTTATCCCACACTTGCCTTAGATATGAAGCTCTAACGTGTTCCTTTTGCTTGCAAACTACCGAGTTTAAACTAACCGGTCTATAATTCGTGACTAATGGTCGATCGCCCCCCTTGTGAATAGGAATCACCGTAGCTCTCTTCCAGTCACCTGGCAATGTACAATTATTCATTGTTATGTCTAGTAGTCGTGCAAGGTACGGAATCATGGCTTCCCTACCCAGTTTACGAATTTCTCTAGAGACCCGGTCTGGTTCTATTGATTTGTTTTTTCCTATGGCTTTAACCTTTCTCCTAATTGTTTTAATATCAGTGATGAATGAATTCCCTGTTTTTTCGCCCTGTATATGAAGAATATTACCCTATCTGCTGAATACTGTCCAATAATAGGAATGAAACGGATTGGCCTTGTCTATCGCATCTGTAATGATCCGTCCGGTACAGTCCTTGATGGCGGGGATATTTTCCCTATTTCCTTTACGCCTTTTTACGTATTTGTAGAAATCAGACCAGCATTTACCCTCTTTGCTTAGTATTCGTTTTAAGAATGCCTCCTGTTAATGTACAGCAGTACAACTGATCTACATTAATGTACAGCAGGACAAATGACCTACAGTAATGTACAGCAGTACAACTGATCTACATTAATGTACAGCAGGACAACTGGCCTACATTAATGTACTGCAGGACAACTGACCTATATTAATGTACAGCAGGACAACTGGCCTACAATAATATATAGCAGTACAACTGGCCTACAATAATGCTGCAAAAAATTCTAGTCTTACGTAATTATAATATTTTAATTTTATACACAAATATTTGCATAATAACAAGTTTCGTGCCCAATATACTGTCAGCCATAACCTCACAAATCCCCTTACAAGCATATCGATATTTTTCACAATAAACATAATTACATTACGTATAACATACAAGTCTGTATGTAATTCCCTCCTTATCTTGTCTCACAGGACACCTCCAGTGGTTCAGCCTCATCACAAACAGCAAACATAATGTCAGACTGCCTGCCATGGTCATCATAATGTTCACAACTGGATTGGCAGAAATCACTCACTTGGTTCAAAATGTTAAATGCACAATTCAGACAGAGTAGAATTTCGAAGATTAAACACACAGACATACAGAAACTCGAACGCCATGACGATGATAACATTTCACATTTCAGAAAGCTTCCTTTCCATCAAACAAGTCATTATGATCCTTATATTATCGTACTGTCTGTGTGTGTCCGCTGGCTTCATCTGTTGAACCAACAGACTGTCAGCACAGTGCAGCGTCAATGTTGTTCAGCTGCACAGTGACTTTGACTCCCTCTCTATACAAAACTGGATACAGAATTGTTTTTGTATTATTGCGACAAAACAGTGGGAAAGCAGCGTGGAGGGGGGAGAGTATTGAGACATACACAAATGGTGTATGGTGTGAGGTGTTTAGTGCAGAAAACTGCAATGGAAATACGTTAACATGTAGACGTACAGGAAAATAATATTAAAATCGCTATTTGACAAATATGGAGTGTGTCTTTTACTGAGGTGGTTCGGAATAAGGTCCATTGTTTAGTTTTTGTACACAGTACAAACTTTGAGTTCCATAAGAGCAGGCAGTGTCAAGAGTGGCTTTTGTAAGTAAGACAGCACATTGAATGCAGTTAGTTATGGCAGTAATACATTGCGATGTGTGTTAGGGTGATAATGGGAGTTGTTAATTGTAGACTGGACTAAAGTCTTTCTTATGCCACTTTTAATGTACAACTTCCTCATTCTGCACACATAATGCAGTTACGAGCTTGTGTGAATCTCAGAACAAACAGCGATTATTTCTTTATGCGGCATTAACTGACTGGGTTTACAACCAAGACGGCGTGTTTACTGCGCGGTACGGACTGGATGTTTAATTATAAATAACCCTTTACAGGCCAGTGATCACTATATGTACCGCACAGTGGTCACTATACGTACAGCCAGTTTAACATTCACAAACTCTACGTTCTGCCCACACAGTGTATTTATGTGTTTTGTGTGGATCTCAGAACAAACTGTGATTATTTCCCTGTAAAGCATTAACTGACTGGTTTGTATAGCCCAGGCGGAGTGTGTTTACTGCGCTGTACGGACTGAGTGTTTAATTATAAATAAGCATTTACAGCCCAGTGGTCACTCTATGTACCGTCACATTACAATTCACCAATTCTACCTTCTGCCCACACAGTATGTATTTGTGTGTTTTGTGTGGATCTCAGAACAAACAGCGATTATTTCCCTACACAACATTAAGTGACTGGTTTTTATAACTGAGACGGAGGGTAACAAGCTAACATAAGATCGAATGCGTTTGATAGAAACACAGAAAGTCACACAATTTTATAATTGAAGTAATAATTACATAAACATTAAATTTAACAATAGCAGGCTTAACAAGGCGCTGCACGAGACAATTGTCGGAAGGGAGGTGCTGACAAGTGAGTTGTGTGCAGTGCAGATGGATGGTGGCAGATTGCATGTGGTGTTCTGGCGGTCTGAGTGTGAGGCATCGTAATTAGAGACAAAATTGACAGTCAGAGCTGGTGTTGAGAGACTGACAAGTGGAGGGGAAACACATGGTGCACTGAGTGTTCAGAACATGTTCTGTAGTTATGGTGTTTGTCATTCTGCACTGAAGGTGCTGTGCGGGCTGCATCATGTGTGTGCAGTCAGCACAGTGCAGTGACACAGACTGCCTGTAGTCTGTGCCGCACCACACAGGCCTATCAAGGTGCTGTTTATTCTATAAATATCGGTGCACTTCACTGGACACACGGAAATGTAATTTCATTTACACCTTTAAAATTTGTGCCCTTTTCTGTCACGATTTTACGAAATTTCCAAACGCCCAACAGCCTTACTGTCAGGTCTGATGTACCGGATCTGAATCAAAACGAAGGATAAAAGCGGGGAATGGAATAGAATTTGGTTTACTTACTTCAGTAACTGCTGCTGTTTTGACAGCACAGATCTGTATCGAACGGATATTCAGTCCATTTGTGTTGACAGCAGTCTAAAGGATCTTAAGCAAGTCGGATAGAAAGTGCAGAAAATGCTGGCGATACGATTACTTCACGTGTGACCTTAAATGAAACATTTTTGTCACTCTATCTGTTTTCACGGAACTTCTGAACTGCTGAAACTATCACGTGTTCATCTTCTGCAACTACCGCATTTTAACCGCTTCCCATGAAAAGTGTGGAAATTGCTGACGGAAATCCATTTAGGCCCACAAGAAACACACGGCTGCCACTGAGGCTATATTCGCGAAACTCACGTCTATTGTACCTTTCCATGTGAAGGCTGTCTGTACCAAATTTCGTAAAAATCCGAGGAATTAGGTCGCTTATATTAAATGACAAGTAAAGGCGCGGACAGACCTTTCGATATGGTCTTAAGAACCTTCGTTATTTCGTAAAAACAGCACAAAAATAAATGGCCACTTTTTGTCACCCCTGAAAATTTGTCGAAATGACAGTTTATATATATTAAACTACTAAATGGAGTTTAATTACCTTTTACTGATAAACGCTACCAGTCAGACCTTCCTCCAGTGACAACGTACTTCAGCTTTATTTCCAACCCAGTTAGCAGCAGCAGCTTCGCACCTGATATCAATGTCTTCAATCCTTCAATATTAGGGACAAACGTACTTAGAATTTTTCGTTATTCATCAGTTTTTATCCTAATACCAACAGATACAATTTTGTTATTTCAGAACAGAAAATTCAATCTAGTGTTCCTTTAAACAAATGTTGAATAATCTCCTTATGTACATCACAACTGTTCTATTAGCAAGGAATATCTGCAGTGCTTGAAATGAAGAACTGAGTTGTGGCATGATGGCTGGAATACAACACAAGGCTGTCAGTGACAATATCCAAGAAAGAAACGGTTACAAATTTAAAAGGTATGGGTTGGGTTATATCATGTGATTCATATATGGAAGGTAATTAATTTTATTTGTCAATAGCTTTACCTCTAAAAATGAGATAACATTTCTAAAATAATTACCAACTTTATAAATAAAAAACCTTAATTTTTAATGTAAAATTATAGTCCAGAATGCTGTATAATATTCATTTTTGTAACCGGAATCTTAAAAATCCGGGGGCTTCTACATTTATTTTACCCACACAATATATTGTGCTTTTATAAAGCCTTCAGTATGCAACCGTCTTGTAAAGTTGTAAAAGCAGCTAAAATTTCTACGAACCCATTTTTCGTATTACCGTTCACCGTAACACTTACATTGAAATTACGATAACAAAACCTGTAAAATTATCAATTAACTTAACACGATACTGTAACAGTGTGTTCAGCAACATTACCGTAGCGTCTGTGTGGTGCAGAGCGACACGAAAATCCAAGATGTCTACAGGCTTCTGCTTGAGATGCAAATACGACTACAGACTGTAAAAACACTATTTATTTCAAGTTAAAAAAAAATATGGAATTATGATGATAATGTTTAAAATATTTGAAAAAAATGAAACGTGTTATGTAACTCAGTGTACAATATTACAAGTTAAATAATCTTTAATATTTAAGTAGGTGCCAAGCAACTGTAAATCCAAGATGGCTATAAGCGTTTGCACGGTTTGTAAACAGCAATCCTTGTACAGCCCTGGACAGGCTTTGGAGGTTCCAGGAGGTTAAGGCTCCCAGATTTGAAGGCAATCGGCACTTGAAGGTAGTAAGTTTGTCAGCCGTACTCACCGGCTGCCTTTACCACCCTGAAAATATTCTAGGAAATCATTTTTGCGCTAAGTCGACCCCAAGGGCATAATGCGGCTGGAACGATTACGTCAATTACAATGAAACCTTCGGAATTCAAACCCGCGACCTTCCGATACGGTTTGTAGTTTTACAAAATATATTTCCATTCAATTACTGTAACAAATGTTTCTCAGACACGAAAGATATAGACTTTAGGCGTGCAAAATGCAAGGCAGGCAGGTGCGCGTCCACTGTGAGCAGGTTCTAGCGACTGTCTGATATCATTGGATTAGCAATCACGTGACTTCGAGGGTTAATTTCAATTCACCCCGCAAGATGTCATTCTTATCTATAGCGCCTAGTGTTTACAGTGGCGGGTCTTAAGAATTACGGTACATATTGTGTTTGAAGATGGATATATGACACAGTGACATGCACACAGGATCCAATTCTGACCCATTCGAATATCGATATATAATGTGTGTTGCGAAATTGGATGGCTTCATATGAAAGGTGGGAAAATCCATCGAATTATTCCAGGCAGTGAGCGCGGTCCGCTGCATTTGCATTGCGGATGTCAGAACAATCGGCTGACTTAGTCTCTGTTAATACCGGAACAATGCAGACATTTACATCCAGCAGTATTCCAGTTTCACCAAACCTCTAGGCACAGCAATCTTGACTGCAGTTTCATTCATGTCTACGAATATTAAACTGTCAGTTGATTGGTGTAGTTATTTGTAACTTCCAGCCACGTTCCTTGGGACAGACTAACACAGTTCTGCTACAGTAATGTGAGCATGTCTGTTCTTCGTTACGGTCAATGTTACCAATGACACCAATGATACCAATGATACCCCGGTCACAGGTCAACTTATTCTCATGTCCAGACATCTCCCGACAGCGAGGTCTTGCTCCAGTTGTCAGGTTTCCCCAGATAACAATACAGTCAGCTGTTAACGTTACGTCATTCAATATCGCTGTTTGCATTCTGTTTCAGATACTGCAGTTCGGAAATTACCAGAATTTGTTTTCTGTTCCGTTTCCAAGCTTTTGTACCCAGATTTTGAATTGTATAATCTGAAACAACGTGGAGCTGTATTGTGTCTAAGCACTACGTTATACCGACGTATGGAGAGCTGTAGCGCCATGAACTTTCCATCTCTGCACTGGATGCAGACGATTGGTGAACTACACTTTCCGGTCAGTTCAGCTTCTATCAAACACTCCCTCATGCTGGCAGGTACAAAAAGACATCCTTAACGCGGTGACAGTAGAGATGTTTTTGCTGCTGCAAGCATCACGACGCCAGTCGTCCAGCCAGCAGTTGGGCACTTCACTGACACATTTCAAAATAACATATTACAAGTTTTTTTTACCAAAATTCACTTCACGTTGTGCTTAAAGCTTAATGGGTTTTATGAATTTGTGTTTCACTGCTGAACAATACGAAAATTTGAAATTTCAGAAATAACTAATATGCAGTAAACTGCGAAACCCCGATAAAACTGTTCGTTATTTTTGACAGCCGTCATGAATGTGCAGCAATCAATTACCTCCACCGGCAGTGGGAAGTTTTATCGCTGTAGAAGTCAGACATCGCTTTGTTGTGGCCTCAGAGTCATTTAAATTTGGCTTAACTCAGATCGGAACGAGAATCTTTCAACTGTGCGCGATTTCCGTACGTGACAGTGGGACGACAGCGCTACACTTCATACAGGGCTGGCCAACTGCACACCTCAGGAGGGCCACATAATTTGTGAAGGACTCAAATGAGGGCCGCCCCTCTATATACATATATCGTGAAGCGGTGGGGGAGTTGAATTACCTACAATGAAGTTATTTACAAACAGTTCGTTACGGTAAAACTGCGCTACAATCCGGTAGGTAGCGGGTTCGGTTCCCAATTGTATCATTAGAATTATTCATTGACTTAATACTTCCGACTCCACTATAGTCCTAGGGTCGACTCAGCCCCAACAGACATGAGTACCAGGAATGTTTGTCGGGGTAAAGGCGGCCGGTATGTAGGGCTGACAACTTTACCAAATTCATGTGCCGACTGTCTTGAAATATGGAAGCCTAAACTTCCTAGAAACATCAGGGCCTGTCCAGGGCTGTACAGGGATTGCTTTGCCTTGAAGTGACGCTAACATTACAGTTGAATGACAAGGCAGTAGACGTGCTGAACTGGGTAAAACGCAGAGATTGATCGGTTGACTGTGCGCTGTGTTGAAAGTGACGAGTTGCAGTTTATAAACATTGTCTTCGCTAATAAACATGCCACACTAATTTCTGTAGACCTGTTACAGTGTGTTTGTTAAACTGTATTACTGATATTAGTCACGTGACCGAAGGTTGCAACTTCATCAGCCCTGCTTTATAATATTGGATCACCGGGTGGTTTTGAAGACAAGTGTTTAATCTGTCCCGCCTGAGATGTGTTGTATAAGGAGACATCAAGATGCAGGTAGCAATAACTACCGGCTATTATTAACTCAGTATGTCTTCACTGCAGTGTATGTGAGCGATATGCAGTGAGTGACGAGAGTTACACCAATATCCTCACAATAACATTTACGCAGTCCACACGCAAAACTTCCTCAACAGTTGTGTATATCCTACAGGAGTCACATTGCGTACAGCAATCAAAATACAAACATTCCTATAATTAAAAACGCACAAGTGTCCACCTGGTCCTCAGTACGTGTGTGAGCTTAATTTGACTGCTAGCAACACGCAGCATTACACACTGTGCAGCTGTTCTAACAAACCGAAAGTCAAATCTTGGGTGACTTTTTATACAGTTCTTAGGGAACCTTAATTAACGCATGCGTGGTTTGTGTGAGGTACGAATTTAGAGGAAATTCTGTCTATTAGAACCGAGATAGAGGCGAGACGGCACAGTGTTGTACAGTAAAGTGCCCTTAATTATTGACCGATCGGCACCAAACTTCCACCGTTCTTACAGCAAGCGTGTTAATTGCGATGTGCACATTTTCAGTGAATCCCCCTCCCCCCGCCCCGGCAGTCAAGGTACAGTCGCGAGGTCACGTGACTGTTCAAATTTGATATTTGGTATGAACATGACTATTATTTTGGGTAAGGCCCTATATCTGCATATATCTGCAATGACTTTCGAAACCTCATATTTGGGATACGAAATTTGTTTCCTTTTGAGCCGTCGAATGTTACAATTTGGCCCCTTCTAAGCAGTGTTTATCACCACGTGACTTACCGCAATTTAATGTAATGACATATTCCCTCTTTCGGAAAACTTACCAAATGTTTGTAATTATACATTGCCCGAAGTACTGTCCATATTTACTGTGACACAGCTTAACGGAACAGTTGTTAACAATTTGCACATTCCCTCTGAGTGCACTGTACCGGTATTGTGTTGCTGCACCAAATATCAGCCAATAAGTACAGCGGCATTGTTTCATCAGATGTCTCTCCTTGCCACTTCGCTTCGTTACGTTCACCGCAATAACGTGGCCAGCTCAACAGATTGCTCACACGCCCGGCGGGTTAGTGGGTGGAAGTTACAGACGATATTTGTCAGATAAAATAATATCCGTGTTTCCGCAGTACCGTCAGTTGATACAGCACATACTGTAACACAGACTGCTGCTGTGGTGTTGGGAACTGTGCGGCTTCTCATGTTATTACTGTTTATATAGGAAGGGTGTTGTGTTGTGTTGTTAGCTGACACAGCGTGTGTCGTAATCTCGGATCCAGACAGACCCATAAAAATATAAATGATATGGCAACACGAGAGATGAGAAAAGTACATTATGAGTAGCTTCCTAATTGTTAATCCTCAACAAATATTATTCCGTGATTACATGATGAAAGATGAGATTGGACATTATTGTAGAAAGTACTCGAAAAAAGAAATTCATACAGGAATTTAGTGGTGAGCACTAAAGGAAGGAGAGTACTTGAAAGAATTGGCATAGATGGAAAAAACATAATAAAGTGAGCATTAAAGTAATGGGACAGGAGAGCGTTAACTGGATTGATCTGGCTCATGACAGGACAAGTAGCGGGCTTGTGTGAACACGGTGATGAAACTTCGGGTTCCACAAAGCACAGAAAATCCCTGAATATCTGTTTCTCGAGGACTCTGTTCCATCATCGTAGTATTGCTTGTACAAGCACAGTGTCAGATGTGGAGACAGCAAAACGTCATTAGTTAGTACGAATTGGGAGGGACTTGGAAGGAACCGGTCACATGCTAGTTCTAGGTACAGTACCGTCATGCTTGGAGGGACTGGGGCAGAATAAGAAAACTTTCAGGATGGTCGGTTTGGCTGCGGCATTCGAACCTATGACTTCGGCATGCAAGTGGCAGGTGTTAGTGCTTGTGCCAAGCTACTACGTGAGATTAGGAACAGCTTGTTACAAGTTACGGATAGGTCGCGAACATCGAGTTTCACGAACATCGAGACACTGTCTAACCTATCTATTGAATTACAAGGCGTTGTATCTCAGCAAACAGCAGTACTGCTTTGTTACAGGTCTAGCAAAATAATTACATGGAGCATAGTCCTGTCTGAAAAGCTGATAGTTTCTCAGCTGTCCAAGAAAAATTTGAAAGTAATGGAATCCCAAAGTTCATTACAACGTCCACAATAGCTGGTTATGTGTATCTGTTAAGAGTCACATTGTTGCAGGTCACGTCCTCCTACCTTATTACTTTAGGATACATTTTAATAATATCTTCTTATCTGTGCGTGGAACTAAAAGTGGGCTTTTCCTTGATTCTTCCCAAACAAAACTCCTCTAGGAACTGCTCTAGTAGCTCATACGTGCTACGTGGACAGACCATAGCATCCTCCTAAATTTGATAACTAGAATATTATAGTGTGAGCAGTGCAAATAATGCCGGTACATTGCGCCATTTCTCTATCCTGGTGTTACCTGCTGCCCGCGAAGATTCCTAACCGTACTGCTGAAAGATGTAAACTTAAACTCCAGTTGTCTGAAGATGCCAAGTGCCAGTAAATCACGTGGCTCCATTTGCAGCTATTTCTGTCTCTGCTTGCCGACCTCCTGGCTGTTTCCACGCAAGTCATACCGCCAAGCCAAAACAGCACAACCAGTGCCACTGATAACCTGAACACTGCCCACTACTACAATCACAACGTATACGCCAGAGACGAATCCAGGATTCGGCAGCACTCGACAACCTGCGGCCTTGTTGCCGAAGGTACGACGGACGTCACCATCGACATATCTGATCACCTTCCGCTTCCAGCAATTGACCCCGTCTAACCTAAATTCCCAGCACAACACACACACTTCTACCACATCGCTCATTATCTTGTATATAGCCCAGTTGCTAATACAGACACCTTCCACAATGTACCAATTCCCTCACGTTTCTCCCCTCATTATCCTCTGTTCTCGTATTATGTCTTTCCTTCCTCAGGCCACCACGCCTTGCAACCTGCCCTGTCCGTCTCTCACATTCCAGGCACTGTCGCCGATCTGTTGCTGAACCCAGACATCCAACTGCCAATCCTGCAGGTCCTTAACCTAACTCTCCCTCGGCCTGTCTATCCAAAACCCGCAGCTCAGACCCACCACTCAGTCACTAATACCCAAACAGCACTTCTGCAGTTGCCAAACCCTATCTTGCTAGCAGCGGAAGTTTGACCGACAACACAGCCTACCTGAAGGATGTGCTGCAGGCTGTGCAGCCAATCGCCTTCTGAAATATCTGTTAGGAAGAAGGACGTAAACAGTGCAGATCTCACTTCAACTGGAGAAGGCAGGACGGGCGTTTTTAAATGTGAACCAACTTAACAAACCTGTTCACATGGTGCAGTATGATGAGGAGTGAGGGGGCGCACTGATAGCTACGCCCGCCCAAGCACACACAGTATTCAGTTGCTGATGGAGTGTGGGGGGTGTTTGAAGGGCAAAGTGCTGAGAAGAATATTATGAAAAAACGGGAAGTTCGAGATAATTAAAAGCTGGGAAACCTTTTTTTGATGGAACTGTGTTATCATTTTGCAGTGAAGGTGGCCTCCATCCTTGGTTATTCCGATGTTCATGGTAGTTTTATCAGTTCCAACTAACCACAAGTAGTTATATTAAACTTTACTGTTGATAATCTTTAGTGGTTGTGTTAAGTTAGAGGCAAAGCGTAACTGCTGTTGTCAGTGGTGAGAGAAAAGTTTCTTTGTACTCTAACCACTGAGAGTCAGATGGTGTCGCAAGACCCAGTTTAGAAACAAAATTTTGAAAACGTGTTGTTCAGAAGCGTTGCTTTCAGTAAATGCTGATTGCTTTATTGACAACAACGTTAATCGAAAAGATGAAATGGTGTCAAATTGTGAACAGAAAAGTAAATAATTTTAAATTCAACACTTAAATCACGTTTAGACCTTTATTATCGTCATCAGTACAGGTGAATAAGATGATAAATGGAAGTGGAAAATGACAATGAAATTCAGCAGCACACCAAAATACCACACAAAACAACACAACGATGCATCAACACGTGCTAACAGTGCCAGCGATTCTATCGAGAACGGATCTGCTGCTGGTACCCTGTGAAATAGTTTGAAACATTTAACTGTGAATGCAGCACCTACAGTAGCACTCACCGTATGACGTCACGTAAAAAATGGCAACACTGACTGCAGAATTTTCAGCTGTGACAGCAATATTTAATAGTAACATTCAGAGATAAATTATTTATATCTAATGTATACAAATATTTGTAATTACTTTGATAAAGCTTGTATTTATAAACTGTACTGACAGCGTAACAGTAAGTGAGACGAAATAAAGGTACAGTAACACTACCGTACTGTTTGTACACTGAATCAACAGATACTGACATCATAAACACATAAACAAAGCAAATGTGATGTAAAATTGAGGCCTGTTCGCTGCAGACAGTTGGTATTGCTGTTGTTGCACCACGGTTCATACATGAAGCGACTTGGGGTCGACCAGAAGCCCTCGCAGTGAAACGCTGGCGAAATAACTTCACGGCTTTGGCGTAGAGAAGAAGGTGAGTGTTTGTAGGAACGGGACACTGACAGCGTCATTGGTTTGATGTGACGTAACAGAGCAGACTGGAGAGCGGAATGTTGACTGAAGGAACAGAGCTGACTGCAGAGCGGAAGGTTGTCTGAAGGAACAGAGCTCACTGGAGAGCGGAATGTTGACTGAAGGAACAGAGCTGACTGGAGAGCGTAATGTTGACTGAAGGAACAGAGCTGACTGGAGAGCGGAAGGTTGACTGAAGGAACAGAGCTGACTGGAGTGCGGAATGTTGACTGAAGGAACAGAGCTGACTGGAGAGCGGAAGGTTGACTGAAGGAACAGAGCTGACTGGAGTGCGGAATGT
>Ga0123357_10004180_pt1 | contig 16840 bp, 7 predicted proteins | sample TergutEmb28metaG_FD_89873 | JGI IMG/M metagenome (GOLD analysis project Ga0123357, IMG submission 89873) | Embiratermes neotenicus P4 segment gut microbial communities from Petit-Saut dam, French Guiana - Emb289 P4 | ecosystem: Host-associated > Arthropoda: Insects > Digestive system > Gut ... | reverse complement strand
TTAGCTTCTCAAGAAGGACTCTGCACCATGGAGTAAGTAAGTAAGTAAATAAGTAAGTAAGTGGGTATCCTACCAGAATCGAAGTGTATGTACGAAGAAAAAATATTATTTGGATATTGAACTACGCAGTCGTCTGGATAAAGAGAGAAAATAAGACCTTCGAAAACTGGTGTTTGCGCTTTAATTGCTATGTCAGCTTTCACTCTATGATTATCAAGATATCTCTCTTATATAGGAGAACCGTAGCTAGTCTAAAATGTGACTGAAAACTCGTATAAACAGGTTTGGGCCGTAGTTGTTTGTCTATTATATCGTATGGCTTTATAATATATAGCTGTTTGTAACCCCGTAGATCTGCCATGTAAGCCAGAGTTAGCAGTGGGCAGATAAATTGGCTGTGGACATCAGAGGCGGCAGGAAATTATAAACACAGTGATGCACATTACCAGTGTGTAAAGTGACAACATTTTTATTTGAAAATGGCAACTACGTAAGTCATCCTCACACTACAACTGCTGTAACTATAGGAAAGTGACTTTTTTGTAGAATTTTTATTGTGTAATTTAATAAGTTATTAAGTATTAAAAATTAATAATGTCCTAGTCTCACGATGGTGCACGTGCACCGGCTGGCAGCTCGCTGCCGGTGCTGCTGGTTGTAGACCGGATTTGCCTACCAAAGGAGAGGGAACATATCCGGTTCTTGTGACATCATCAGTGAAAAACTTCGGGGTTAGTAAAAGTACAGCTGAGAAACTATAGCCTGTCAAGGATGTTCCAGTTATTTAACAGTGAGCTGACGAGGGAAACGTTTTACACAACCTGTTAATACCATTCCGGATCTTTTTGTAGCATGATTTTGCTAAATCTCTTCCTGTCAGAAAAAAACCTTCTTCGAACGGTTAGTGGTTAGTATTGACGAGTCATCGCATTGGACAAGCATGACACATGTAACGATCACAATATCGACGGAGACACACTGAAAGCAAATGTGAAGTTGTTATTCTTCTGAGAGCACAAAATTAATGATACATCGTTGACCCCACACGCTCTGTATAACGCCCCTACTTCAACAGTTAGTTGACGAACACTGCGGTTGACTAACAGTGCTGTCGGACACTAAGAGTCGTGTTGTTTATTGCAGTGCTTCGCTCGTTCCAAATTGCTTTTGTGTTGCGTGTTCAGTATGATCACATAGACTTACATTATCGGTAGTCGGAAAAAAAGGCTTCTACTGAATGATGTAGGATTCATAAAAGTCAAGAAGTAACTAATGATCGCGCATGACATAATTGATCATTTAGAGTTATATATAATCTGACCCCGACGATTCTTATAAATCTAACTTCTCTGTCATATTTCAGAGGCCTAAATCTTTACCTAATATTTTGAGTACTGGGTAGAAAAATTAGCCGACGTAAGTTATTACTTTCGCTGATCACGGTGACCGCACAGTCTAAGGCGTGGGTCTGCGACCGCTTGCTTGCTGGGATTTGCGGTTTCGAATCCCGGCGAGGGAATGGATATCTGTCTCTAACCGATGTTGTGTGTTGTCTGCGACGGGCCCATCGCTCGTCCACGTGTTGTATGTCGGTGATCTCGAAACGTCGACAAGGAGGAGGAGGAGGAGGAGGAGGCCTACAACCACTAGGTCTGTCGAGTCATAAAACTATTTTCACTAAGTATTATTATTTATTTATGTTTTGCTTTTTAATTCAAGCAACTACTTTCACTTACAGATTTATGGGAATAATATTAGCTTTTTTGTGTCCGCATAAAAACAGTTTTATAGTTATTTTGAATGTGTAGAGGTAACTTGGCCTTTGAGGAAATAATCTACAAGTGCTTTAAAAGGAAGTGCTTGGGGACGTTTCTTTATATATGGAAGATGAAATAAGGAGGAATATTACGGTTTTACATAGAGAGGAACAGATCGTGTTACTGTTGGTATAGGCAATGAACTTTAGAAACTTGCGGCTGAGAGACAGGAGAAATGGAAAGAATATTTTAGTGTGGAAGCCAGTTTGAACGTTGATGCAAATAGAGTAAGAAGTGGGAGGATAATACTATAATTGTTCTTGAAGAGATATTGCAATTGTGTCGATGGAAAATGCAAGAAAATTGGCCAGGGTCTTTTCCAATGACAGACTTCGCTATTATTGCTATTGAAATTTCGGGTTTCGTGGTAAGTGTTAGGTATCCGTATTCTATATGTCGAAATGGAACATTGGATAAAGTAATTGTAACAAATTTTTATGATAATATTTAAGCCTAAATTCTACTGTGTGTTTTAGTGTTACCGTTCATCTCGGTTGCGTGGGGTAGTTGAGACTTGGCGAAATGAGATCTTATCTTCAATGGAAATATTACGCGGAGCTATCCCAGCGTCTGCGATCACTGCACCAGTGGATCCAAAGAAACATTTCTGATTATTTTTTGGTAATTTATTGCTCGTAAATAAGGGACTTATGAATTTATTACATTCTGCTGACATTTTATGGTTTAGTACGGCACGTGAAAGCGATCACATTTGTCATGTAGATTTAAATTCACACGTGAAATTTCGATCAATAAATTTGAAATTCAAAATTTTTAAGTACACATACGGAATTTAATTAAACACCTTGCGGTACCTTTGTGCGTAAATATACCAATTTGGTGCTAAAAATTTTTTATGTGTTGTCAAAATTTTTTAAACCTATAAAGTAACGCGTCCACCTGTCTCGGACGTAACAAAACGGGTCTCTGCATTCGACCTGACGTCTTCGGTCTGCCCTACAAAGAAATCTTCCCTCCTGCTGCTAAAATATTTTCATTGGCCGAATTGTGAATTTAGCCACTGCCAGTAGGCCGAATTTAACTGTTTGAAGTATAAACTTAAGTGCCTAAACGAAACGGCGAGGTGGGGCGCTCTAATTTGAGAGAGGCCAGGCTTGCAATAAACGAATATCTTGGGGGTGGATACTACGTAACCTTCGACTGGACGAATTATGGCTGAAAGAAAGGTCAAGTATGGAATCTCACAGACACAAGGCAGCATGTCCCTGCCACTTTGAAGCGATGTGTCACCACCGTCCTTCCTAAACTAGCTTCTTTCCCTTATTACCTAAGTCAGATGGTGTTCTCTTCTACCCCTATTTGTAAGCCGAAAATATATAACTAAATCTTGCAATCGACGTATTAAAGGTTTGAAATTTAATTTCTGAATATACATATATATATAAATAAACATATATATATATATATACTGACACAAATGCACCTAGAATTCTTTATCAGCCTTGTAGTCTTGTTTGAAAATCTGTTTAACGTGGCGAGTTCTTCAACCCAACTCGTAGGAAGGAGGAGAACATGAATTGGCAACATTTCTGAATGATATGGGAAAAATATTTATTTTTAAATGGTTTGCTTAATATTAATTCTAAGGAAAAAATTTGTGTTTGCTGTAATGTGAATTTCAAATTTTTATTAAATTTAAGTAAGACATAAAGCAACAATAAACAGTAGACTAATGCTGCTGTTTATAGTTCAGATACCGAGGTATCTATTACAATATTTAAATAACCCAACCGAATTTCTCTGCCTTCCCTCTGTGTAAGACATGTCTCATTCAGTACATGTGGGCTGCTGCACAGGTGCTCATTGAGAGAGATGTGGTTTCTCCATCTTTTAAGAAATTAAAAATATTTCACTTAAAAGAAAAGTTTATAAGCTAGCTTAAAATAAGCATAGTTTAATTTTCCGTGAGACTTAAAATTATCTAGAAACAATGCGAAAATTTTTCTTTTCAGTACATTTGAACAGGTCTTCATCTCTTCAAAAGTACCAAAACGCAACGAGTTGCAGGCAACTAAAACGCTGAAGACCAGCGGACAGTTAGTGCTAATTGTTTCCTAGGTTAAAATAAGTATACAAATTTTTGAATAATAATAATAATAATAATAATAATAATAACAATAATAATATAATACTAATCGCTACGAAGTTACTTTACAATTATAACAATTTCTTTGGAATCATGGCTTAGTTTATTTTTGCCTGTCAAGAGCAAATCTTCGCCTGCGGATTGTGTTTTAAAATAGGCTGTACGTGCCACTAAGAATCTTTCATTAAATGTAATACATTTCCTGTAAATATTCAGAGACCTAAATATATAAGTATTATGAGGAGCAAATGTGGTTTTGAGCAGAGTAATTTAAGGAAATTTTAGTTAATATCTTTTTTATGTATGTAGCTTTCAGTGAGGTAGCAGTCTTCACTTTTCAAAATTTAAAGCGCATTTTAAGTTATGGTTTTAATGGGGGTCACATGACACGTCCTATGTGGCTGCAGTTTGTGGAGAGAAGTGTTTAACTACCTTGTCATTTGCTACGAAATGGGTAGGGAGTACTGATGGAATGATGCAGAGAGAGAAAGAATTCGTCCTATTCCAGTGAAAATTTACCCACCAAACATTCCACGTAGACTGGTCTGAAATCGAACACGACTCTCTGCGGTGGTCGGCCGGAGAATTTCTTTTTCAGTCATAGCACGGTCAGATTAGTTTTATGAGTACAGTAGTGGTAGTAATACGAGTTTGAGTAAACTTGAAGCTTGTTTTCATAATGCCACCCTCAAAATATTTTCAACGAAATTTTGGGTCACAAAGTAAATACAGATGGTCTTTTTTCTTGCCTGTTGACGTAGTCCGCTGTATAAACAAGATTAATGACAGTTATAAATATCTTATTTCAATGATACATCATCTGCTACTTCTATAAATCGTCACCTTCCAACTTCTACACCCTCGGCCCACTTCCAAGAGTTTTGTGTGAGTAAACCACGAAAAGCGAGAAGCATATTTTAACTGTTTGGTTAGTAGGTTAGGATGAAGGGAAGCTGGCGCTTTAGAATGTCAGGCCGTTGTAAACCGTGCAAACATCACCCAAGAGCTCCGCTATCGACGTGTCAGTGACCGGCAAAAAATACTACCTTATCTCGATAAAAGCCCGGACTCTATCGGAGGAACATAACAGCGACCTCATATGAAGTTTTGTGTTAAAATACCGCTCGATAGCTGTGTCTTTGCGTGATTCGGATTGAAAATTTATATGGCAGTTCGATCCTTGTCTTTGCACGATAACTCATACTGCGCTCCACCAAGATGCTGACAGGCACCTGGTCTGTCAGCGTTACGTTGCGAACTCGGATGATCATTATCAGCTAACGGAACGCACTAAGGGAAGTAACAAAGAAGGCACAAAAAGTAAATAATGCGTTAAAAGGAAAGGAAGGTACGGAGAAAGAATAAGAATAAAATGGAAAGAAGAAAGATGGAAATAAATAAAGAAAGCAGAATAGTTAGGACGAAAAGCGAGAGGAGGGTAAAAATATACAGCGACAGGAAAAAAGTTAATACTAATAATGGAATAAAGTAACTTTGAAAACATTACTCATTACAGTTTTCCTTGTAGCTTCGGTTTCGACTTCACTTGCATCTGTAGTGGACTCTACTGCGCAACAGGAAATATTAATTTTTTATATGACATATACAGACTTATGAACTAAGTGCCTTTCAACTGATAATTATTCAATTTTATGACAGCTTATTAATAACATAAAGTCTTTTTTGTGTTTATGGTTCCGTGCATCGCTGATCTATATTAATAATTGTCCAACGAGATGCAACACAAAGCAGTCTGTTTATTATTCTGCAAGTTCACTGTACATGTTTCGGGTGTCAACCACAACCATCATCAGGAGTAAACAAAACTGTAACTACCTCCCTCCAAAGTGCCCGAGCTAGCTTGGCCACTTTGGAGGGAGATAGCTGCACAAAATATATGAAGAGTCCCGGAGACTGTAGTTACAGTTTTGTGTACTGCTGGTGATGGGTGTTGTTGACATCCGAAACATGTAGAGTGAACTTGCAGAATAATAAATAGACTGCTTTGTGTTGCATCTCGTTGGACCTGTTATTAATATAAACCATGAAGTCTGTATATTCGTAATTAATTTGGACCGAGCGAACCGTCACGAATATTGAAATCCATTTCCAACGTGAACGCCTCTTTGGTTCCAGGAGCTTATGAAATACCAGTATAAAAACACACAACAGACTTAACAAGCATAAAGAGCATTGAAATTCATTTTCACCAAAACACGGATGCTGTTCGGAAGCATAAAATGCATGAAATATTTTAAGTAAATGTAATTACATGAAACATGAACGCTATCGCACTCTTTCAACGAACGACGGAGCTTTACTGAGCTGACAGTGACGTGTGAAACAAGACGAGCGGGGTACGTCCGTCACAAACTGCCGATATTCTTTCTTAACATGAATCTCAACCTCCCCATAGAACTGTTTCTTTTTTGTGGCCTTTAATTCTCGTTTCGAATTTGCTCTCGAATTCTCTTCGTTCACCCTCCTCCACTCATTGCAGTCTTAGAGCGGAAATTGAGAATGCTCGAACTATATGACTTCCTACACGCAATGTGATCCTTAACGGTTTGCTATATACGTATTTCACTAACGAGGCAGGATTTGTTCTTTCAAAAGTTTCCCGTAAGTCTCTCATGTTTTATGGCATTTTCTTTTTATATATTGCAGGCTGATTGCAACTCTCGCAGTGATTCTTGGAATGTAACAAGTGACACTTCTTATGAAAGATCTTGAAGTTGTCGCTGTCTTCACTTGACATTAAAACTTCTGCGGTCATGAAATAAAGTGAAATGCCAACTTGATGTAACAAGGTAATTTTATTGATGTATTTTTAGCTCGACATGTTTCAGGTATGTACGCCTATCATCAGGAGCATTAGATGTTGGGTTGCAGCTTATGGTTTTCTGCACCGAGTTTTTGGATGGGTGTTGGTCTTGGGAACCGCTGCAACTCAATATCTAATGCCCCTGATGATTGGCGTACGTACCTGAAACATGTCGAGCTAAGAATACATCAATAAAATTACATAGTTGCATCAAGCTGGCATTTCACTTTATTTCTTGAGCAAGATGCACGGTCAAAGAAATTTCAAGTTCTCCGGTTACGTTTTCAGTAGAAATTTCTGATGAATTTTTTTAACATTGTGTTACTTGCCTTCATGTCTTTAATTTGTCCTATTCAGTTTTAATTGAATAGCATAAATTAAAGACAATCTTTTCGTCCACAAACATATGCATCGGTATAGGTGTCCATAATTTAATATTTCCTCTAAGTTCTTAATATTTGTTTGTATACCAATGCGTGCACTGTGTTATAAGAACGATAAAGCTGCATAGGTTTGCGGTTAAACGCCAGTTCTTTTTAATACACAAAAAATAAAATCGCAGGAAAAACCAGGAAAAGGCGAGAATTTAGCTTGGCTTCCATTAATCTGTTGTATCTGCGTTGAGGTTTAAACAAATATGTATTTTATTTTTTGCAAGACAACAGTACTTGGAGTAATAAATAGAGTGAGCAAGCTTGGAGATCGTTTCGAAATTACATTGCCCTGCATGCACCCAATATTTTTATATTGATGCACACACCAATAGAGATAAACGCCAGCTCGGGTTGGTTTACTCACCCAAGTAGCATGAGTTTCATATAGAGCGATATGTCACATTTTGCAAAATTCACAGAATATTCAGATATGTATTTCTAGCTCTCAAGATGACTACACTATGAGACTTCACCCACACTTTATCTAGTTCCTACATTCTGGCGAAATTCTCTTTGAACTTTCGTAAGGAGAAGAAACTTTTAACAGCGCTAAAATCCGAGAACTTCATGTGTTATGGGTTGATAAGTATAGAAATGTAAATAAGCTTGTTTTTATAAGAAAGTAAATTGTGACATATTCAGACACATAAATGTGTGTTGCAATAAAGCTTACGAATAAAATAGGAACCGTAGTCTAGTTCAGAATTCGGGTTCTAACAAAATCCAAGTAATAAATAATTTTGAAAAACACGTTTTATTAAATTATTAGTGAGTAGGTGCAATAAAATAAATTCTTAGTTACACTTATTTCGAAAATATATTATATGTCTAATTTCAAGTTTGTAACACGTTTGATCACGGAAAAAGCAAGTATCAGGGTCCCCTCATCTAATTTGAATAAGAAAAATTTGGAACTAGAGAAGTGTTTGCAAAATCTCTTGTTTAATGACAGCTAACCATTAAAGTAAAAATAAGTAATATTAATAAAATATTAAGTTAAAAAACGTAAAATATCTATATTTTATTTACACATATTACGAATAAGAATTGTGTTTAATATACACAAAAATAAAACCCAAATATAGTTATCTTTGCATTAAAAAATAACTTTTGAAATCATTATCTTATTTAATATAGTTATGCAACTATTTAGAAATATTTGAACGAACGAATCGTTGTGGAATAAAAGCGAAAATAGATTTAATTGGCTTTCTTAATCACGATATTTAAATTATCATTTTTTTTAGAATAATTTGAGAACGCATTTGGAAAAATGGGCATGTACCCTAAACGTTGTTCGTATGGTTGTTCTGAAACGTTTAATTTTTTTCCATGTCTCCGAAAGAATTTTTCGTTTTGATTATGTGCTGTATATTGATGAATGCAGTTTGAGAATATATCAGTTTGGTACTGGCAGAACGTTGTAATTTTTATATTAATTTTTATATAGTGGGACATAGGAACTGCCTTCTAAAACACGTTACTGAAGGAAATAACGGGAAGACGAGGAAGAAGAAGTACGGAGCTCCTGGAAGACCTTAAGGAAACTAGAGAATACTGAAAATTGAAGGAGGAAGCACTGGATCGCTGTATATGGAGAACTGGCTTTGGAAGAGGCTATGAACTTGTCGTAAGACAGACTACGGAATGAATAAATGCATGAGTGAATGAATAATTGCATAATATTAACATAGAAAGTGCATGTAATAATTTCACTTTGCTTTTCTTCTTCCATTCCATATCGATGACGCCGTAAAAGCTTAAATAAATTCGTTACAAGTGGTGCACTTCTGATAGTGTCATTGTGCACTAGGATCACTTTGATATATAGACTATGACTGACTTGTTCCAAAGCTTAATCAATTCTTGACTCCGTCACTATATCAGCTATCTGGCTAGTACAGCAAGTTGTGAGGCAAGTAAGAAAAGATGATTGATCAGATGCAAGAGCTGCAAGATAATTTTGCGAGAAAAAAAAAATCTTGTGGTGGAGTGCTAATTAATGTTACTGCCTAAACGCAATTGAAATGACAAATAAGGTTGCCACCACTCTCTCTTTCTTTCATTCACTTTTTTCCTCGAATTCATTGCAGTAGTGTCGGCCTGACATTATGAGTAGCGCATGACATGTACTTGCTTACTGCAGTAATAAATTGCGTTCTCGCCTGTTTGTTCGCCATATTTTCCCGCTAGTGAGGTGGGGGAACACATCTTCTGTGTGACGCGTGTTCAAACTAAACTAGCAACTGTGATCCCTTTTGACTTGCCTAGAACATCTGGTACCATTTCATTTTCTTTCCCCTTTTTTACGAATCCAATATTATTTCACGTCAACTCACATGTACCGTATGCAATTAATAACAGCCCTGAGCAAGGAATCTTTCTGGTGTTCAAGATTCCTAAGAGGTTCGTCCAGCCAAACTTCGACAATGAGTGGTAGCTCCTCCACTTTTTATTCGGGCCTACTCTGGTTTGTATCTCGATCGAATACCGTTTATTTTGACAGTTTTAATTTTGTCAGTGTTTCGAATTTCCTCTTGCTTTTTAGCTTTCCATTTTTGAATACACAGGACTTTACAAGCGAATGTTAATGAAATTGAGTCTTTTATGTCTGTCGTTATCGGGATATTTAATTCGGATTTTGACTGTCATGAGAACATTCTAATCAACTTCAAGTGCAAGTCTCAGTGGAATCTCCCGAGTGATATTCCCTAAGATACACACTTCCAAAAGGCTGCATTAGGTAGTAGAGAGTTCTAAACCAATTCAGATTCTTTAAAGCATAAAGCTCCTATCCAAAGGGTATCCGGGCTCTTTCTTAAGAGGGTAAAAATTGGCGCATGAAATTTACCACTTACATCCATCCAGTGTAGAGTTCTCCTGAGATATGTGGGCGCCCCGGCGTGTAATTTGGCTCTCCGTGTAAGCAAATAATTTGGCTCTCATTAAAACTGCTGTTCTGTAAAATTTTCTTTCTAGGAGAGGGCTGGCGAATATTTCTGAGCGTGCATTTCCTAAGCGCGCATAGTTCTGAAAGAAAATTCTCGCGTGTAGAAACCTTGCCTTAATTACGTCATATTTCAGATTATTTCAGTGACTTGTTAGCGCCCCTAACTTTGTCGTCCCGGGCAGCTGCCCGGATGGACCGTCGCTCAGTCGGACCCTTAGTCCGGCCCTGATCCATTGCGGACCTGAACAATGTATGGAGCTACGCCTCCACTGACATATAGGGTCTAATGCCTTTGTGGTGTGGACAGGAAGAACAACCTAAAAGTCCAACATCGTTATAATATTTGTGTTGTTAATGTGCAAGCATTATTCCTTAAAATAATATATGGATATTTGAAATGCCTAGCTGCATCATTTCATTACATATCGATAAATCACCAATAGATGAAGAATGTGTTTTTATGTTAAACAAAATAGTACCTTAAAATGCGGCTATTTGTCTCGAACAAATATTGCCATTTGTAGTTAAGTGGCGCTGGCGGCGCTACACCTCACATGTTATCTTGACCGTCGGAAGTTAAATGTACAAGGGTCTCATTTACAATGGTTTCACCTTCATTCCTGGTTTCATAAATACTGGTCAGCTGGTTAAAGCTGAAACGAATTCACAGCAACTCTCGCGGATGGCATGATCGTCACATTGATTCTCTCTTCTGAAGGAATGGAACTGGGCTAAAGATACGTACGCTACGTGTGAAATAATGTCACATTGTACACACTTTATTAAAAAAAAGAATCTGGAACCTCAGTGATACTTTAGAGCAAAATCTGTTTGGCAGGATATCCAGTATCGAAATCGAAAATGCTGCAAAACAATTCATGTTCTGTCTGTAACATGTAAACCGATAGTCTTCAATAGTGTGGCAGTCTATGGTAATGTGAAATAAACTGCTAAGAATTAGAAAATGCGAGGTTGTAATCACAACTTGAAGGTCTAGCATGAATATTAGAAGAAAGTTAAGACACTTGCAATTAAACCAAGGATTATAGTTCAGACGTTGTAAAATATTCCACTAAGTTTAACAAGTAAAACTAAGAGGCGATTTGGGAGACCTGGGCGTAAATTGCCGTATATTATTAAAATGAATTCTTATATAATGAGGAGTGTCTGTGTGGTATGGACTGATGTGTTTCAGGTAATATTAAAGTGGAGGTAAACAACATTTCACACTTAAAAAAGTGAGGGGAGGGAGGAATATTTTGGCCAGCTGACCTGTTATCGTCTTTCCAAGAACCTTGACAGTGTACAAATACTTTTCATACCAAGTGTGCAACTCTGAATGCAAGGCATGAAATCACGGTCAACGAATAGCAGAAAAAAAATCTGGCGGCCTACTGGGTGACTTTCTAAAGCCGAGTCTCCTGAATAAGACGCCATCACCAAAATTCTTCTCTATACTTCAAAACCCACGCCGCATTGTGATGGGTTGACTGTGCGTATAAAGACTTTTTTTGTGAATGACCAACCCCTTGGTTACCATCCATTTGGTTGGTTCACTTCTGTAACAAACGTGAATGGATTCTGCATTCACTGGCTGCGTGCATCAAATATAATTTTAAAGAGGGTGGTCCTTAAAATGGAGCAAGGGAAGAAATGAATAGGCCTAGTGGCTGCATATATTTTACTCTACTGTGCTTGATGAAGATATTGGCCGCGTTTGTGTTCTGTATGTTTGGACGCAAAGAGAATCACGAAGTTTTTAATCAGGTGGTTTATATTAAGTCTTAGGTTTCAACGCGGTACATTTGCAGTGTTATACAAAATGAACTGTGTAGTTTCTTCACTTTCCATGTTCTTAGAATTATTTTATTCATTGTTTTCTGAGTTTTTAATTTTTTTCTTTCTTTTAATTTTTAACCAGCAAATAAGCTACTTCCTCGCATGTTTATCCACAAGACTCTCAAGACTTCAGTACCTTATTAACTGTTTAAATGTACTTCCAGAGAACGGGTATTTAACTGAATTTATGAAATCTACCAGTTTCTTAAGAAGTCGTATGTATTTCATGTGTTGACAATTTATTCCCCCTTAAATTAATTGTCCAGGTTGACTTTTGCGTGTTGTGTGTCCAGAATCACGGGCCCCGTAGCCCACATATTCTGTTCTTTCGCTCATTTTAGGCAGATCTTTTTAAGCAAACAGACTGTGGTGGTGAACAAAAGCGCTGCCACTTCCAGTGTTCATAATGCTACACTTTGCCCACAGAATGTATCTGTGACTCTTATATGATAGGACAATAAATATTATTTCCGTAAGCACCATTAAAAGAATTGAGCTCCTAACGTATGTGCAGTTGTTTCGAGGCAGCTATCGAAATTTTAAATGTTATTCAGAAAATTCCGTTTTCAAATATTTAAAGAATTTTGTGCTAATAAGTGGAATAACTGCACAGACAGACAGATAGTCAAGCAGACAGACAGGCAGACAAACAGGCGTAAAGAGAAATTAGAATGCTGCGCGTTTGGGCCGATTTAGTATCCCACTTACAAAATTCCCTTATGAATGCACGCTATTTGTGCTGATAATAAAATTGAACGATCAACAGGCCGCTACTTTAATTCTGGTCCTTCTTATAACAAGCCTGGTAATATTCATCACTGTCAAAGCCACTATCTTAAGCGAGGAGTTACGGCGTTTTATAGACTACAGTTTGGTAATCAGTGCTACCAATTGTATAGGAGCAACAGATAATCCAGTTGACTATATAATCTACTACTTTCAATAATTAAAATATTACTATTGCTGTTAGACTTATCTCGTGTTTCTTCACGTATAATGTACTCTTCCTTAAGTGAAGCTCTCTTAACCGACTCTCCGGCTTAAGCGGGTTATAAGCGTAACTAACTTCAATAACTTGAAACTTATTTTATAAATAATATCAATCATTATTACAGACACTTGAGTTTATTATTATACGGTACACCTATAATATGATAATTTAACGTTGTGCTTGTCAAATCCCATGGGTGATTTTTCACTCTTCACTGCATTTTTTATTTCCTTATTTTTCCCTGCAGTGAAAACTTTCTCGAATAACTGGCCCCTTTTATGTAGTATAAGTACAAGCTTACTGTATTATTTTCTGTTAAGCCTATTTGCTCTTAATTAATTTGTCTTCTTTGACTGGTATTAAGTAATAACAGTACATAGACTATAAACTTTAGTGCCGTTGTCACGTTAGTATGATGTTTTCAGCAAAGGTAGTACACGTACTGAATAAATCACGGTTAATGGTCCGGTAAACATGCAAGTATAGAGTCCTTAGGATACCAAGTGCAGAGTTTAATAGTGGCAGGATTTTATTGCCACTCTCCCCACTGTTTGAAAACTGGCTCACTGGATTGAAAGAGTTGTTCAATCACTCACTGAGTCTTTTGAAAACGAAGCTTGACATATGCATAACCCCAGTACACGATTTCTTAAAGCCACATTGTGACACTACAGCCTAGGGTTGCCAAGAGTTACATGCTACTAGTATATCTGTGGGGTGGAGCAACAATTTATACAAGATTAAATAACTATTACCCCTCCATTAAATATATTTTATCTTCCACCGGCTCTTAATCTGTCACACTTTTACCGCTGTCAATACGGAACCTTTCATGTTGTGAAAACTGAATTAAGTTCTGCATTTTAATTGTCAGTTGCGTGAAAGAAACATACAAATTGAAATAAGTTAGTGTCTTCTTGAACATATCGTAATTTTGTTCTCCGGTCTGTCGTCAAACTCATTTTGGTTGTCCTGCTGCCGAGATTCATTCTAACTTATGCTAGCTTATTGTTTTCAAGTATATGGAAGTCTACTATTTAGTGAATGACGTACTTTGGATATGCACGATTTTATGGTAGTTATACACTTTTGTGTGTGAATAAGCTAGTAACCGTGTCTTTGTTTGTTGTCGTTATTAGAAATCGTGAATGTGTTGAGAAATTGATAAATATAGGCCTATATCTGCTGTTTGTCTTTCTAGTGCATGCGGCACTGAATTTCTTTAAAAAACTTTGCTCTTACAGGAGTTAAATGACATTCCCGTATTTTGTAGATCACAAATCCTCATTACCATATGTACATGTAACCGACACTGGATTATGTTCCGCAAGACATTATACTAAATGTTCTTTCTATCTCATATGTGGCCTACAAATTTTATTACTCATTCCAGCTTGAAGCTTGTCCTCCGAAGTGGCCCTTTTTTGTAACTGTATCTAATTGTATAAATATTTCCTTTACACCTGACATATTAATTTTGAACTCAGTGCAGAGACAACTTATATAAACCATGGCAAACACATACTGTTTATATCTACGCTTATTGCACAGTAGAATTTCTGTGTCTGGCAACAGTCATGGAATGGCGGTTCGTGCTACAGTACACTTATGTATGAAGTTTTGAACTGAAAATTTATTCTTTCCTAGTTTAAGTAATTATTTATGTTATTAGATGTTTAAATTCTGTTTCAAGTACTTTCCTAGGCCTTCTTTGCACTTATAAAACTGTATATTAATACTTTAAATTTTCTTGTGACTTATTCTGAAAATTTTAATGTACATTACGGACAAAATTACTAAGATATATGATCCATAGTAGGTTGAAGAATTTTTCTATACATTTAATATACAATACAATAAGGTATTCATTACAAGTATTTACAATGTTATGTTTTTAATAAAGATAATCTATTTTTCATTAGCTGTGCTTTATACAGTACACTTCTTATTTTTTCTTTTAATATCCATCTCACGCTAGTGTTTTTTTCTATAATGTAAACCTTCTGTAAGCTCACAGCACTTTTTAAGGTAAAAAACTTGCACGGTATCCTGAACTGATATGCTGTATTTATAATTGGTATTATTAATTTAAGCAAGTTTTGTTCATGAAATTTGACATATAGCATTTGCGAGAAAGTTGTATCAAGTTATAATGCCTCTGACGTGCATTCGGGAGTGTCCGATATGAAATTCTGCCTATATATTTACGACAGCTCCTTTAAGGTTCTTCATTTCCTCCAGACGATTTAGTGGTATTACTTTAAAGTAGGCGTTCCCCGCTTTCTTCTGTTTCATTTCCAATTCATTTTACCTTATTATGCAACCATTTAACGGCGCATAATTTGAATTATCCCTAGCGTCGTTACATAAACTGCAAATAAACAAGCATATGTACGACACATATATTGGGCCTAATATTGCGGAAAGTGTTGCAAGGTCAAAAAGGTAGGTTTCACCCTAGAACAGGCATTGAAAGTCCCAAAGGGGGAGTAGATGTGTAGCTCTACAATTCAAACTTCGTCGCTAGATCGGGGTGGGTGGTCAACGCCACGCCCGACCATTTTATTCCCAGGACGGGTGGTGCTGCACGTCATGAAATTTATATGCCAAACTTGTTGCAGTACGTGTGTAAATTATATAATTGGCAAATTATAAATGATATCTTGCTATAACACTAACTAAAACTAAACTCCGTGGCTTTAGTCCGCGAGCGAACCATACCGACAGTGGCTAAACAAATATTATAGGCCGATAGAATTCAATAAGCATTGCTTAGAGGAATTAGTGTGTAGCAATTATGTGATTTTTACTTAAATGGAAAAACACTAAGGAAGAGATTACACTACATGAAAAATACGACACTTCGCTGTCGAAGTTGAATATCTCATAGAAATTGTACCCGTAATTTCAACCAAACTTTCAGAACAATAGACGTAAAAATTATTTTATTTGTTGCTTAAAGATAATTTGTTATTATGCTTTAATTTTTAATTACGAATATGAAGAATATCGTATCATAATTTGTATTAAAGTAATAAAATTATTACCTTTTTAGGCTTAATCATTCTCAGCCCCAAGTTTTTAAATATTAGTTACAACTAATGTAAACTCAAGTTGGACAGTATGGAATACTGCGAGACGAAAATAATAAAGAATAAGTATTCAATTCTTTAAGCGTTTAATTCTTAGTAGTGAAACGAAGCGAAGTTCTGATACATAATTTAATAAATACGTCTTATGAAGTAACCTACAGATTTACAGCTTTGAGAAACGTCAGTGTAATCCAAAATATTGGTTCTTCTTTATTTTCGTTACTTTTTACCCAGCAAGAACATTCTATACATGTTTACCCACACCTCACCAAATTTTGGGCGTTGAAGTTGTGTGGGAAAATAATAACATATTACCTTAGGCAAGTCAAATCAACCTCATATTTATTGGTAACCGGTTAGTTCCTTAGGAATAAAACCATAGGTTCGTGAAGAACACAACTTAACCCATCTAGTGCCAAGATTAAGAGTGAGTGGAGCTCTACTTCCACTTCCCTATACACATTCATGGCTATGACAGAAACAACTTTACCATTATAGGTATTTTCCGGGACGCACATTTCAAAAGGCACTAATTGCTGCTTTACACACACACACAACGAGACACACACACACACACAACGAGACACACACACACAACGAGACACACACACACACACAACGAGACACACACACATACACACACAACGAGACACACACACATACACACACAACGAGACACACACACACACAACGACACACACACACACAACGAGACACACACACACAACGAGACACACACACACAACGAGACACACACACATACACACACAACGAGACACACACACA
>Ga0123357_10004179_pt1 | contig 16843 bp, 9 predicted proteins | sample TergutEmb28metaG_FD_89873 | JGI IMG/M metagenome (GOLD analysis project Ga0123357, IMG submission 89873) | Embiratermes neotenicus P4 segment gut microbial communities from Petit-Saut dam, French Guiana - Emb289 P4 | ecosystem: Host-associated > Arthropoda: Insects > Digestive system > Gut ... | reverse complement strand
TAAAAGTATAAGTTTGTATTAATAGAATGTTATGTGTTTTAGGGGGGGGGGGGGGGGGAAGAAAAAGAAAAAATCTATTACTGGCATTTCTTGAAAAAATTAGAAGGTCTTCGCACTAAAATACTAGTGTCTTTACAAGAGCACTAAAATGCCAATACAAAAAGATAATAAGTCTTTCTGCTTTCCCCTTAACAGGACTTAATGTCTACCATGCCTGCTCTGATTATTCACCACAGAAGTTAAAGGCATTATACATTCACAAAGAAAAGAAATTAAACTTCACTATTTGTACACAGTCAGGTAATTGCACACATGTAAACAGATGACAGTGATCAAAGGTACTTATAATAATTTGTACTCAATCCCTGGGGATAACATCTATTAAAACACAAGAATTTTTGGTTATCAGTTGCCATCAGCCATTGGAATTTAAATATGAATCACTGATGCCAACACAAAAACTACTTTGTTCCCCTAAATTTCTGCTGATATATTCAAAATGTTGGGAGAAGACTGTCTCTAAATAATGACACACCTGATCAACAACATAATATGACACTGGACAGTGGACCAAGGACTTCATTGAAATTACAATGATTGCCGTAAAGAAGCCAAAAGCCACAAAATGCATCGATCATCGCACAATCAGCCACATCACACATACCACAAAGATAGCAGCAAGGATACTTAGAAGGACTGAAAGGAAAATTAAGCAAATACTTGGAGACGATCAGTTCGGATTTAGAAGAGGAAATCGTACTGGGGATGCAATAGGGATGTTAAGAATAATATCAGAATGGGCATTGGAAATAGATGAATTGTGTGCTTGCTTCACAGACTGGCAGAAGGAATATGACCACACCAACTGGACCAAATTAATGCAGATCCTAAAGAAACTGGTATTTACTGGTACAAAAGATTATCAGAAAACTGTACATGATCAGATTGTTAAAGAATGACTGGACCAAGGGAGGACATGAAGTGTGAAGACTGGAAGAGGAGTTGGACAAGGATGCTGTTTGTCACTGATCCTATTTAACTCATACAGTGAGTACCTTACCAAGAAAGCTCTTGAAGGGTTTGAAGATTTAAAAATAGGAGGAAAAGTAATTTGCAATGTGAAATATGGAGACGACCTTGTGCTATTGGTTATGGGAAAAAATGGTACAACAGGGTATAATTAATAGAGTAACTGAAATTGGCAGATTCTATGGCATAAAAACAGATGTGGAAAAACTAAAGTAATGAGAATCTCAAGGCAGCCATCCCCAGAATAGATCATGACAGATTAAAAACAACTGAAGAACATGGAATACTTCAACTATTTGGGTAGCATGATAACAAACAATGCAAGATGTACATGGTAAATGCAATCCACGATTTCCAAGGCAAAAGCAGCATTCAACAAGAAGACTCTCTTCCTCCAAAAAACTGACAGTGGTATACTTGGAACATAGCTCTGTATGGTGCTGAAACTTGGAAACTTCAGAAAACAGATCAGAAACACCTAGAATTTTCTGCAAATGGTGCTGCAGGAGGATAGAAAACATCAGACCAAATGTGTGAAAAATGTAAAAGTATTACATACAGTCAAGGAGGAAAGGAATATCCTACATAGAATGTAAAGAAGGAAGGCTAACTGGATTGGTCACATCTTGGTATAGGAACTGCCTTCTAAAACCTGTTACTGAAGGAAAGATTGAAGGAAGGATATAAGTTAAGTGATGAGAAGACAAGGAAGACGATGTAAGCAGCTGCTGGATGACCTTAAAAAACAAAAGGATAGTGAAAAATGAAAGCGGAATCCCTAGATTACACTCTGCAGAGAACCCACATTGGAATAGGCTATGGACCTGTCATAATAGAGACTAGGGAATGGGTGAAACTTCTGTGTGATGGTTTGAATTCAGCTGCACCTGAATGCAACAACATGACCAACATAAAGTCAACGGTATCAACACACAGAAAATATCCCTACAGTACTTAACTTAGAAAATTCCCATCTTGTAATTCTTATTATAAATCTGAACACATATTATGTTATCTTATTTTAACTCTTATTATGTTATGTACCTTCACTGTATTACACTTAATTTTTATTATCATACTTTATATTTATATATACATATATGGGAAATGTATGTCTACAATCAATTCACCACACCCCAGAACACATATTTTAAAAGATTTACAATTCAAAGATCCATCACTGAAAGATGGTAGCAATAAACACATCCGTCATTTCACAGAGCTGATAGGTACACATAAAAAAGCAGTGGGGTGGCCTCTTACCTTCACAATGAATTTGGCAAAGTGAACTGGTGTTGTAGTTACTTGGTTGAGACAAACACACTAACATAACGATACCAACAACCAGAAATGTTTCACGCAGGCACCATGCCAATTCACACTGGTTCCTTTTATCTTTAGCTTATACATGTGTATTTAAATGGTAGCCACAGTACACTCAAAAACATCTTCCAGACACCCCCCACTAAAAATGCCATGAGCTCATTTCTGAAAAACATGAACACTATCTACAGCCAAACAAGACAGGCAATGTACGTATAACACTGCAACACATTCTTGCAACCATTGTTGCAGTGGAAAAGCAGTAAGTATTACATATTTGTGTGTGTGTGTGTGTGTGTGTGTGTGTGTGTGTGTGTGGCCTTAGTTATCCAGCACGCAATACATGTGCACCATATTGTCATCTGTGTGCCCCTTTCTACAATATTTTTCCGCATTATCTCATTAACAGCATGATAAAAAAAAAATATTGAAAACAAAATGTGTGTTTTGATTTCCTCTACAACTTTTGTCCAAAACATTTACCATTCTAGGAAGAAATGAGTGAGGTAAAGGTAAATCAGTCCCATTACAGGCCCAAGGTGCCCCGAGGGTTCCAGGAAGTTAAGGTTCTCAGATTACATAACAATGGCCCAGGAAGGTGGTAAGGTTGTCAGCTGCATTTACCCCCAGGAAATACTCCTGGTACTCATTTCTGTTAGAGGCTGAGTTGACCCCAGGGCCATAGTGTGATGGGAAGGATTATGGCAATGAAAAATTCCAATGACACCATCGGGAATCGAAACAGTGACCTTCTGATTTGTAGCACAGCACCTTAACCACTGAGGTACCGCGATCCCCCGAACTGAGTGAGATATGATCAAAAATGTCTATTGGTATTTATGTAAAGTACCCATTTCTTGTGTAGTTGACACAATTGATTCTTTTTTTTGGGGTTCTCTTTTTTTGCCTTCTTACATGTACTGTATGTTAGTCATAAGCTTAATTTACTCATGCTTAGTTCTCGCATCTCTTAACACCAGGCATGGGAGGAATATAATTTCCTTCCATTTCTTCTTTGTTTATAACCGGACTCGCTAAGTGTATATCGCGCGAGCAGTGTGTGTGGAGCAACACATGTAACAATAGCTGCTTTGTTCTGCAGCAGCAGTCTGCTGTCTATCTCAGACTGTGACTGAGCACCAGCAAAAAAGCTGGTCAGTCAGTGAGTGCGAACGGTAATGAAGAGTCCGCTGGCGAGAATTGTCACTGATACATTTTAGTTGTAAATGCAATTACTCCATACTCTTGCACAATAAAACTCCAATATATTCTACTTGGGGATTACTGAGTGTGTGCACGGCCTGCCCGACTCCCCGTCTTAACCTGAGTTCCGACCTCCATCCCTCCTGGGAACAATAACTAAGATACATTCCCCATCGGGTCCACAACGGATACAACATATTATTCTTGTTCAATTTTAATGAAACTTGAATTTTCAAGACAGTTTTTTGAAAAATACTCCAATATAAAATTTCATAACAATCTGTCTAGTGGGAGCCAAGTTGTTACATACGGACAGACATGATGAAGCAAACAGGTGCTTTTCACAATTTTGCAAACACGCTTACAAAAACACAATATAATATCAAGAGCTAAACTTACCTTCTTCAAGTGCGTTACATCACATCTTAATTTCATGACTGGCAATTACTCAAAATTCAGTATATTTCTCAGACTTGAATAGTGCACTGGGTTCAGTCTTGTTTTGAAGCCAGTACTTTCAAGTCTCTGACCACAGCAATCAACAGCAGTATCTTTAAATGCAGCCACACAAATTTGTTCCTTTCCCACTGAATGGTTTCCTTCACTGCTTAATTCATGGCCACCACAACAGCACTGCTCCTAATACTCTGACTCCTCCCTGTCTGTTACATATCCCAACTTCACATCAGGGCATAAAGGGTATGTTATGTATGTACAAACAGGCCACATTATATTATTACCTGTTACATAATTTAAACTTTCAGTTCAGTCTTTTAAACACGTTCTTTCATAACCGTCTCAAACAACTTATTCAAATAATCACTATTCTGTTGCTTGAAGATCTGTAGCTTCCTGATAGTATCCTGCAGTTTCTGCCGGCTGTTGTCACTGTCTTCGTTTAAGATCAGTACATGTTCCAAGGCACTCTCCCTATAACAGACACAAAAATCAATCACAAAATATACCATCTACTCACATTATTACAGGTTCAACAGCCTCTTCAGGCTCTGTTCAGCGCTTTGTCCAAGGTGAGTCTGATGATCGAGATGAAGTTGGTCTCTTGAACAGTGGTTTACTTGAAACACCTGACATGACTGAATTCAATGGCTGTTACAAATATGAAATTTACAGTTTTATGTTTCCTTCATGCAAGTCACTTACAGAAAATGCACAATGCAAACAATAAGTGTATCGGACATCTGTACCCTTCACCTCCAAAACCTTCCGATTAAATGAAGTGGGGGGAATACTAAAATTTACTGGGTAAATTTAATAATGTCCATAGTCGTCCATTATACCCCCTTACAGAATCTCATTTGGCAATATATATATATGGTCATATCTTAAGTTCAGCTGGGTTGGACTCCAGTAATTCTTGTTACACCAAAATAATGTGGAACGGAAAAGCATATCTATTTAGGGGCTTCATACAGCCATCTTTTGGCAAAAAGAAATTTTGGGTAACAAGCATCCATTTAAAGGAAGACAGCTAAATGACATAACTGTTACCAGATTCAAGTATCTTCAGCAACAGAGAATAAACAAAATTTTAACACTGCAGGAGCAAATAACTGAATTCTAAACCAAAAGCACCAACAGCAGAAGCAAAAACAGATAAGTGGTTCCTTGTAGAAAGTCTATTCATTACTTTACTGAAATAAATACTTACAGATCAAGTATGGCACATTAAATTGATAATTAACAATAAAATGAAGACAAAAGGGAATCTTCAGCAAGATTTAGTTTATGGGCATTCTTTTCCACAAAAAACCACAGAAACATCGCAAACAGCTACACCACACACACTGTCCACAAACCACTTTACATGCAAGCAATGTGCCATGAACTGTAGTACCAATCTCTGATACTCACTGGTATAAACAGCTCAGTAGCTTTTCTGTGTTCTGAGGCACAACATATCTGGTGTATGGTGTTATATGGCATAAATTATCATTCTCTTCTGTGAAATCATGAATACTGGAAACAAAGCATAAATAATATAAATATATAAAACTCCTCCAATTCAGGATATTTTAAAAGGAAAACACAAAGACTACCTGCATGAACTGTCGAAGTGTCCAACTGATAACATGCAGTAGCTTCAAAAAGTTACATGGTAAGTGTTGTATCTCAAATCTTGGATGCAAATGCCTTCAAAATACTATCATTCAACATTTACACACCTCTGCAGCAATCACACAGTGAATAAAAATTTATTTCTCGGAAGCCACCACACTCAATCTCCTGCAGCAGTCTTACAAGCCACTGGAACCTCTAGTGTGTGCTTGACAAAACACCACTTCAACCAGTCATTTGTCCATGGCAAGATAGAAGTTTTATGACGTGAGCCCAGAAGAGTATGAAGGATGTCCAAGCACCACAGCACTGTGCTGGCAAGTTGCTGCTGCAAGCACTGACCAACGTGCTGGGGCACAATTGTGTAGAAACACAACAATTTTGCCCATCCACACTTCGGAATGCTTCACATTAATTGCCCCCCACAGATAAGTGGTCATTTCCTTGCAGTACTCTCAGGCTCAAGTCATTCCACAGTACCCTATCAGTTTTCCCTTCAGGCCATCTTCCTAGTATGTCTCTTGGATATGGCATAAATGTCAATAAAGAGGACTTCATCACTTGAAACAATCGTTTACAGAAGTTCATATCATTTTTAACTGCAACACCAATCTTCATAGTCACCATACTATTCATGGTTTTCTGCCTTCTTGGACATGATGGTAGAATTAAAACATCTCAAGTAACCTGTTGACCCCATCAACCTTAAAGGCCAAGAAAAAGATGCTCCTTTGAAACAATGGTCAACTCCCAACCAGATTACATGGCAAAGCATTCCAAAACACAGCAATCTTTACTACCCATTGTCATCTAAACCTCCAATCGCTGTGTTGGAGATGCAATGTTATCTACAGACTCTGTAATTGTTTCTACCATCTGACAGCAATCAGGCCACCATAACATCCAGCACCTTATCACACTGATGAAGTTCTTCTACTGTTCCTGTTACAGATGACTTACATAAAAAAAACCTGCTTGTTCCACACTTGCAAACATTTACAAGATGCCATGAAGTTAGAACTGCCTGCATTAATGCACCATGTCATGGAGAATATATGGGACATGAATTGGCTGCAAAGATAAACACATCCCACAGCCAGTCTTCACATAAGCAACACCCCTACCTTAGCCAGGAATCAAATTCTAGATGTCCATCTCAAGGGACCTAGCACAGCTCATTCCAAAAATGGAATTCCTTGGCAGAATGGAAACTGCATTACAATTACAAGGCAGTATTACAGCAGACATTAACTCACCGGACAACAAAAACCCTCTCATACACATTCATCTGCAGGTCTTCCAAAAGCACACGCAGCCCATACAAGAAAAGATCATCCAACCATGTGGGATCTTTGTAGATTACTTTCATTTGTTGTATAAGGGCCATCTGTTGCAATACTGCACATTTGCTCTCAATAAGAACAACTTTCACATCAGGAGAACGGATGTGTCTAAGCAGCCAATCTGTTTTATTCTGACACAATTCCTCTGAGGCAGCAGGGTCAAAACAATCATATATCTGTAAAAAAAAAATGTTCTATAAACAGCACAATATTTTAGCATCTCCGACATGGATGTGGAGGAGGAAACAAGAAATACTGCATAATAGAATATGAACACTCAATACACTAAGAATCAATCAGGATGAGATGGTCAGATCTGTAAGTGCTCAGTGCACCATTCAGTGAATTCATCCCTCCAATTATATGAGTATGCTGAACACTGCCCTAGAGGTGCTGATGCCACCTTCTTCTGTCCTCTTTGTTCTCCCAAGTTTGTATCTCCAGGTTTTGTTAATACACACCAATGAGCAAGAGCAATCAGCTTGCACACAGCTTTAGTAATTCAGTAATTATTATTACTACAACTATTTCTGTGGACTGGGTAGCTCAGTTGGTATAGTGACTGATTACGGGCTGGATGGTCCGGGATCGAATCCCAGTGGGGACGAGATTTTCTGCCTGTCCAGACCAGCCCTGGGGCCCACCCAGCCTCCTGTAAAATGGGTACCGGGTCTTTCCTGTGGGTAAAGTGCAGCTGGGGCGTGCTGCTGACCTCTCACCCCCTTCTAGCGCTGCGGTCATGAAAGAGTTGAGCTATACCTCTACCCACCCTCTGGGCCACACCGGGCCTGTAACGGGATCGCTTTACCTTCACCTTTTTTACAACTATTTCTACATCTCCTGCACGGTATGGCAACATGTTCCCATACAGTTAAAGAAATGTGTAACTGCAGAAACTGACAAATACAGTATAGAACATAAAGCATGCACATCAAGACAAGAAAAATATTAACCTGAATCTAATAAATAATAATAAAATAAAAAAGTATAAATCAAATGCAAGATGTGAGCTGGATTCAGCTGACTCAGGATATGGTCCAAGCAGGGCTTATGTGCCCACTGTCATAAACCTTCAGACTGCATACAAACTGGTGTATTTCTTGACCAACTGAGCAACTACCACCTTTTCAACAGAAACACTGCACTACTGTCAATAACTGGTAACTGTGACATGTTTTTTTGTTAACTATGCCTTCTATCTGTTTATCTCCCTGAAAATTCTGCATCCATGAACTATGCACAGGAGATCATATCACACCTCAAAGTAAATTACATATGCTCTCACCTCACATGCTATTACTTCTTTTAGCACCTGTCTAAAAGTGGTCATCATATTCATGAACGGTTCACAGTCACGAGCATAGAGCAGAAGGATTCGCGGTCTACGTGGTAGAGCTATTTTCTCCACGGAACAGCTTCCACCTGCAACAGAGAACATAGCATTTTCCATACACAGAAATTAAAACTACCCACATTCATATACCACATTATTGGCAAACAGAAGTGAGTTCCTGATTAACAGCCATGGGTTTAGTGTAATACAAGAACAGCAGTTGTCTGATAATCCATTTGCCAACATCACCATCCATTATTCTTATACAAAAAATTTGTACATCCCTCCCCCTTTACATCAGGTACTTAAATGGAGTTCACAAAAATGTACAAACCAGGTACCACAATTCAAGTTTCTAGTTAATGCACGAACTTCACCTATACTGATTATTCAGTGACTCAAAGTCCAAATTCCATTTATGAGCTCAGTCGCTTACAAGTTATCCAGTGAATGAGAAAGTATCGGTGTTATACAACAACAAATGATAACAGAGACAGAAAGATGGACAGGCCAGATGTTTGGCTTGGATTCTGTCCAGCTGTAAGTTCTATTGCAGTCTTAATTCTTATACAATAACAAGCCATTAATACACACATCCAAAAAGAAAGTGTTTAATTTTTTGTTTACATAATGCAAATTGCAGTGCATTGTAGGAAATGACTCATACACTGTCGAAAGTTCTAAGGGAAAAAAGTGGCTTGTAAAACAAAATTCATAAGACTACACAATATAATTTTCAATAGTGGAAGAATGGTTTCACAATATCAGTTTGTCTCAGTAACACTGTTCTGGTTTCAACTGTTCAACTGCTATTAACTGCAAAGACTAACATATCACATGATAATCTGGAAACATGTTAAAGCAAGTGGCTGAACTTATTTTATGTTACATTACCAACAGCCATGTCAAAGAATGAAGGAAAAGTAAACAAAACGAAGAAGTCAGACTAGCTAATTCATCTCAAGTCTGAAATGAGTACCAGCTGAACACAAGCTGTATTCAGGATTGTTTTAATTCAGCTGTTTATTCTTCAAAAGGAAAGGATGCAAAAGGTGGTAAGAGAAGCAGCAGAGAGCTGACAAACTGACTATACAAACTTCTTCCTTCGTGGGTCAGTCAATAGTACTGATATGCTGTCATACAAGCAGGTTTTTCAGCAATGCAGGAAAAACTTCACGTTTGTGAAAGCTTCCAAGCAAATTCCAATAAATCCATTATTGCATCATGCTAAAACAGTTCATTTCCAGTTATTCACATAACCCTACTTGAAGTATTTCCAGCATGTTCAAATTTCCTCATGATGAAAGCAATGATAATGCAGCCACAATACATCTACCAGACAACAGCACTGTGGCTTCCTGACAGTAAGAAACGGTGCCAATTGTATTCAAAACCACAAACACTCCAACACTGTGTAACATGACTAGTAAGAGTCAGTGACTCTGCCTTATCGGTGCTAATATTTGATGAAACCAAAATAGCAACACAAGAGAACTGTCTCCCTTAGTAATTCCACATGTACCTGATATATTTAAGAATGCCGCGGATGAGATGGACAAAATAAAGTGCGTTCTGATAGAGGTTAACTAGTTACAACATGGAGCTTACTGTATGCACAATCTGCTTTAACAATACAAAAGTCTGTAGTTGAGCCATACAGTAAACTTGTGGCTTTTGTAGGATTCTCAGAAGAAACAGCGTTTATTTCGCTAAGCAGCATTATGAAATTGGTCTTTGTAATGGAGATCAACGTGCTTTGTTTAGCACGAACTAAATTTTTAATTATTTGGTCAAAATTCATGCTTGAAATGGGTAGTGAAGATAGTGAGAAGTCCAAATGGCAAATTAACATGTAAGAATACAATGTTTAAGGTGAACATAAAGGGTACAATGAACTTCTATGTTATAGCACTGCATTATGCCTCATCACTAAGGTTCCCCACAGTTCCAATAACAAAGAGCAGAGAAAACAAGTTCAGTGTCTTTCAAAATTCTGCCATGCAAACAGATGTACAGTTCTATGCATTCCTAACTTCAGCTATAGAAGAATGTGAGTCATCAATTTCCATTCTTAACAGATTTTATCCCGAAAGAAAGAGCTCCAATATTCACTGGGTTGGGGTTGGGCAGCCCCAACAGCTCACTCTGGAAACGGTACTGACAACCCACTTACCTGCCCAAAATTAAACTAGCTCAACTACGATGATTGCGGTATTAAATAATACACCAAAATCTGAATCACCATCATATGTTAATATTAATAATCCATAAATATTATAATTACAGTCATACTAGATGTGATAACATGTAGTTTCATAGAGGTGCCAAACCATACAGTGTCACAACCCATAAGACCATAACCTCAAATCCCAAGTCACAAATAGTATCATACCTTACAAAATATTTTGTTACTATGCCATCAACAGTGTGCAAGTTAGTTTGTCAAGTGCAAGCAGACAACTGGCCAAATACTACAGCAATATTAAAACAGAATTGTACCACAAAATATCCAATTATTAAACTATATACACCAAATAATGCTGAAAGTTTTTTGACAGTGGTGTAACATGTTGATTAAGAATCTAATTTTTTACTCTATCAATTATCATGACTTTTTAAAATTGCTACATTTCAGAAGTTTTGTTCTCCTTCTGTCAACAGGTTTATATACGATATAGAAACCCTAATCTGCTGGGTCCATTAGTAGACCAATTGTTAACCTATGGACTAAACACGGTAACTTAATAATAATAAACCGGAAAAAGCATTAATGATAAAATACAAACATACTATCTCTATGCCCCAGGAGCATTTCCAGTGAGCTAGTCTTATATTACATTATTTATGTTCTCTGGTAGCAATTACAGTTTCTCCCTTCTTCAGACAACAGGGGTGGAGTAAAAAATACACCACACAATTTTTTACTGCATCAGTAAATGGAATGTTACTTACACTTTAGCTAAAATACGCAACAGTGAAAGAGTATGACACATTGTCTGTACACTGCACATAATATTCAAACTTTAAACACCTAATGTGACAGAGGACGATAAGCAAGATGAAAGGTTACATAAATTAGTATGTTGTATATCTATATCAACCTCAATGCCAAATGGATTTTGTGAACACTTCTTTGCACACAGGACTTAAACACACATGCCAAGGACACAGCCAACTGAGACTAGAGAACTAGTAACATCTCTGTTATTCAGTTGTTGCAACTTCTGCAAAAATCTTGAAAGTGGTAACATACTCATAATGAGCAGTGAGATATTTTAATTCCTGTTCTGACAGAAGTTGCCACATGGGTAAGAAAGTTGCATGTATTTATCATTATCAGTAATCATCCTAGCCACTACCACACACCCCACTTTGGGGCTTGTTCAACCAGCGTGCCAAATACTACATATGAGGCTGGCCAATCTGATGCTGGGAGTGATCATCATGACCTGTCACTGTGCTGAAAAGGAAGTTGTCTGTCAGAACTCCAGAGAGTGACCATCAACAGCTCTTACTACAGCAATACCCAAGTTCTTGTATAATTATCAACATTCCCACTTTATATTACACAAGATTCAGTTCAAATCCTCACAAGGCTGATCATCAAATCTGTCCAACCACCTTAAGTTTATCCTGTGAGAACTTTGCTGTAGTTTTCATTCCAGTTTAAAAGTGCAATAAAAATGACAATTTGCTAATGCAGATGGAATTAACACAGTATTACTAAAATTGTGAAGCAAAAACAGGCAAATATGGGATATTAAAGGTACCCATCCTATAACAAGATATCAGTACAGGTACAGTGTCAAACATCTCAAGTACAAATGGTCAGTGTTCAACTTGCATCATTTTAATGTTAGGACAGTAACTGTCATTACAGGTCTAAACAGATAATACCAGCAGTAATTTTAAATGAATACAAAATTTACAACTTCCATTTTCAACACGGTAATATTTTACTGAACGTATAAATACATTTTATATACACGTATATAATGGGTGATTCAGGAGGAATCTGGCTTACTTCAGGAGAACAACCCTTAGGTTAAATTCCATCTAAATAACCAGAAATACCTCTATCCAAAGCTGAACAGTTACAGAAATATGAGCAGTGTAAGTATTAAATATTACCTGTTTTACATTCATTAACTACCAAATACATATAAATATGGGGAGGATTTTGCAGTTCCTGTTAATACCCATACATAATAGCTAATTGACATCTGAATGACAAAGACATTAATTAAGCAAGCAAATTTGAACCAGTTTCATACAAATTGTACTTAATGTTCCAATTTCTTTACATAACACACTTGCCTCTGCATGTCTTGCCTTAGTTACTGGCTCAAGGACGGACCTGTGCAGTGTAAGGAACACACCACGTGAAACAGGTAAAGGACAAGAATCATTACCTCCATAATTTTTAATTCGTTCCATATCCGTGTATTCAATGATAATTCAATCTACACAACAAAACCAACAAATGCACATATATGAATTGTATTCATCATGATATTCATCACCTACATGTTTCAACTGCTGTTGCAGACATCCTCAGGGTAATTAATGAGATTACAATAAGTCTACACAAAATGTTAAAATGTATCAGTGAAACACTCACTGTAAGAAAGCATATCTCAAGCTTCCTACACAGTCACCGAATATCAGCTTATTAACTACTAATACCTGATAAAATTTAATTTCTTTAAAAATTGGATGTTTTGCTTTATGTAGTTAATGTGCACCCTGTGTTTTCAATGGAAGTGTGTGTGTTATAGTTTGTATTTTATAAGACGTTTGAGACATGCTATGTAACAGTGAGTGTTTCATTTATGCATTTTAACAGTTTGTTTGGACTCCTTGTAATCGTGTACATTACCCTGATGATGACCAGGACAGGAGTTGCAACATGTCACTAATGAATAATATGTGATGAATACAATTCACATACAGACATTTGTTGGTTTTGTTGTGTAAACCGGTTCTCCACAATTGCTGAACTTCAGATATAGGTATGTTTGATTATATAAATTTAAATTAACCCAGGGAATATACTCCCAAAGTACAGCAAGCTCCTCCTGCAACTCTCTGTATATACATGAGTCATCACTGTAACACTCAACAGCCAGTGCATCAACATGATCCAAAAATGTGTTAGTAGTTTTCATAAACTTTTTATATGAGAAGGTTATTGAATCTGAAATCTTGTTTCAATACTGCACAATTCTCACTGTGGCAGTCATCCAAAGAGTACCATTTTCATTCTCACACAGGTCTTTCTGTGAGGTTAGACACTATGAAAATACAACAGAATCACTACTGCTATTATTCTACGAGGGCAATTCATCCTTACAAGATACATATGAGGATCAGGATGCATAAGGAATGCTGAATTACAAACACAGAACCAATTCTGTGATATCAGTAAATTTAAGTGGAATGAAAAATCCTCCTCACAGTTTATTTTCAATTCATGACTATCACTGGAGTAACACCACACTGACCACTTATGCTGTGTTCTGGGAAATCACCTTTCAACAGGGTCATTACAGAATGGTGTGAACAGACTTGCTTACCTATGTGTGGTATACACAAGATGGCTTGATTTGAATGCTGGTACACAAAGGCAATTACATAATAAATAAACCAGGATATCAACAGCATTTATTAACCTAGACTTGACTGCTTGCATTCGAGAACCAATTTAATAGTAAATCAGCTTTCAATAGAACAGCTTTTGGCATGGAATTACCGTAATACTTCCCTCTGCACACTGCTCCAGTACAGTTGCTCTCTCTTCCTGTGAGTGTTCCATGCAGAATAACCTTCAGTTTACAACACAACAGTGTGCTAAAAGACACATTAAGTGCTGTCATCTGGTACTGATAAAGGGCACTGCTCCTGAGTATAATGCAAGGGCAATACAAGTCTCCAACTGATTTCCTTGTCTTCACACCATCTCTTCTTTCAAAGATGGGGAGGCGAGGGGAGGGAACCCTATCCATGACACAATTCCATATCTGAGCATCTAAATCCAGACAGACAAGGTCCAGAAACAAATGCAAGGTATAGAAAACTGCCCCTCCCCCAAAAAAACTTTAAAGTGCCTTTGACAGTCCAAATGCTAATTATGCAATACAAATCTTCTTAAACGAAGGCAACTCTACCTCTGCCATTACCTTGCAAATAGAGAGGGGGAAAAAAAAACAATGTACAAAGTAGAAACTCAGGTGTTCTCAGGTGCTACGTCCTGCTGGCCGATAGTTCCTGAAGTTCCAAAGGACCACAGTGTCATCAACAGCATCCCAGTCTTGGACTGCTTGACCCTAAAGATGAAGGCACTACACTTCTTTGAAACAATGGTTAACTATTTGCTGGTCAACATGGTGTAACAGCCCAGATGACTTGAATCTTCAGCAGCACAGCCTGCACACATCTGATTGTAACGTTCCATTGGATATCCTTCCAGTGCAATGACCGTAACTGCTGTCTACATACAATTCTACGAATATTCCAGTCACAACAAGAGAAACTGTTTTAATTTGATTTCTGTTTTACTACTCATAATATATTACATTTCCACCTTATTTTGATTTCAACATAATGCACTACACAATACATTAACGTATCAGGAAATAAAGTCAACCTATGATGAAGTAAAGTAAAATTTATGCTAAGTTGCAACATAAAATGAGTACAAAACCAGGATGTATGCTGAAACTCTCAACCATAGCATTAAAATCATTCTCTTAGCATATTCTTAGGGGAAGAGGAAGGAGAGGAAAATAAGTTACTGTAAAAAAAGTACTTTAGATGAGACTGCTTAAACTAAATGTCACATACACTTACATCATAATCTCAACTACTTTTCCTTCCTGTGGCCTTCATAAAAAATATAAATGAGAGAGCTGTCAATAAGATACTAGTTAAGCCTCTAAGTGTCAAGCTGTGTGGTTAAGTTATGAAACAACATTCATTACCTCTCAAAATAGAGAAATATCAATATATGTATCCTGTAGCAGTCATACTCTTCAACAATGTGACTGCTGCTATCTTGTAGATGAGAAGGAAGCTTAACACGCTTAAAATGGTGGCTGACATTTCCTGGCCGCACAACATACAAGACTACTATCAACCAACAGAGCAGCCTCCCATCACAAAAGTCATTATTAAGGTTACAACAGCCATGGTTGCATATAAGGTATGGCTGGATGTGCAGAGGATGTCTGAGAAATTCCAGTATCACTGCACATACTTACTGACCATACTCTGTTTATTTTGATGGCTCTGCAATTCCAAGTTTGCTTCCAAGCAGCTCTCAAAGCAAATGTTACATCACAACTATGAATCTCATCGTTGCACCGTGCATTTCGTATTCTTCAACTATTAACCAACAAATGCACCTATATAACTTTCACTTAAAACACTTTAAAACACTTAAAACCACTCCGACATGTTTTTATCTTTTCAGATCATCATCAGGGAGTTTCGTTGTGCCTTGCTAAAGTTATTACATATGTAGTAGCATACGACACACACCTAGCCAAATACACTCTCTACAACAGATTACTACACAACATGATACGCTGCCACAACTTGTTTACAAAAACAAACTAAATCGTGAATATGTAATAATTTTAGCAAGGGACAACGAAACTCCCTGATGATGATCTGAAAAGATCGAAACATGTTGGAGTGGTTTTAAGTGTTTAAAGTGTTTTAAGTGAAAGTTATATAGGTGCATTTGTTGGTTAAAAGCTGAAGTGAAGTTACATGACAACCTTCCATATCTAACCAAAGCAGTGCAGAATGACCAAAGGACTTTCAATTCAAGCCATTCTCGGCACTACAGACAGCTGAGTACGTGTTCTCTGAACTTCCTGCATCAACTATACATTACTTCTTCATCCCTTAATTACTCTCTTTTCTTCTGCCAACCAGAAACATTTACGAAACAGCAGTACAGACATCATTCTGTTAAGTCAGTTTGATGTTCTTCAATCTTGTCCTTTCACCTCACAATAATAAATGTAAACATGGAACACCAAAGAAGCAATCCTGCTCACTAAACAGGTTAAATCAGCAATAATGAATCAAACACTTCTGATCTTAGCTCCTCTCCTAAACAAAATCTTTACTGGTTCACCTTAGTCTCAATGGCATGTTGCTCAGATGTACCGTCACACTGGCAACACTTCATTCATTAGTATTCAGCCTTGAAGGCCGGGCTTGGCAGGAACCAGAGTCCAGTCATGTGACTGGTACGGCTCTGGCACACTGCATCCTGGGCAAGTTCTCTTGGGGGTAGTTTGCCATTGCTTTCCCCCGCCTTTAGACGTTCCCACTTTAGCTGCCAGGTGCCTCCGTCCGCAATGACGTGAGAGATCCTAGCAGCGAAAGGTGGAACTGTGGGCGAGAAAGATGTCCAGTAGTAATTTTGCCTAAATTCCAACTTCCACGTAAATTTAGGGATCTTTTACATGCCGCAAATCTACGACATGGGACCGACGGCTTTACTTCCCCTCCGAAGGAAGGC
>Ga0123357_10004178_pt1 | contig 16847 bp, 11 predicted proteins | sample TergutEmb28metaG_FD_89873 | JGI IMG/M metagenome (GOLD analysis project Ga0123357, IMG submission 89873) | Embiratermes neotenicus P4 segment gut microbial communities from Petit-Saut dam, French Guiana - Emb289 P4 | ecosystem: Host-associated > Arthropoda: Insects > Digestive system > Gut ... | reverse complement strand
GGCGGTTAGGCGTGGATTGCGTAAGCTACAAATGAGGCCAGATTCCGTCCGCGCATTTTTCAGGCATAAGGATTGTAAGTACGCCGCAGCTTAAGGTCATCAATATTATGCACGGATTAGTAAGTGGTGGTATTGGGTACTGATGGCGGTTAGTCTTGTGACATCCGTGCGGTTGGCACAGTGGACGCGGATTCTTTTCGGCTGATTTGAAGACCTGCGTCAGAGAGTGTGAGGTCCCGGCCCGATGATTGCGCGCGCCAGGCGGGAGAAGGCCGCTTGGCGTTTTCGCAATTGTCAGCCTGCCTCGAGGACCCGCACCGGGTTGCCGCGATCGACGTGGATCCGCTGCAACCAGTCGCGCGAGGCGGCGCGCTCACGCGTATTGGCTTCCACGGCCGCCAGCAGGCTGGCGAGACGCGCCAGTGCCAGGGCCTTGTTGCGGTGCTGGGAGCGCTGGTCGCGGACGACGACCGAGAGCCCGGTGGGCAGGTGCTTTGCCCGCACCGCGCTTTCGGTACGGTTCTGGTGCTGGCCGCCAGGGCCGCCGGCGCGCATGGTGTCAAACTGCACCTCCGAGGGCAGGATGACAGCCGGTGTCGGCGGAGCAGGGAGGCGATGGACGGCGACGAACCAGTTCTTGCGCTTATGGCCGGGGCGGAGCTGGCTCTTCGCAATCCATTGCACCGTGCCTTCCCAGGAGCGGGCAAAGCCTTCGGCGTTTTCGCCGTCGATCGTGACCAGGAGCGAGGCTGCGGCCTCGCCCGGATCTTCGGCGCCAACCTCGAGCCCGAGTTCAAGCGCCTCGCGTCGCAGGATATTGGTGATGGCGCGAACCGCCTGACGGCATTCGGCCGGTCCCCGGCCGGAGGAGATACACAGGAGGATCATCGGCGCTGCCCTCCATCGCGCTGACGCATGCGCGCCATTTTCTTGAAGGTGACCAGCGGTGCCATTGTTGCCACCACGCGAATCATTTTGTGCGACGTCATGTCGTCGACCACCTTGTGTACGTCCTTATAGGCTTTCGGGGCCTCCTCGATCAGAAGCCTGCGATCGGAACAGAGCACATGGCCACCGAAGGGGTTGCGCTCGAGCCTCCTGATATCGCTGGCTTTGGTGCCGACGCGCTTGTCCATCGATCCGCGGTTGTGCCGCCGTCCCGCTCCATGGGCGATCGATTGCAGCGCGCCCTCAGGAGAGGGCAGCGGCTCCACCAGGTAGGTGACGGAGCCGCGTGAGCCTGGAACCGGGACAAGGCCGCGGGTCGCCGGTGCGGCGCCCTTGCGGTGGAGGATCCTGGACCCCTCAACCTCGACCAGGTTGTGGGGAATATCGGCCAGCATCCGTCCCTCGGTCCGCAAGGCCGCGAGCGCCCGTTCGGCGATCACCCGCCGGTTGAGGCTGGCGAAGCGCACGGCATTGTCGTGGTCGGCGAGATAATCCCGGCCGCCGTTTTCGAGCGTCAGGCCCGCCGTGCCGCAGTGATAGTGACGTTCCAGGACAGTGGCTCCGAGGTCACGCGAGCCGGAGTGCACCAGGAGCGCCAGCAAGCCTGGGCGCAGATGCGCCTGTTCTGCGGCAACCGGGTCAAGTATGTCCACCACCGTCTGCAGTTCGCAGAAGTGATTGCCGCCGCCGACGGTGCCAAGGTTCACGCCACAGCCATCCGAAGCAATGCCGCAGCTTTCCAGCAAGGCGCCAGGATCGCCGTTCCAGGGTCCCTCCAGTGCAGCCATGCGCTCGGCGGCTTTGTCGATGCGAAGCCGTGCCTGCGGCAGCTCGAGCAGCCAGAACTGCATGCCGCAGCCGATATCGGTGCCGATGATATCGGGATGGACGATGTGCTCGGTCTCGACCGCGCATCCCACCGGACCGTGATGGCCGGGATGAAGATCCGGCATTCCGGCGACGGAATTGACGCCAGGGCGTCTGGCGATCTGTTCAAGCTGCTGCACGGCCGCACCCTCGATCCAGGATGTGGGCGAGCAGAAGATGCGAACGCGGCTATCCGCACTCGCGAAAGTCTTGATGTTCATGAGTGTCTTCGAAACAGGACGGCACGCGCGTCAGATCGCCGTACCGTCAGGGAGGAACAGCCAGCCGGCACTGTGTCCGTGCAAGCAGCGTCAGGCGCTGTTATTTGCGCAGGTTCAGGCCACAAGTCCATGCGCCCGCAAAATCAGGGGGTGCAAATGGTATGCGTGACGGATGGCGTGTGGAAGGGTCAGATCGCCCTGACCGGGCGCGAGGTTGCAGACATGGCCTTGCTCCCTGTTTCGGTTGGCTGGAAGAGCGCCAGGCTCTCCAATAGGGGCGCTCTCCTACGGCTGTTATCGACCAGGCGCTAGTGCATTCCGGCAACAGGTAGAGATCAATCCGGATCGGCCCCGATCTGTGAAGGTGAGGAGATAGGAGATCGCGGGCTTTGCCTTTCGGTCCGTGCGTTGCGCGATGCTATCAGCCGTCAACCCGGCAAGGTCATGCGGGCACAGAGAGTCCCTCATGGTGAAGCCCTGCCTGGGAACCTTCTGTAACGGCTTTAACCGCGGGACCCGGCATTGACAGGAAAACCTGCTTCACTCTGTCGTTTCTTCCGCGATCCCCGCCGATGGCGGTGGTCCCCTCTTGCGGGGGTGGGTCGGCTGCGCCGCGCGGCAGGAGAAACCGTCTGTTTGCGGCAACGGCCTTCCGGTCAATCCGGCAGCGAAGTAGCTGGAGGCACCCGGCAGAGGCTGGCTACCCCATCTCCAGGGCTGCCGGGCCAAAAGGGCCAGTGCCACGGAAGTGAGCCGATACACGGAGATCGCAGGTTATGGCTGATGGCGCGGGTCGGGTGAGAGCAGGACATATTGCTTGCGTGTTTCGAGACCGCGATCCGGCCAGGTCGCGGCATAGGCCCGCAGCGCCAGTGCACCGGCTTCCCAAACCTCGCCATTGACGCGGCAGTCGGCATGGAGCCTACCGGCGGCATCGCGCGCGGCATAGAGGCGAATGCCAAAGGTTCCGCGGCTCTTGAGCTGCGGGTTGAACGCATTCACTGAATTCATGAACAGACAGCAGGGACAGAAGGGATGGTCTTCCTCCGGAGCTGGCGCAGAAGCGTGGTCGAGAAAGATATGCTGCACCGGCCCCAGCAACAGGCGGCGCTGCAGCGGGGCAGTCCTGCCGTCGGCGGAGGGATAATCGATCGCCAGCCTGTGGCAGTGACGCAAAGCCGGGGCCACCAGATCATCGAACACCAGCCAATCCATCTGCACCCATTGCTCAAATCCGGCGCGCACCGACTGCGTGAAGCTTTCATCGCCGGAATGCTGGATTTCAAAGCAGGGTTCCGGCAACAGGATCGGATGCGCCACCTCGATCGTGGTGGTGGTGCTCACCCCGCCGCTGTCATTGGGCTCGAATGACCCGAATTGCGGTTTGAGCCACAGGCCGGAGTCCGTCACCAGCCAGTCGTTGTAGCGATGGGACACCCAGCCGGCGCTGGCGAGAACCTCACGCAGAAGCTCAACCAGGTCGACATTTTCCTCCCAGTGTTTTTCGTCGCTGCGGAAGGAAACTGTCAGCCGGGCTCCCTGCCCCGGATTGGCGGGGTGGACGGATGGTTCGGTTCTTGCTCCGGCGAAGGATTTCGAAGTCATGAACGATGTTCCTGTCGCGGTGAAGCGGCCTTCTGTCATGAGGTGAGGGGGCGAGTTGATATATACTGGTAACGGGGTGCCCCGATATCACATCCCGGTGTGCTGTGCGCAGGTCGAGGTGAGCGAGGAGTTTGTCTTTCTCTATGGTGTTGCAGGTGATTTCATTGCCAGTCTGGGGCGCAGGACGCAGGGTGAGAGTACGTGCGGGCTGCGGCTCAGGGAGCAATCGGCGCGCGTGATCGACGTCAAGTTTGGCATTTTGATGATGGGTGGGCACATTGTGATGCCGGGGCGCATGAAAAATCGGCAAGGGAGGCATGATTTTGCATGCTGCCCTGTTTCTCTTTGCGTCCCCGCGTCAGGTTTGATCAGAGGCCCTGATTCGGATGCGGTGAGGGAGGTGCCGCGCGGCGCGGAAGGGCGTGGTGCCGCACGGCCACGAAAGCTTTCAGCTATCCTTGACTACTTGAGGCTGTGGTGCGGCCGATTTTCGAGCTGGCGTTGTGGTCGACGGGGGAGGCGCCGGGCGGAGGGGCGCGGGGCTTCCTGGTTGGGGACCCTCAGTTGCAGGATGTGTGCTTTGGCAAATGCGATTGCTGCGCGGGATTTTGCATGGCGGGTGAGTCGGAACACTTCTGTTTACACCTGGAGCGGCAGCAGGGTGATTCGTGGCTGGTATTGGGGTATCCCGCACCGCACGCAGCTGGGGATGGGCGGGTGGTGCTGGATGCGGTTTGCGGACGAGCTTTGCGGAAAAAACGCGCCGCTAACGCCAGGTTTGCTTTGGCGCGACTGGGGGCACGCGTATTGGTGGCGGATGTAGCGCAGCGGCCCCCCCCGTGGATCTTCAAAGAGGTTGTGGCAGACCGGCACGTGGACCGTGGCTTGCCAGACGGCCGATGCTCGGTGAGGGGATCCATCCGGCCTTAAGGACCCGCCAGTGTGTACTGTCCCTGGTTGCGGATCGGAGACGGGCGCTGCGGCAAATCCTGCGCCCATCGCCTGGCGGCGAAGTCAGATGGAGCCGGCGCTTGGCCGCCCTGGAAGGGGACTTCGGCTTTCGGCCCTGGGTAACCGCCCAGGTCGGACAAGAGGCAGCTCGCACGGCTCGAAATCCGGGAAAACTGCGCCTCTCCAACCGGGATGGTTATCCATTTGCTACGGATCACCTCGCTTGTGAAAAGCGTCTTCTGTGCCTCGACAACGCTAAAAAGAGCACAGTCAGTCGTCCCGGAAATGGGACGTGGGCAGAAACGGCCCTGGATCAGAGTTGGTGTCAGGAACAGGTGAGGCGGCGGGCGAAACGCCCGTCGCCTCACCAAGGGGATGGATCGCTGTGGCCTGGCGTCATTGCACTCAGGCGGGGCGCGCGCTGGGATTTCCCGCTCGCTTTCAGCTGTCGATGAAGCTTCGCAGCTTGCGGCTGCGGGAGGGATGTTTGAGCTTGCGCAGTGCCTTGGCCTCGATCTGGCGGATGCGTTCGCGGGTCACCGAGAATTGCTGGCCGACCTCCTCCAGGGTGTGATCCGTGTTCATGCCCATGCCGAAACGCAGGCGCAGGATGCGTTCCTCACGCGGGGTGAGGGAAGCCAGTGCCTGCGCCGTGTGCCTGCGGATGTCCTCCAGGATTGCTGCATCGACGGGCAACACGGCATTCTTGTCTTCGATGAAGTCGCCGAGATGCGAATCCTCCTCGTCGCCGACAGGGGTCTGGAGCGACAGCGGTTCCTTGGCGATCTTGAGCACCTTGCGCACCTTGTCGACCGCCATGCCGAGCTTGGCCCCGAGCTCCTCCGGGGTTGGTTCGCGGCCGGTCTCGTTGAGGATCTGACGCGAGGTGCGCACGATCTTGTTGGAGGTCTCGATCATGTGCACGGGGATACGGATGGTGCGGGCCTGGTCAGCGATCGAGCGGGTGATGGCCTGGCGGATCCACCAGGTGGCATAGGTCGAGAACTTGTAGCCGCGGCGGTACTCAAACTTGTCGACCGCCTTCATCAGCCCGATATTGCCTTCCTGGATCAGGTCGGGGAACTGCAGACCGCGATTGGTGTATTTTTTGGCGATCGAGACCACGAGACGGAGATTGGCCTCCACCATCTCCTTCTTGGCCTGGCGCGCCTCGCGCTCGCCCTTCTGGACCGCGTGCACGATCTTGCGGAATTCGCCGATCTCGAGCCCGGTGAGGGCGGCGAGCTGGTGGATCTCGTGGCGCAGCTCCTTGATGCGGTCCTTTTCGTGGTGCACGAAGCCCTTCCAGCCCTTGGCCGAGAGCTTTGAGACCCGGTTGAGCCAGAGCGGGTCGAGTTCCGAGCCCTGGTAATTGCGCAGGAAGTCCTCGCGCGCCACGCCATGGCTGTCGGCAAGCCGCAGCAGGCGTCCCTCGTGGGAGACGAGGCGCTTGTTGATGTCATAAAGCTGCGTGACCAGCGCATCAATACGGGCCAGGTTGAGGTGCAGTGATTTCACATCACCGATGATCTCGTCCTTGAGCTTCCTGTATTTGCGTTCCTGGTGCGGCGACAGCGAAGCGTTCTGGAGCTGGTTGGCGATATCCTGCTCCTGAAGCCGGCGCAGCTTTTTGAAGTTGTCGGCGATCCTGCCGAAGGTCGCGACCACAAGGGGTTTGATCTCGATCTCGATGGCATTGAGCGACATCTGGTTTTCGAACCCGTCGTCGTCCATGTCGGCGTCGGCAGGATCGCTGTCGCCGGCTGTCGGATGAAATGGCGTCGGCGAGGGCGGGGCCGCAGGCGGGGCCGCAGCCGGGTCGATCTTGAGCTCGGCACCTGGGGCAGGGGCGGTGCGGCCGGGGTTGGCATAGGTTGCTTCAAGGTCGATGATCTCGCGCAGCAGGATGCTGCCCTCATTGAGTTCATCGTGCCAGACGATGATGGACTGGAAGGTCAGGGGGCTTTCGCAAAGACCGGAGATCATGGCTTCGCGGCCGGCCTCGATGCGCTTGGCGATCGCGATTTCGCCTTCCCGCGACAGCAGTTCGACCGTCGCCATCTGGCGCATATAGATCCCCAACGGGTCGTCGCTGCGCTCGCCGGGCCGCGCCTTCCTGGCTTCGGTGACCGCCTTCGAGGCGACGTCGACGAGTTCGTTTGCGGTTTCTTCCTCGGTCTCCTCCCTCTCGTCTTCGTCGTCGGACTCGCCCGCGTCGGTAACCGTGATGTCCATGTCCGACAGCAGGGACAATACGTCGTTGATCAGCTCGGAGGTTGAATCGGGGGGCAGCACTTCCTGGATCTGCTCAAGGGTTACAGAGCCGCGCTTTTTGGCCGCCCGGATGAACTTCCTGATGGCAGCGTCCGAGAGATCGAACTGCGGCAGGGAAACGTCCTTGGGATCCATCGCCCCGGTGTCCACGGATTTGTGCGGTTCGCTCTTGTCCTCTCGTCGGGGTGTCTCCAGTGTGGAAGCCGTGTTAGCCATGCCTTACTCCTGAACGCGCTTGGTGCAGGCGCCGGTGCCAATGCCTGCAATTTTCAGTGAACCTGACGACTGACGGTAACGGTACGGTCGTGGCATGTTGCGCGACGCAAACGGGGCGGGCATGAAGCCGGGCGAGCCCTCGGGTTGACCTTGGTCCATTCGCATTATCTTGCACGACCCTGTGTAAGTAGGGAGTGCGAGCGCTGATGCAAGGTAGCAGCCGTGTACTTTGGGCACATCCTGCCGCGACTGCAACCCTGGCGCCACACGGGGGCGGGCGCGGGAGGCAGGATTCCCCCGGATCCGCGCATCCCGGACAGGGAACTGTCAGCCACAGCTGGGTGAAGGGCCGGGGCTTGAAGGCCGGGAACGGGCATTTTCGCGAAAATCCGCGGCCTGGTGTTAACGGCTGGCGGCAGGCCTCGAGCCGGCAGTGCCCGGGGCGCGCGGGTGGCGTTGGGACCCCGTGGCCTTGAGGCACGGGGGTACGGGCTTGCCGCGCTGCCGGCCTTTGGCCCGCTTGCTGCTCCGTAAACCCTGCCGTACCGTTTCGGGCTTGCGGTTTTCGCAGGATCGGTCAGTTGTCGAGGAAACTCCGCAGCTTGCGGCTGCGGGAGGGGTGCTTGAGCTTGCGCAGGGCCTTGGCCTCGATCTGGCGGATGCGTTCGCGGGTCACCGAGAACTGCTGGCCCACTTCCTCAAGGGTGTGATCGGTGTTCATGCCGATGCCGAAGCGCATGCGCAGCACGCGCTCCTCGCGCGGGGTGAGGGATGCCAGCACCCGCGTCGTGGTCTCGCGCAGGTTCGACTGGATCGCGGCATCGATCGGCAGGACGGCATTCTTGTCCTCGATGAAGTCGCCGAGATGGGAGTCCTCTTCGTCGCCGACCGGCGTCTCCAGGGACAGGGGCTCCTTGGCGATCTTGAGCACCTTGCGCACTTTCTCAAGCGGCATGCCGAGCTTCTCAGCCAGTTCCTCCGGGGTCGGTTCGCGGCCGATCTCGTTGAGCATCTGACGCGATGTGCGCACGATCTTGTTGATGGTCTCGATCATGTGCACCGGGATGCGGATGGTGCGGGCCTGATCGGCGATCGAGCGGGTGATGGCCTGGCGGATCCACCAGGTGGCATAGGTCGAGAACTTGTAGCCGCGGCGGTATTCAAACTTGTCGACCGCCTTCATCAGCCCGATATTGCCTTCCTGGATCAGGTCGAGGAACTGCAGACCGCGATTGGTGTATTTTTTGGCGATCGAAATCACGAGGCGAAGATTGGCCTCCACCATCTCCTTCTTGGCCTGGCGCGCTTCGCGCTCGCCCTTCTGGACGGAGTGCACGATCTTGCGGAATTCGCCGATCTCAAGCCCCGTTAGGGCGGCCAGTTGATGGACCTCGTGGCGCAATTCCTTGATGCGGTCCTTCTCGTGATGAACAAAGCCTTTCCAGCCTTTGGCGGACAGCTTGGAGACCCTGTTGAGCCAGCGCGGATCGAGTTCCGAGCCCTGGTAGTTGCGCAGGAAATCCTCGCGCGCCACGCCATGGCTGTCGGCGAGCCGCATCAGACGGCCCTCGTGCGAGACCAGGCGCTTGTTGATGTCATAGAGCTGTTCAACCAGAGAATCGATACGGGCCTGGTTGAGACGCAGAGATTTCACCTCGACGATGATTTCGTCTTTGAGCTTCTTGTATTTGCGCTCCTGGTGCGGCGACAGCGACTCGTTCTGGAGCTGGTTGGCGATGTCCTGTTCCTGAAGCTTGCGCAGCTTCTTGTAGTTGTCGGCGATCTTGTCGAAGATCTCGACCACCTTGGGCTTGAGTTCAGCCTCGATGGCCGCGAGCGACATCTGGTTTTCGTACTCGTCGTCGTCCATGTCAGCTTCGGCGGCAGCCTCGGCCGGATCTTTCTCCTCGCTGTCGGCTGCTCCGGGCGCGGGGCGAAACGGCGTCGGGGAGGGCGGAGCCGCAGGGGGCGCGACATGGGCGGGCGCTGCGGCAACCGGATCGGCGTCGGTATCGGTGTCCGCTGCCGCGGCGGGATCGGTGTCGGTGGCAGCGCCGGCGCCGGGGTCACTTGCGGGGGCGCTCAGAGCGGCCTTGGCGTCGGGACCGGCATAGGTGGCCTCAAGGTCGATGATGTCGCGCAGGAAGATCTTGCCTTCATTGAGTTCATCGCGCCAGATGATGATGGCCTGGAAGGTCAGGGGGCTTTCACAAAGACCGGCGATCATGGCCTCGCGGCCGGCCTCGATGCGCTTGGCGATGGCGATTTCGCCTTCGCGCGACAGGAGTTCAACCGTTCCCATCTCGCGCAGATACATGCGCACGGGGTCATCGGTGCGCTCGCCGGGCTCCGTCTTCTTGACCTCGGCGACGGCCTTCTGCGCAACTTCGACCAGCTCGGTATCGGTTTCCTCCTCCGACTCTTCCTTCTCCTCCTCGTTCTCCGACTCGTCTGTCTCCGCAACCGTGATCCCCATGTCAGAAAGCATTGACATGATGTCTTCGATCTGTTCGGTAGAGGTGGAATCGGGGGGCAATACTTCGTTGAGCTGATCAAGGGTCACAAAGCCGCGCTTCTTGGCCTGCTTGATCATTTTCTTTACCGCAGCGTCGGATAAATCCAGGAGCGGCGAGGGGGCGTCCGGGGCATCTTTTTCGACAACGACGTCCACAGCTTTGTCTTCCCTCTCCTTGTCCTTCACAGGCGGTGTCTTTAGCTTGGTGGCCATCCCTTACTCCTAAACGCGCTTCGTACAGGCGGCGCAGTTCGCCTGCCCATGTTCCTTCAACCTGTCTTGCGAGGGGCACGCTCAAAGCGGGGTGCGACGACGCAAGAATGGTGGCTTCGAAAATGCGGGGTGCCACCCTGAAACCTGTCGAAAAGCTCTTTGCAATCAGCTATGGCACTGCATTGCATTCAAGCGCCTGGCGGGGCCTCCAATGATCACAGCCGAATTTTCGCCACCTGAAACAGCCGAGGCGGCACACGACAGCTTGCCACAACAGGCTTAAGCTTCAATTAACCCTGTTTTGTCGCCGGTTGCGCATCTCCGGGGGTCGTTCGGCGGCGCGCGGTTGCGCATGATTGTTCCTCAAACATTCTTCTGGGACCGCCCTGACAGCTCGCCGAAGCCTTCAATCTGGGCTTCGGTGCCGTCAACCCTGGCCATGTGGTCCTTGATATCCCGCAACCGGGCCAAATCTGCCTCGCTGGGGTCGTTGCCCAACGCCAGTTCGGCATCTTTCAGTTCCCTAAGTAGGGAGTGCCATTGGCTATGCAAGGCAACAAGTTGACGCCAGGTGTTGAGAACGTCATCTGCTGCCGCACCGTGGCGCGCGCCCCACACTGCGGTGGTCGTGATGGCTCGGTCAAGCATTTGAAAAATCGATAAAAAGCCGCTTTTTTCGAGATTTTCCCGCAATTTCGCGGGATGGTCGCAGATCATTGGGTCGGCGGCGAAGATGCCGATGATGGCGTCGCGGAATTTGCGGGCTGCGGGATGGTCGAGGGTAAGTGTCGTCACTTCCTCCAGCAGCAGGTTGAGGAGCCAGGGGTGGTTGATCAGGCACTGCAGCAGGAGGGCCTCGCGGCGTGACATCGCACCCCGCCCGCCCGCCATGATCGGGCTTGCGGCAAGCTGCGGGCTGACGGCCTGATAGGGGCCCCGCGGCAGCGCGGTGGACATGGTGCCGCCACGGCGGCCGAGATCGCGGCGGGGAAAGCTGCCGGATCGCGCGCCACCGCCACCGCCGCCGCCACCGCCGCCGCGCGCCCCATGGAATCCGCTTTGGGGGGCGAGAGCGTGCTGGAGACGCTGAGAAAAGTCCTGGCGGTAATAGCGCCGCACCATGTCGTCGCGGATCGCCCGGGTGAGCTCGGAAATCCGGAGCTCAAGCGCGGCCCGCCGCTCAGGGGTGGCAAGGCTGCTGCCTGCCAGCTCCCGCGACCACAGCACCTCGGCCAGCGGGCGTGATGCCGTGATTACGTCCTCAATGGCGCCGCGGGCGCCTGCCCGGGCCAGATCATCGGGATCCTGGCCCTCGGGCAGGTGCGCCATGCGCAGACTCTTGCCGGGGGTGAGCAGCGGCAGCGCCAGATCGGCGGCGCGCCAGGCGGCCTTCTGTCCGGCCTTGTCGCCGTCAAAGCACAGGACCGGTTCATCGGCCATTTTCCACAATGCGGTCAGCTGGTTGGCGGTGAGCGCCGTGCCTAATGGAGCCACCGTGGCGGTGAAGCCGGCAGTCACCATGGCGATCACATCAACATAGCCCTCGACGACGATCAGGGGCGCACCATCGCGCACGGCCTGGCGTGCGGCGGCGTGGTGGTAGAGATTGTCGCCCTTGTGAAAGAGCGGGGTCTCCGGCGAATTGAGATATTTTGCCGCAACCGTCTTCTCCAGAGCGCGGCCGCCGAAGGCGATGACCTGACCGCGCAGGTCGGTGATCGGAAATATGATGCGGTCGCGGAAGCGATCATAGGGCACAGGGATGTCTTCGCCCGACACCAGCAGGCCCGCCTCGATCATGTCGGCCACCGGGATGCCCTGACTTCCCAGATGTTCCTTGAGGGCGAAGCGCTCCGAAGGCGCGTAACCGAGCCTGAACTGCAACTGGGTCGCCGGTGACAGAGCGCGGTCGGCGAGATAGCCCCGGGCCCGGGCGCCGTTGCGCGAGGCCAGCGTGGTGGCGAAGAATTTTGCTGCGGCCTCCATGACCTCGTGCAGGGTCTTGCGCCGCTCTTCGCGGCGCGCGGCTTCCGGGGTTTCAACCGGCAGAGCCATCCCGGCCATGGTGGCGAGGCGCTCGACCGCTTCGGTGAAGGGCACGCCCTCGGTTTCCATCACGAAGGCGACAATGTCGCCGTGCTTGCCGGAGGAGAAGTCGTGAAAGAACCCCTTCTGGTCATTGACCGTGAAGGAGGGGGTCTTTTCCTGCTGGAACGGCGACAATCCGGTCCATTCGCGCCCCGTTTTGCGGAGCTTGACCCGTCGCCCCACGACTTCCGAGACCGGGAGCCGGGCACGTAGTTCATCGAGAAACTGGGATGTGAAGCGCATGCGGTAATACCGGTGCCTTTGTCGTGGCGCTTGATCGGATCACCAAAAGACATAAGCCACAGACGCGGTGGCAAAGCCAGTGGTGGAGAGACATCAACGCCGGAGGCCATGAAGTTGTTCCCGCCTTGTGGGAATATTCGCGGGCGACAGGCTGTTGAAAACCCGGTAAGCGGGTTTGCGGGTTCCGCAAAAATGGAACCAGGCGGGTTCCTGCCCGTTCTGTGTCTTTACATCCCGGGCGTGAGTGTATCGCAGGGATCTGGCGCGCCTGTGCGAGGGGTATCTGGTCGCGGTCCAAAGGATCGTTCACGGACGCGTGAGCAATGGAACTCGAAGGAGAATCGGGCATGTGGAGATCGGGGCTGGCCCTTGCGGCCATGGTGATGGCGAGCGCGGGTCCAGCTGAAGCGGCGCGCTGTGGCGGAAATTTCAACTCTTTCATCGCCGCCATGACCGCGGAGGCGCAGGGTTCCGGAGTTTCCGCCGCGATCACGGATGCCGCTTTTGCCGGGGTCTCATCGGATGGCAAGGTCCTTGCTTTCGATCGCCGCCAGCGCGCCACCTTCGACAAGAGTTTTGAGGAGTATGTGGCAACCCGGGTCGGGGCCGGGCGCATCAATGCCGGGCGGGCGATGCTGCGCCGTCATGACGCGCTGCTGTCGCGGATCGAGCAGCGTTTCGGGGTGCCCCGGCAGATCCTGATCGCGATCTGGGGGCTGGAGACCGATTTCGGCAAGGGCGACATGGGCAGGCTGCCGGTGATCCGCACTTTGGCGACGCTTGCCCATGACTGCCGTCGCACCGAGCTGTTCCAGGGCGAACTGCTGGCGGCTCTGACCATTGTCCAGCGTGGCGATCTGCCGCTCCGGGATCTGATCGGGGCCTATGCCGGAGAAATCGGCCAGACCCAGTTCCTGCCCTCGTCCTACATCAAATATGGCGTCGACTTCGACGGCGACGGCCATGTCGATCTGCGCCACAGCGTCCCCGACGTGCTGGCATCGACTGCCAACCTCCTGCACAGCAACGGTTTTCAGATGGGGCAGCCCTATGACGAGGGCAGTGCCAATTTTGATGCGATGAGGGAGTGGAACCGGGCGGTCATCTACCGCAAAACCATCGGCTATTTTGCCGATCGCCTGATCGGGCGCTGAGGTGCGTCTGATGCCACGACCTGAAGGCTCCCCCTGAAGACTTTCAGGCCTCGCGGCTTGCGCTGATAGTGCGCGCGGTACAGCTTCGCTGCCGCGCTGCAGCGGGTGCATCCGAGTTTCTGCGTCTTTTCGGCAAGGCCAGCGTCGTGTTCGTAGAGTTCTATAAATAGTTCCAGAGTCATCAGGACAGGTGCAGCCAAAGCTTTCCTCCTTACCGGATTTTCGGGTCAGACCCCGCCATCAAGATCCAACATTCCAATGGGTTGCGTGCGACATGCGGGAGGCCGCGCCCACCGCCGCCTCTGCGGCGGCAATCCCGCCTTTTGCGGGAGAATTTCGCAACCAGACGCAACAATCGCCTGTCGCAAGCGAATATGGCTGATTTCCGGGGCTGACCCGCATGGCGTCCATTCTCGCGGCTCATGCCACGGGAGGCACCGCCGCACGTCCCGACAGCCGCAACGATGGCATCCGGGTTGCCCACCTGTCGAAGGACGCGTCGCAAGCTCCGCGCCGCCTCCGGCGGTGGCCACGAGGCCATCCTTGACAGGCGGCCCCCACGATGCCCTCGCGTCGCGGCAGGTCGGGACGAAGGGATGGCGCGCAGTCGAACCAGGGGATAATCCCTGAAGAATATCAGGCAGATGCGGTCTGATTTGACACCGTCATTGTGCTGTACAACTGGTATAACTGCTTTGGGAGCCCGTCGTGTGCGACTTCGCACCACGACAAGTCGGAGGAATAGTTCATGATTGTAATCAGATATGGTCAGGAAAACAAACTGGACCTGGCTTCAAACGCCGTCATTGCCCTGATCCGCGCAGGCAGACTCGACGAAGCCGAGCGCGCGGCACATAGCCTGCTCAAGGACTTTCCCGAGGCCCACGATGGCTACGATCGCCTTGGACGCGTTCAGCAAGCGCGTGGCAACATCAAGGCAGCGGTGGAATATTACCGGAAGGCCGCAGCCTGTTTCACCGATCGCAGTCCCGACATGAAGGAACTCTACCGGGATCTGATCAACAGCCTCGATCCACCAGCCTCCTGACCCTTCTCGCGTCAGACCGCACGGCAGGATCCCTGCCGGCGCCGTCCTCCACCGACCTTGTTCGCTTTGCACAAGCCAGCCGTTTCCGGTCAGCCTCATTTTTCGTGTCCCAGGAGGCTCTTTTCGCATCAATTATTGTGGCCGTGCACAATGGAAGCGTGATCGGGCAGCCCCAAGGCGAGGGTACTGCCAATATTGACGCCATGCAGGAAGAAACCGCGCCGTCATCTGCCGCAGGCGATCGGAGTTCCTGTCGGTTGTCTGATCAACGTGCGGAAGGCTGGATGGACCCAGGACCTTTGGACCCACGCTTGTCGTGGGTCCAGTCGCATTTTGTCGGCTGGATTTGAGTTTATGCGGCGGCGTCGAGCGCCGCCTGCTCCTGGCGGGCGATCGTGCCCTTGACCGCGGCCTGCACCTTCTCGAAGGCGCGCACCTCGATCTGGCGCACGCGTTCGCGCGAGACGCCGAATTCGGTGGCCAGATCTTCCAGCGTCATCGGGTCTTCGGCCAGACGACGGGCCTCGAAGATGCGCTTTTCACGGGCGTTGAGCACTTTGATGGCGTCGACCAGCGCCATGCGGCGGTGATCATATTCCTCGTGCTCGGCCATGATGGTTTCCTGGTTGGGGGAATTGTCCACCAGCCAGTCCTGCCATTCGCCGGCCTCGCCATCGTCGCGGATCGGCGCGTTCAGCGAAGCGTCGCCACCGAGACGGCGGTTCATGTCGATCACGTCCTGATCGGTGACGCCAAGACGGGTGGCGATCAGCTTGACCTGGTCGGGACGCAGATCGCCTTCGTCGAGCGCCGAGATCCGGCTCTTGGCCTTGCGCAGGTTGAAAAACAGCTTCTTCTGATTGGCCGTGGTGCCCATTTTCACGAGCGACCAGGACCGCAGGATGTATTCCTGGATCGAGGCCTTGATCCACCACATGGCGTAAGTGGCAAGGCGGAAACCCTTTTCGGGCTCAAAGCGCTTGACGGCCTGCATCAGGCCGACATTGCCTTCCGAGACCACTTCTGAGATCGGCAGGCCATAGCCGCGATAGCCCATGGCGATCTTGGCCACGAGCCGGAGATGGCTGGTGACAAGCTCATGTGCCGCGTTACGGTCGTCATGTTCCCGCCAGCGCCGGGCCAGCATGTATTCCTGCTGCGGCTCCAGCATGGGGAACTTGCGGATTTCAGTGAGGTAACGGGAAAGGCCGGATTCACCGTTGAGAACCGGCAAGGCTACTGTGCGGGCCATTGTGCACCCTCCAAAAAAACAGGCCCCCGACATCGGCGAGCCTGGCAGGCGACCGCTCTGTGAAAGCCGGCGCGCTGCGTGTGTTCCGCGATGATCTCGATCAACGCGGCTGCATCATACACCATTGGGAGTCTTCCGGGGAAGGAATAGTTACCTCGTTTGCCTCGGTGGTTAGTATAACTTTTTGTAATAAAAATGCTTTCTGAACTGCAGGTGAATGGCAAGGCGCACTCCGGGGGCTCTTCCAAGGGGTCGAAAGGAGCCGGTTTAAAACCGTTTTGTTGCGAAATTTTCAAAATCGGGACCGCGCTCGGGACGAAATTCTGGAGTCCGGGAAGGCCCGAATCGGCCATTGTCGGGCATGGGCCGCAAGGGCCGTGGAGGGGACCCGCCAGGCTTCCCCGGAATCCACCACAACGCGCACGCGATCGACCTGGATGGCTTGGGCAGGATCCTTGGGCAGGATCCTTGGGCAGGATCCTTGGGCAGGATGGCCTGTTCCGGTTTGAGTCGGGGGGGCACAGGGCGGGAAAGTGCGCGATCGGGAAGACCGGGGTCCGCAGAGCCTTTGAGGTCGATTGTGGCGAGTGCGGTCGTCGCTCAAGTCCATGTGGGCAGGTCCTTCGGGTTCAAGAGACAGGGGCCGAAAAAATGCCCCCCCAATCCTGTGGCGAGAGAGTCGGTCCTTTGGACCAGTCGGGGGGCGGTTTCGGGCCAACAGGGATCCAGTGAGACGCGCGATCGGGAAGGAGATGCATTGCGAAGCCTTGGGGTCGATTTGCGGGATGCCGGCTGTCACGCTGGTCCATGGGTTCCGAGCCTGCGGGTTTGAGGGACGGGGTCTGAAAAAAGAGATCCCTATCCATGGTGGGAGAGTCGGTCCTCTGAAACAGTCGAGGGGGAGGTTTCAGGCTGGCGGGGATCCGGTGATGAGCGTGATTGCGGAAGGAGAGGGATTGCGGAGCCATGGGTGGCTTGGGCGCAGTCACACAGGTCCATGGGTTCTGTTCTGTGGGTTCGAGAGACGCCCCCTGAAAAGAGCCCCCATCCTATGGGGACGAAAGTCAGGTGCCCGTGTCGACCCGGTCAGGGAAGAGCGGCTTCCAGCAGACTGGGTGTTGGGGCCACGCCGGGGTGCGATTAAAACCTCGGGGGACCTCATGCGGCCATTTTCGTCTCCCAGTACTGTGACCAGTCGTCATTGAACCGGCAGATCCTCAATGCAGCCATGAGTTCTGCATTCCTGACCAGC
>Ga0123357_10004176_pt1 | contig 16853 bp, 19 predicted proteins | sample TergutEmb28metaG_FD_89873 | JGI IMG/M metagenome (GOLD analysis project Ga0123357, IMG submission 89873) | Embiratermes neotenicus P4 segment gut microbial communities from Petit-Saut dam, French Guiana - Emb289 P4 | ecosystem: Host-associated > Arthropoda: Insects > Digestive system > Gut ... | reverse complement strand
TGTTGGCATGGCAGTTAATCTTGCGGGTTTACAAAGACAGGTTTTACTAAAATATCCTGTTTACGCATAACTTCAATTAACATGAAACAAAATCACGCAAATTTGATGTGTGTTGGACCGCGTATCATTCTGATAACTGACGAATAAGAACCAACTAGATGCTACTTATTATTTTATTGTACTTCTTATAGTATCAACATGTTTTGGGCATTACTATACCCATCATCAGGAGCTCACGACTGTAATGTTGATTACCACATTGGTCGTCTCGTTCTTGGTTTGTTGTAGGTTGGAGGTTAGGTGCATCCCGGACACTACTCCACCCTACCCGCACCTAACCTCCAACCTACAGCAAACCAAGAACGAGACGACCAATGTGGTAATCAACATTACAGTCGTGAGCTCCTGATGATGGGCATAGTAGTGCCCGAAACATGTTGAGCCTATAAAAAGTACAATAAAATAATAAGTAACATCTAATTGGTTCTTATTCTTCAAAATCGCACAAATTGTACGTAACAAGCGTCAGAACATATTATGTTCAATCTAATTAATATATTCCTTACATACTTCTAGAATATTCGTTGAAATGTTACGTTATTTTGTTCAACTTGGATTCCTCTGTACACAATACCGTATTGCATACAAAAATGTAACAGTGGGAAATAAGTCGTTTTATATGTAATATTTTTTTGTAATTCTGACAGCGAAATTTATCAAATCAGACCGAATTAATCAAATGCAAAGCAGTAATTGTCCAGTGTAACTGATGGTGTGTATTAAGACTTAAATATAATTTGCACTCTTGTGTAAGTCCGGAGACGAATCAACGTAGGGAAGCTTGGTGCGTGACTTGAATTGCTGACCTACGAACATTTCAGATGTGTGACATTTGAATGGGCTGTCGTTCCTTCGTAATGGGTATTCTCGAAAACTCGAAGAAGTTAATTAATTTGAGAATAATAAAAGTGGCACTCATTTTCCTTATAGTGTAATGAAGTAAATTTTAAACAAATTAATAGGCTTATGAAGGCAAATTATTTGTTTGTTTGTTTTTGGCGCGACGGCCCCCAGTGGGCCAGGTCCTCCTTATTCATAAGGTTTTCTAGATCACACACAACGACGCACCACAGTCGGTAGGACTCTTTTGGACGAGTGATCAGCTAGTCACAGAGACCTCTGCCTTACAACACACAACACTCACAAAGGGCAGATATCCATGCCCCCGGTGGGATTCGAACCCACAATCTCAGAAGGCGAGTGGCCTCAGACCTACACCTTGGACCGCACGGCCACTGGGACCAGCATTTAGAGGCAAATTATGTATGCAGATTCGCAAGGAACTCATGTGGAAAATAAATACGCAGTCAGCGTAAGCATGTCTCAGTCAGCAGTAAGCCATCCATTTTGGGACCCTATGACGTCACAGTCACGTGATGTAAACAAACATGTCGGCGAGGTCAATGACCTCTGGCAGGAATGGCGTCAAATGTAAACAAAGATGGCGGACGACCTTTCCTCCGGATATCACGTGATGTAAACAAATATGGCGAATGACCAAATTATCCCACACAGTGTTGTGCCTTAACCTAACTTTAACCTCTGATATGTTAACAAATGACGTAGTATTAAACAAACATGGTGGACGACATTGTCTCCGGCGATCACTGATATAAACAAATGACGTAGTATGTAAACAAATATGGCAGATGAACTATTTATGCCAGACAGTATGGCGCCTTGTAGGGCCAATTTGGCGCCTTAACGTAACTTTATCTTTTGATATGTAAACAATATGGAGGGTGGCCCAATTGTACCATACAATATGGCGCCGTTTAGGACCAGTTTGGCACCTTAACCTAACATTAACCTTTGGTATGTACAAAAATATAGTGATGGTCACGTTACATAAACAAATGACGTAGTATGTAAATAAATATGGCGGATTAAATCATTATGCCAGACCGTATGGCGCTGTGTAGGAACAGACAGCTTGGCGTCTGCTGCTATTTTGAATGAGGGCTAACCTAAGTTTAAAGTCCGGCATTTTGAATAAGCACCATTTTTAAATTTGTGCTAACCTAACTTTAAATTTGAATCGGCGCTTTCCACCATTTTCAATATGACTACAAACGCGGTATTTTTAAATTAAATCTTAAAGTCCGCCATTTTCAATATGACTGCCAGCGCGCTAGGTTTAAATTAAACTTAACTTTAAAATCCACCATTTTGCAAAATGGTGGCCAGCGCGCTAAATTTAAATCAAAATACGATTTACATTTTATATTACTTTCTATATTTGAAAAGAGTTGGCTGAAGCCGTAAGATTCAGGACGCATAATTGAAAGATTTTAGGCTCGAATCCTACTGCTTTACCATCTCTTTTGCAAGGATCATATCCCAGGTATATTGTAATAAGGAAAATAAATACGCACACAATTTTCAATTTACAAATATATACACAATGCAATTCGTCCATCTTTATTTTTGTTTGTACACTTAATTAATTAATCCGCAGAGTGTGATTTGGTACCTGACAGAAGGTTGTTGCCGTGCGATTAAAAACGCGTAATTTTGCAATTGCAATGATTTATTTTCCTTCGAGGGATCGGGTAGAAATTAAGTTCACTTATTTTATAAACACATTGTGATTTAAACTTGCAAGTCCGTCTTTCACACATAATTTACAATGGCACTGAGACTCTTTAGGCACATGATTAGTTTCTTTATTACAATACAGGGTGCCAACAAGAAAGTAATCGTATATAGGGTATTTTGAGCAACTTTGTGTAAACAATTTACAGATTGCTAGTCGCTTAGGGAAATGTAAATCAATATCAAAAAAAGAAACTCACACTCATGTTTTGACGTTAGTACTCGATTAGTGATATATAAGTCATATGTTTGTTGATGCACACAATACCGTAGGCTAGCGACCAAAAGCACATTCTTTTTAACACATGTTGCACAAATATTAGTTCGGATGGTAGTTTTGGAAATTGTCTTGCTTTAAACGATAATGTAATTGTCTCACTACTAGATTATAACCAGAAATAGTCTCCTGTATGCGTCTTATAAGTAACACTGCACTCTTTTCCAACAATGCATTTTTCAATATAATTAGCGTAATTCAACTTTTCAGTACACAACAATTAGAAATGAATACCCTTCAGAGAGTTCAGGATACCAGCCGCACAACTCAGGTATAAACTAAATGAACCACGCAAATATTTATCACTATTCATAGTCGTAACAATTTTATTCACGAGCCATAACCTCTTAGTGTTTTGAACTTGAAATATATCGTACCAAACACCTTGTCCTACAATATTATTCGGGTGTTCACATAAGCGTCCAATGTTCGAGTTCCGAAGGAACGACACATCGCCGTAATTTAGGAAATCCATTATGTGTAACTTTTACGACGGACCACAGTGAGACTTGTTGGTAAACTGTGAGAGCGGAATAGACTACTGTCACCGAAACTGAGAATATGCGTTTGCCTCAGGGTAAGCAGGTTAGAATATGCACACTGACAAAAAAGATACAGCGGAATTAACTTCTGCGCACAAGGTTTCTTGTTTCTTTATCCTCTCAGGCCAAACTATTGGCATACTATTAGACCGATAAAATCATAAAAGCCATTAGGGCCGGGCTATAAATTATGGTGCCTCAGCTGTAGCGAGATATTCTGCTCCGTGACACTGCATCGTTAAGAACTATTCTGCTTCGCTACCTACTGTGCGGCATGCTTTCGATACCTGTCGTCAGTTAACTCCACATCCTGCACTACTGTGTATAGACATCTGTCACCAGTTAGCTAAAACAGTCTAAGCTACTGTGCATAGACACCTGTTGCCAGTTAGCTATAGCAATCTACGCTACTGTGTTGCAATACTTAACCCGATGACTCGAGTAAGTGGTATTGTTACAAATCAAAATATGGCAAGGAAAGCATTTCTTGATAACCAGAGAGAGCTATTCCTTCTGCTCAGACCGCCCCTGTAAGCAGGGAGGTAATAGCCTATACTAGTAGAAACAACCCGGTGTCGGAAAAGCTACATTTTTTATTTTGGATGAGACGGTAAAATCTTTTCCTAAATTTAAAGAGACCTGGCGTAGTTTACTAATTAAATTTAATTCCCCGGGTGAAGAGCAAGATCCCGCTACCTATTAGAAGGAAAGCATTACTGCATTAACAAACTACCTAGTGGATGACGTGCCTGGTAGGGATTTGGTGGGTTTAAGAATCCGCTATACTGAGAATGGACAGGATAAATTGGTTGGAATTAGTTTACGCCGTCTGGACCAGCTTAAATCTGACGTGGTCTGGGGCGTAATCTGGAAAGTGATTCAGAGCAATGCTACGTTTGGTATGAGTGACCGTCTCGAAGTCCATCTGGACCATGTGAGGACGCCTGCCGGTAACGGTGCAGTTAAGAACAAGGGGCGGTAGTTGGATGTCATTAGTGCAATTAAAAAATGTCGTTGTGAAGGCGGCTCTTAACTGCCTGGCTAAGGCACTTATTATCGCTACGGCTCGTGTTAATTATGACCATAATTACCAATTATATGGGCATGGTAAAGGTTTGAAAAAACCTGGTGAAGATGTCCTAAAGACTACCGGTGTTGATCTAGCTAATGGCGGGGTTTGAAGAAATTGAACAATTTCAATGTACCTTTCGGACTACAAAATGATTGTGTTTGATGGTTTGAACAACGATAGTGTCACGTTTAGCGGTAATTCACTTTCGGCCAAGAAATTAAATTTTCTATATGATTGGAACAAAGGGCACCATAATATCATTACCAACCTGAAGGTTGCTATGGCGAGAAAGTAATATGTAATGGGTGTGACACTTTGTGCGACAATTCGCAAAAATGTGATAAATGTTGTTCCCTTTGTACTGCTAAACCACCCTGTATTGAGGATCAGATCAAGCATGGTAGGACATTCAACAGACGGTTCCTAAACGAAAAGTGTTTGCAGAGCCATTTAACACTCAGAAGGGAAAGCTAGTTTGTCAGCTTAGACAAGTATGCAGAAATTGTAGTTATTTGGTAACAGCTGATACGAAACCTGAATGTTCTAAGAAATTTTGCAATTTTTTAAAAATAAAAAGCAACTTTCAGGCCACTTTTGCTACGTGGCTCCACATAAACCTAGCAAGTTTTTGTACGTGTTCTTCGATACGGAGTGCACACAAGACCATGAAAATCGTGATGGGTCTTTTGAGCATGTTCCGAAACTCGTATGTGCGCAGCATGTGTTCTAGATGCGAAACTGTGGATGATTTGAGTGTCGATTGTGAACAGTGTGATAAGCGTATCCATTCGTTCTGGCAAGACCCCGTAGGCAAATTTATTGATTGTCTTTGGCAGTTCCGACCATTCGCGGACAATCTTTATTTCATTTCACACATCTCTCGAGGATACGACACACAGATTCTTCTTAAAAGTTTTCTGGAAATTAGATGGTCCCCTAAATAGATAATTAACGGCAACAAAATTTTTAGTATGGTTGTGGAGAATCTCCGCTTTCTGGATTCGCTTGACAATTTGCCAGTGTTTCTCAAGAGCATGCCTAAACCATTCGATCTCACATGCAAGAATTGGTACTATCCCCACTTCTTGAAAACGGCCAACAATTTGGAATATGTGGACTCCTATCATGAAACCAATTACTATGGGACAGACTTTATGTCTAGTGATGAGCGAGCCCAGTTTTCGATCTGGTATAAGGGGATAAAAGACAACATTTTTAGGAATAGGGTGGAACTGTTGGCCTACTGCATGGACGACGTCAATGTCCTGAGGCAGGCATGCTGTGTTTCCGGAATTTGTTTTCGAAATTGGTCAAGAAGGACCGCTTTCGGCAAGTCATTACAATATCGTCTATTTGCGCAGCAAGGTGTTCCACACCATGTTCCTGAAAACCTATTCTGTAAGCATTATCCCGAGAGGGGGCTACCGTATGGGGGACAGCCAGTCTTTTTAGGTTCTTCCATGGCTAGCGTACATTGGTCGGACGCGTAACAATATTACTCAAGCCGGTAATGAGAGGGAAGTTTATTTGGCTGGGGTACCTAATGTTAAAGTTGATGAGTACTGTGCAGATTCGAAGTACGTCTTTGAATGCCTCGGGTGCCTTTGGCATGGGTGGCTTTGCATACCCAATCGACACAGACCCATTGGTAAGTCTGAGAAAACTTTGCAGAACATGTATGAGGAAATTAAAGCGAGGTTGCAGATAATCGAGAAAGCTGGTTATAAGTTGTTTCGATCTGGGTGTGCCAGTTTAGTAAAGTGTTGCCGAAAATCCTGGCATTGGAAATGAACTTTGCTCACACCGCTATGTGAAGAACTCTCCATTAATATTCAGGAGGCCTTTTAGGGGGGGTAGGACCGACGATACCAAAACATATTACAGAGCCAAGGAAGAGGAGAAGATTCACTATGTTGATGTTATAAGCCTGTACCTCTACATTTTTAAATATGGCAAGGATCTCTTGGGTCACCCGAAAGTGTACGTGGGTGCAGACTCTACCCCCGACTGTTTGAATAGTGATGGTCTTATCAAATGTAAACTTCTACCTTCTAGGAAACTATCATCCAGTTCTTCCGTACAAAATAAATCCAAACTGATGTTCCCCCTTTTGTTCTGCTCGTGCTGACACAATGAACCAAGGCAATTATACACACTAATGAGGAGCGGTGTATAGTTGGTAGATGGGTATTGGATGAGGTCCTCAAGGCCGTAGGAATGGGGTATGGTGTAGTTGACGTGTTTGAATTTTGGGAATACGAGGTTTCGTGCTTTGACAAACGGCACCAATTCTGGAGCTCTGTTTGCAGCATAAGTAAACATGTTCCTGAAATTGAAGCAAGAATCATCCGGCTACCCATCCTGGGTTTAAATTGAAGAAGAGAAGGACAGATACATTGGAGACTACCGGCGCGCAGAGGGAATTGCTTTAGACAAGTCCCCACTTTTCAAAACAAGCGGGGCAACGGAAATAGGCAAAACTAAAATTGAACTAAATGTGGGGCAGATCGGCACAGAAACAGAACAAGACCCAGACAATTATGGTAAACTCAGAGAATGAAATTTACGATGTTTTGACATGTCCGGGTACTGAGGTTTCATACCCCATATTCCCGAACGATGACGAGGTATGGGTCTATTGGAAATATTCCGTGGACAACGCTGTCACTGGGAAAATTTTTAACGTGGCAGTTGCTGTTTACTTGACGAACCAAGCTCGGCTAAAAATATTATGCACCTGAGTAAGTTGGACAGTCTGTTGTGTACTGTGGTACAGACTCGGTCGTCTTCATTCAGAAGAATAACGATCCCCGAAAGTGAAAACAGGAGATTATCTGGGCGATCTCACAGATTAGTTGGAGGAGTACGGCTCTTCTCCTTTATCGAAGAAGTTGTATCGAGTGACCCTAAAATCTATGCGTTTTCGGTATTTTGACCCCACGAACGTTACACTTGCAACAAAATGAATTGTGAGAATTCAACGTTTGTAAATTTCATCAACTTGAAGAATATGATTCTGGATGCCGTATATACATATGTACACAGTCCCCGGAAGATAAAACGGAAACATGGTAGTGTAGTGGTTTCGGAGCCGGAGAAAAAAGGGTACAAGTCTGTGTTTATGAAGCTCCGGCTTATGGACAAGTTTGACTCCCTTCCATATGGATATGTATAAGGTATTTATTTATCTATTGGGAATAAGTATAAATATAGGCGTTTACGCATCACACGGATTTCATAGTATGACTTTAAAGCTGCAACATCCATTCACACAATTCTTTGCCGGACCTACTATTTGCGGCAAATCTACTTTTGTTATACAATTGTTGGAGTGCAAGGAGAACATTTGTGATATTGTGTTGTGAAACTATTGTGTGGTGTCAGTGAAAAGAACGCCCCGCATTATCTGAAAAACTTATTATTTTTTAAAGGTTTACCAGAATTGCAAAACCCAGAAAATGTGCCTACGCTTATAGTGTTGGATGAACTCTGCCTATTCTACAAAAGTGAGCCAAATATTAACCAAAATATCGCATCATCGTAACATTAGTCTGGTACTCATTACACCAAGCATGTTATACATAGGTCCATCTTCACGTGATATTTCTTTAAATAGCAAGTGTATAGTCGTGTTAAGAATCCTAGCATTATGACTCAAATTGATCACTTGGTCAGTCAAGTCTACCCTGAAAACTTTTCTATTTTTTACAAGACTTATCTGGAGGTGTGTAAAGATCCGCATACTTATTTATTCTTGAACTTGACATAATGAATTAACGATCTTTTAAGATTTAGAACAAACTTTTTCACAGGGAAACTACAGAACTGTTTGCACCTCTACGCCTTAATGAACAGGTTGAATCACAGCTACACTTCATTGACTACTTAAAGACGCTAAACACCAAGCCAGACGCACATTACTTGCATCGGCAGACGACGACGTGATAAAAGCTATTGTCGAGTGTGCAATGAGTACGCCTAAGTGAAATCATAAATTAACCATAGACGAAAGGAATAAATTGAGTAAGTATAACAATCGTTTACGTGAGGTGGTAGTCCCAAAGATTAGATTCGAAAGTAAATGTAAAATTTAATTCAGAAAGGCGGGGTTATATTTCTACTGCTCACAATTATTTTGTCGGGTGTAATAGGAACACTAATTAATAACAATTTAAAATGGCCTTGCAATCACCACCACCACCTTCGGTTATAAATATATATAAAGTGACGAGCACAGTTAAAATAAATGGTTCCCAAGTTCGTCTGCATCAAGACCCATACATGAAAACAAAAAACAAAAACGGGAAACCATCCCCATTCCCAATATAGAAACTGGTAATACCAAACCGAGTTGTAACACAAAACACAAAAGGAAACGCATAATTTGTTCAGTGCCGCTGTTTAAAACAGAAAGGTTAGAGTATGAATCAGAAAACGATGCTTCGCCTACGTATTCAAAGTATATTCAAACGAGTTTGAGACGTAAAGTATCGAAAGACCCCACTTTTGGTGTGTATCGAGATGACACTGACGGTTCCTTTAAAATGGGGCTTGCGATTTTTTAATATAACGAGAAGCACGTATTTGTAAATGGCAGAAATTACAAGGCAACACAAGGCCTGTGGGAATTGCTGCCAAAATCTAAACCTGACAAAAACGTGGTTTCTTTGCAAGACAGACTAGCATATAAACAAATACTCTTGCAGTCTAACACTCATAGAGTTCATTATAGTCCCGCAGGTAAGATCAAAGTAAAAAGGGTCTAAATATACGCGGTTCTTTTCTCAACTGGTTATTGACTAAAAGGAAGAACCCTGGGAATCGGTACAATAATGTCTCTGGATAAAGTTTATTACGATCCTAAACACGCAGCAGGACTTGATTCAGTAGCAAAGATGGTAAAGGCCGGTAAAAGTAGTAAAAGAGATGTAGAAGAATGGATGTCGGTACAGAAAACGTACACCTTGCATGAACCTGTAAGGAAAAGATTCCCTAGAAACCCATATACGGTAGCAAATATTGATGATATCTGGGAAATGAATCTTGCAGATTTAAGTTCCCACTCGAAATACAACGATAAGTACAAATACCTCTTAATCGTAATAAACATTTTCGCGTTATGCCTGGAGCCTACTTCTAAAAGACGAACTGTTACTTCAATCGCAGCAGCTTTAAAAATATTTATTACAAAATAGAAAAACAATTACCATACAATCGGACAAGGACACTTAATTTGTTAATGGAACTGTCCAGCAATACTTGAGACGTCAGGGAATAAGTTTTCATACGACTCGTAACCCCGACATAAACGGCGCCATTCTCGAGCGATTTAACAGTACTTTAAAGAACAAGATGTATAAATATTTGACGAAGAATAATACATAACGTTACTTTGACGTTTTATATAAACGGTTAACAGTTTACAACATCTCTGTGCATTCCAAAATATGTATGCCTTCGAGCAAAATCAACCTCTCCAACGTTTACTCAGTGTGGCGAAAGGTGAATAGCTTCAGGGCTGAAATTCCTCAATGTCGTTTTAAATGTAAAATTTGAGATCTTGTAAGGATAACGAAAGAAAATGTAAAGTTTGCCAAGGGGTATGAACAAACATTTTGAACAGTAATATTTCGGAGTGTCAAGGTTATTCAGCACGTCTCCAACCTGTTTTTGAACTCTCTGACTTGTAGGATCGTCCTATCGAAGGTCAATTATACAATTATGAGCTTGTCAAATTTACTGAATCAACCCAAACCGAGTTGCAAATAGATAAAATGGTGCGCACACGTAACAAGATCAGTATTAAACAACATCTTGTTAAGTGCAGAGGATACGACGAGACCTTCAACTCTTGGATATACGCTACCAATATAAGAAAATATAATGGACAATTTTTAGGCTACATCACCATCAGACAGTTCCGGTTTTTATTTTCCGGCCAACACCATACCCGAATTTAGAACCAAACTCAAGTCGAGTTGGAACATGATAGATGGGAGGTCGGATTAGTCGAGATGTCTTATCGTAAAGGATATAAAAGGTTTCTTACAAAATACACGTCGTTTAGAATCGGAGGAAATAATATTTACTTTAAACACTAAGAATCTGTTTTTTATCTTCTCTCAAATTTACCTCGATTTTTCGCACCGTCTATAAACGAAAACTTTATTCGTATATTTAGCAAATACATAAACAAATAGCAAGGGCAAAGTAAAGAGTTGTTTAATTCATATCGCGGGAAAAATTCCATTATTGTTAACGAAAATTTATTATCTTATTTCCTTCCGTGTTTATAGAATAGTATTGATGATTTAGCAGAAACAATTATGAATCCTGCTAATTGCCGTTCTTCCACGGTGATCCTATCCACAAAAGACAATTTTAACTATGCTCAGCCTGAACCCGTATACGTTATCACGGATATTATAAAACCAAATTTGGTTGGAGATCTTATGTGCGATTACTTACTTCCCTGCACTCCACAGCGGACACTGGTTTCCATAAATTTCACTACCCATTGTACAAGCCACTGGAACAGTCCTTTATAGAGGCAATTTCGATTCGTCTAGTTATGAAAACTGGTGAAAATATGTTGTTTGATGATAGTGATATTTCGTGCCTTGTAATATGACACTTTGAAAAGAAGTCTTGGGCGTGACAGTTTTCGGTATGCTAGTTACAATGTATCGATATACCCGGTACTACGTAAATGAAAGTGGTCCTGTTTACAGGGCTAGTTTCAGGGTGCGGAGGGGTAACGGAATAGGGTCCTCCTTCATAGGCTCTTCCGTTTTGTTAAATCTACCTTTTATTCAGGGGCTAAAGCTGTCGTAATAGAGGCCTTAAAACAGGTTCAAATATAATAACTGACATTCTTAATAGGGAGACGGAACAGCCTATGGGAGTTATTTTAAAAAAAAATAGTTTCATCGAAGCAAATGGCAAACTTGAAGAAAAGTTTAAAAAGATGACGGGGCTTGGTTTTAAAATGGAAGCGTAAACCGAAAAAGGCTCAGTCTCAAGGCAAACATAGGAAGGTGAAGGAAATTTTTCACAGAGAAGTAATGGTGTGATTAAAGTCGGGACTCGACATCTTCCTTAAACGTAGCATTTAAACTTCTGTCCTAAATAGGCACAGCGTTGCATACAAACCTTTTGCGCCAGCAAACATACCTGCCCGGTTTGAATTTAATTGTTCTGGCCATAGCGATTATTACATTGATTTGAATTCTGTGCGTCTATTCTTCCGCATCAAACTAGTTAAAACTGATGGTTCGGTTATAGAAAGTGTTGAGCCAAACATAGCTGCGTGTGTCAATAATTTATTACATTCAATGATTAGTGCTCTTAGTGTCTTACTAAATGGCAAGGCAGTTACTCTTCACGAGACAAACTACCATTACAAGGCGTACGATCAAAAGCATTTAAACTACGGTTATTACTCATCTGGCACGCATCTAGTTTGAAGTTTCTGATATCTCGATTCGCCTGGAGAACTTAAAGACAACAGTCGTAATGCCAGACGATTACATTGCGTCAGCAACTGTAGAAATATTGAATTATATGGAAGGCTCCATGCTGACTTGTTGAATTCCGATTGAAATGCTAATTAATGGCATAGACATGAACATTTAACTTACACTGCGCCAGAAGCTTTGTATCTGTTGGTTCCTTCATATGACAACAAAGTGCGTATGAGAATTTTATGCGTTACTCTTTATCACTCAAGTCGATTTGAAGCCCCTCATCTTCTAGCTCACGGTAATTTATAGCTATGAAGCTTAAAGCACTTTATCCTGTTACGTATACTCAGATTAAAAACTTTACAGCGAGTTCTGGGGCCCAGCTGGTCCCTACCGATAATGCATTCCTTGGACCAATTCCCGATAGAATTATCATAGCTTTAGTTAAGGACACCGCATTCGTTGATTCTGCCAATACGAATCCCTTCCACTTTCAACATTATGATATGACATATATGTATGTAAACGGAGTTCAGCAACCTTCCGAACCACTCACAATAGATTGTTCTTCACCCTTTGGTGCTACTAGGCCTTACGAAACATTATTTTCAAGTACGGGTACTCATCACGGTGACAGTGCTCACATGTTTTCACTGGAAATGCTCACAAATGGTTCCTACATATTAGGTTTAGACCTAACACCTGATAGGGAGGATGACGAAGAGCTTATAAGTTTATCTCGTAAATTAAATGTGCGTATAGAGGCACGCTTTAAAAAGTCACTCCCTGAACCGGTGACGTGTATTTTGTATGCTGAATTCCCAGGACACCTCGAAATTGACAACTCTAACAACGTTACAGTAGAATGAATGCCATTTAAATTCATAAAGTTTTAAGTAAATATGTAAAGTATTTTCAAGGAGTGTATCCATTAGATCTTTTACCACCCACACTTATAAAGCCCTCGATCATTTTCATTAGCATTCATAAGCATTACGTGCCCAGTTCGCATTTGGTAGCTATATGTTTTTCCGAATCTGGTTAAACCAAATATTTTGATTCGTATGAGCTACCACCATTCAATTTTGAAATAATGGCATAACTGCAGCCCCACTAAATTTCTTGTACATTTACCCGAGACAGACCACAGGTTTTTTCTTGGAATGTCTGCGGACATTACTGCTGCTTGTATGCACTCCACAGAGCCAAGGGACTATCCATGAGGTCATTCGTCAACATGTTTATTCTTGCTCATTATACCTGCAATGATAAAAGGGCAGTGCACACGTTTCGCGCTCAGTTTGGAGAGTGTCCCGCTTGCGGCCGGTTGGAGAAGCACCAGCAGTCGTGCAAGCCACAAATATAAATAAGGTACGTACACTCACATTCTATCAGTCAACAATGTCACTTTTAATGACTGATTCACATACTTGGAAGGGCGAAATTGTGACTTCGTGGTCAAGTAGTTGGCAGCGGTCGACTCCCACAGTAACAGGGTCTCATAAGACCGTACGGCTGGGAGGAATTACCAATCTTTAACGCCAGAATGAATCAACATATTGACCACGGGTGTAACTGGAATGATGGCAACGTACTATATTCAGAGCTGGAGACTGTGGTACATCGGGAGACATCATTTGCTGTTGCAATTTATTGCTTCTAGCCTCAGAAAACACAATTTACCAGCGGCCTTATTAAGCGTACAGTTATTGATCTCACTCAGCTAGGATGGCCTCCACTCGCCGACATAAGTCTACCAGCCATCAGCTGCACGTTTGCATGTCACAAGTCTCAATATGTTTGTGCATTGAGGACGGCCTATTCAAGAGCTCAGACGCTCAACTTTCATATTCTTAGTCTACAGTGTGCAAAGTGCCATATTCAGCCTGTATTTCATTAATGTATTCCAGATGACTGCGTGGGGGTTGCTTCGACGTACCTACTACCTCAAGGAGCAAAAAAAGAATGTCTGCACATACCTCAATAATGATAACTTCAAACCGGAAGTAAAGATTGGAACTCCTTCTGGTCACGCAGTGTTAAACGAAATTCTGTGGTCCATTCTGGTGACATTCAAAATGATATACCCAAGAATGAAGTTCATGAACTTGGTGACTCTCAACATACCCTGTCAGTGTAGTGTGGACGGTATATCCGCATCACGAATTAGAAAACTGAAGTGCATCTAAGTAAAAAAGATTGGTCACAGCTGATGGACATGCGTAGACGGAGAATTGATCAAATACGGCAGGCTCCAAGATGAATTTGTAGAGTGGCGCAATAAGTATTTTGAATCTAAATCCTTTTGTACACCTCCGGACACAAATGCCATAGATTTCAATGCATTGTGGAATGAACTAAAATATAAAGAAGTATCTTTGTGATAACTAAATGCTTATAAGTGTGGATAATTAATAAAACTGTATTTTTAATAACTTACATTGTATATATTTATGCCATTGAAATAATAAAAATCCTACATTGTATATATGTTTGTAAATTGAAAATTGTGCGTGCATTTATATTCCTTATTACAACATAGTTGGGATAAGATCCTTTAGAAAAGAGGTGGTTAAAGCAGCGAGATTCAGACCTACAACCTTTCAATTATGAGTCCGGAATCTTACCGCTTCAGCCAACTGTTTTCTAATATGCAAAGTCATATACCGTGTAAGTTGTGTTTTAATTTAATGTTAGCTCGCTGGCCGCTATATTGCAAAATGTTGGACTTTAAAGTTAGGTTTAATTTAAAACTAGCGCGCTGGCCGCCATATTGCAAAATTGTGAACTTTAAGTTTTAATTTAAAAGTGACATATTGGTAGACATATTAAAATGGCGGAAAGCATTAATTCAAATTTATGTTTGCACAAATTAAAAACGGCGCTTATTCAAAATTTCGGAATTTAAACTTAAATTAGCAGTCATTAAAAATAGCAGCAGGCGCCAAGCTCTCTGGTCCTACACGGCGCCATACTGTCTGGCATAATTACTTCATCCGTCATATTTCTATACATACTACGGCATTTGTTTCATCACGTGACCGTCGCCATATTTATTTACTTACCAAAGATTAAAGATAGGTGAAGGCGTCACGCTGTCTGGAATAATTAGGTCATCCGCCGTATTTGCTTACATCACGTGACGGCCGGAAGCAAGTTTAGCTGCCATCTTTGTTTATATGTGTCATTATTTGTTTACATATCAGATGTTAAACTTAGGTTAAGGCGCCACACTGTCTGGGATAATTATGTCATTCGCCATATATGTTTACATCACGTGACCCCCGGAAGCAAGCTCGTCCGCCATCTATGTTTACATATGACATCACTTCCCGTCCAGAGATCATTGACCCCGCCGCTACGATTGTTTACATCACGTGACTGTGATGTCACTTCCTTACCAAAAGGGAATGCTTACTATTTCAGTGCAAGTATATCTGAAATATCGACCATATTTAGAAGACGGATATATAAAGGGCTTGTCCTTGGAATTATATGTTACCAGACTCTTAATCCGAATAATGCTAAGTGCCTGGTGCCTTTTTTTTAGCCTGTTTGTCCCCTTATAAAACAACTGTGAACTCTGAAGACTTCAAACAGAATTTAAGCGTTTCACAAAAACTATTTACTTGCAATATATATATATATATATATATATACCTACATACATACATACATACATTTAAATATAAAATGTTTTGGCTTATGCAGCCATCGTCAAATAGGCCTATTGCTATCGTGTATAAAACGTTCAAATATTTTTATAAGAGTTGAAATTCAGTCTTTACCATGTCTAAGTGCATGCGTAAACTGTGTTTATATTATGACTGAGGTTTAATTAGCAGAAATCTTACTTTAGAATAACAATAATAATATTTACTTCAATTGGGTTGTTACCCGGTGGCAGTGGTTATTTTACATGTATAAAAAATATGAAATTGGTTACTACTAAATTTAAGTCGGTAGGGCTACATGAGAAGCACGTAGTGGCAACTTGGAATGTTGGAAACCATCACAGCATTTGCTTTTAGGCACAGGGAAACCAAAAAAAACCTGTGTCGACGTGGCCGGTCGCAGGACCTTCCGAATACTGGTTTCTAGCCAGCAGTCAGGCATCTAAAGTAAAAAAAAGCAATGCCCACATAGTACAACAAATACACATAAGATAACAACACACACAAGGCAACTACAACAATACACACGGTCAGTCAACAACAATTACACAAAAAATAAATTAAAACTAGCAACGAAACACACGAGACAAATTAGAATACAACATGTACAAAAGGTAAAAATGCCCAAATAAGAGTGTACTGTGAACAGTTTCTTGTTTTTTTTTCAATCATTAATTCACTCACGCTTTCACCCCAGTCCTTTACTTCTCATCACTTACTACTCCTATAAACCTTTTCCATAAAGACTCCCCCCCTTCCCTATACTGCACTTCACCTCATTCCACTTCACTTGGTTCGTTCACTTCCCTTCACTTTATTTCACACTGCTACACTTCACATTAGATAATTTTCACTTCACTTTAGATTTTTCACTTCACTTTTGACTTTTCAATTCACTAGACTTCGCTTCTCTGCATTTTTCGATGATTTCTAGCACACTTTAACTTCGTTTTAATTCAACTCAACTATCACTTTACTTGCCCTCTTTTTAAAAGTGATTGGTTTGCAGGTGAGAGTTCCTAACACTTTTGTCGGTAACTGGTAACTGTGTTGGATGGTCCTATTTACAAAAGAATATTTCCCTATATCCGTCCTTTGCCTCCTACTCCTAATTTTCCTTTCATGATCTACCCTGCTCAGATAGTGTGGCCGTTGTAATCTGTCACCAAT
>Ga0123357_10004175_pt1 | contig 16855 bp, 15 predicted proteins | sample TergutEmb28metaG_FD_89873 | JGI IMG/M metagenome (GOLD analysis project Ga0123357, IMG submission 89873) | Embiratermes neotenicus P4 segment gut microbial communities from Petit-Saut dam, French Guiana - Emb289 P4 | ecosystem: Host-associated > Arthropoda: Insects > Digestive system > Gut ... | reverse complement strand
CATCTCTCTGATAAGGGTGAGTCGAAAATCTCTGTGTGAGATTTTCTTCCCACCACATGAAGATAAAAGGATGTAACTGTTGACAATGGCCAGGTCCAACAGGTGGAAAAAGAGCTTTTTTGTTCACTTCCACGTTCGACGGCTGGCCGTGTAGCTATTGGCCATCCTATCTGCATTATCAACATGCCCCATGTGACGGTTATAATCCGCCACAATTGCTGGCTTTATGTATATGTATATCCAGTAGCATCACATAGTTTGAACGTTTGCGTTTTTTCGGGATGTACTGTTTGAACAATACCCTTCCCTTAAATTTCACAATGACTTCATCTACTGCCAATGTTCAGAAGGGTTGTAAAATTTTGAAAAGTTCGTCCTTATAATGTCAAACAAGTCTCGTATATTCCACAGTCTGTCATCTGTCCTGTCAACTCCATTGCTATTATTGTCCTTGAAATTTAGAAAGCGTAGTATGTGACAATACCTAGCATGTGCCATCGTTTGTCCATAGAATGGAGTGCCAAGCTGTTCCATTTTCGTCCAGTAGTCCTCCAGTCTGTCTTGAACTGCATGTCCCATCTGTAATGTCATAGCCAAAAACGAAAACATTTATGCTTCTGTCACGTCACATTGGGGAGAAGGTGGGCGTGGCTTCTCTTCGTCCTCCGACTCTCGTGTTGCCCGATATTTATCCTCGTCGCTGTCCGAATCCATTACGATTTCTTGTCTTTCATTTTGAGACAACACACGAGCTCTTTTCGCACACGAAACATAGCCACGTGGCATTGTCAACAAAACTTCAATACAGCTAACCCACAAACAGCAAAATCTCTACTGAATGAAGTTGAAATTCTGAAAGCTGCTTGGTGGTATAATGCATAGATCAGGTATAATGTTCCCTTTCCCAACCTAAGAACCGTTACTCAGCTGCCTGTTAGAAGAATACCCCAAAAGTTTTATTGCCAAAACATTCCAGTCCATGTACTAAATGCAAGATGTAACTAACTGCACAGTATGCTTTCAAGACTTATGACACTTTTGCATTCATGGCTAATTAGGGTCTCTTTCATAGCTGACTAAGTGCTTAAACACAAACATGACACAGGATTGCTTTCATGAGTGATACAGTGTTGAGACATTGTGCAGTCAGATAGAAAGAGAGGGCTGTCAGCGTTGCCAAACGAAGGTCTACTAGAGTAGACACTGGCGTTTCTGGCATTACTAGGTGATGCTACTATAGTAGACGTTAGTCTTTAAAGGGTTAAGGGTTCTGAAAAGATGTGGAGTAACAGATATTAAAAAAATATGTGATTTTTGTTATACTAATTTTTTTCATAGAATGTAAAATAATGAGATGGTGGATGTGCAAAAACTCGCTGTAGCTTTCAGGCTGATAGAGTAAATCATGAATTAAACAGGCATCATAAAACTTGACAGCAAGATAAATCATAAATATGTACACAAATTATGTATAAATATCGTTTGTAAGTCAGAAGTTACAAATACGACTAAGGTGCAAAGCTTTTACATCATATACTCAAATTTTACAGAATTTGTTTGCAAGTAGCTAGATCTTCAACAATTAAAATGCAATGACAGTAATAACAGTAACAGATCTGCAGGACTAGATACCTAAGCAAAGCAAAGGCAAGCTTTACAAGATCTGACACAAAATAACCACAATTCAACCTCTTCATCCAAAACCATGATTTTTCAAGTGACAAATAATTTCTCACTTGTGTATATAGTCAAGATGGATATAAATGTGAAATTAATTCATTTCTGCCAAGGAGTCAATTACCATCACAAATGATTTCACCATCTTATCACATCTGGAGCTAGCTAAATTCATTCCAAATGTAAGTTATCAAGATCAAGTTATCATGTTCTATTGCCCAAACATCTGATCAAAGATACAAGATGTTACTTTTATCTATGGCTTATTTTATGACCCTATCAGCAACACAGATTACATTATCAACAAACACTAGGCTGAGGAGTGAAAGATGGACAGGAAAGTCATGAAAAGAAGCAACAATGGTCTCATTTAAAGTACAGAATGCATCCTTAATTCACTCACCCAGCACAGTGCAGCCATGGTTAGGAAAAATTGAAGATAAACTCTGTACTAATATAGAGAGACAAAAAAGGAAACAAAATAATTCTGTCAGGAAAGTCAGTGTCGCAGCTGAGATGCAAAATGGGCATGCCCCAAATACAAATCACAACTCGTACTGCTTGAACAACCTGGCTAGACAATAATTAATTTATGTTCCTTACCATGGTGTAACTCGTCAATTGCCTCTTTCAGTTTCAGTTCTGAAGGAGATTTCTTCATTCCAAGAGTGCTTACATACAAATGTGTTACCAGTTTTAATGACTTCGTATGAATGCCATGTAATAACATCTTCAGAAATGGCTTTTCTCTGTCAAGAGAGATCTTCAGTGTTGCCACCATTTTATGTACTTCTTCTAGAGTTATCTGAAAATAAAGAGCTTTTACAATGGGTCTTAAACTAACTCTCTGCAATACAACTCAATGTATAAAAACCACTTACACAAAAACCATTGTACATCAACCTGGGTCAGTGCCTCCCACAAATCCAACCTCTCATCCGTACTTCAAGGTATCGTAGATTCGTACTCTACTCTACCCTGGGTCATGTGGTAGGCAGTAACAGATGTGGAGGGTATACCCTGTTTGGGGTTGTTACAACCCACGCTGGCTAACGGGGCTCTGGTCTACCCAAGCCAAAGTGGAAGGTGTTGTGCCGAGGACTGCATGGCACTGGGGTAGAGATAACAGTGTCAATAACGATCCCCTTTGCAAACCAGAACGCACCCCATTGTATGTAGGCCTTCTGTCTGCGTGGGGCCCTGTGGACATTGACATTGTTTTTTCCCCATTTTGTGGGAGAGCTCCTCTTTTTGGGGAACTCTGGCGGACATATATGAATAGATAGACCATTGGCTCTGGTGACGGAGTATCTCTCTACATAGGGACCCTGTTGGGGAACATGGAGAGGGCTCCCTTACCAAAGAATCTGAGGGAAAGATGAATTTTCAGGGGATGGGATGTAGAAGGTTCTGTAGATGGGTATCTGTCTTCATAGGGGTCCCCTTGGGGAACCTGGAGAGGGGGGTCCATTTACAGGGAGAGATAGTGGAAGGAGGATTCCGGAAATGGAGCATCTCTCTTTACGGGAGCTCTGTTAGGGGAACCTGGAGGCATACAAGAAGGCTCTGGAGATGGACACCTCTTTCCATGGGTGCCTCGCTGGGAAACCTGGGAGAGGGCTCATATGTCAGGGGCTTATGTGTGGAAGAAGGTCCTGGGACAGGTGTCTCTCCATATAGGGGCCCCCGTTGGGGAACCTGGGGAGGGGGTCCATTTACCAGGAACTTTGCTAATTAGCTGAAGGAGGGCTCTAGCTATGGAGCATCTCTCTCTATGGGAGCTCTGTTAGGGGAACCTGGAGGTGGGCTCCTTTGCTGGGGACCCTGAAGGTTATGGAAGGAAGGCTCTACAGACAGGTATCTCTCTTTATGGGGGCTCAGTTGGGCAACCTGGAGTTGGCTCATCTACCGGGGACTTTGAGAGATGGTTGAAAGGGGCTCTGGAGGTGGAGTGTCTTTCTCTATGGGAGCTCTGTGAAGGGAACCTGAAGGGAGAGCTCCCTTGTTGGGGGACCCTGAAGGATAGGTAGAAAAGGCTCTGGAGACAGGTATCTATTTCCATAGGGGCCCTGGTGAGGAACCTGGAAGGGGGCTCATCTGTAGTGGACTTTGAGAGATGGATGAAGGGGGCTCTAGGTATGAGGCGTCTCTCTCTGAAGGGGCTCACTGCAGAGGGCCTCGAGGGACCCTGGGTTATGAAAGGATGGCTCTGGAGACAAGCATCTCTTCATGGGGGGTCAACTGGGGCAAAATGGAGAGGGCTTCTCTATTGGGGACTTTGAGAGATGGCTGAAAGAGGCTCTGGAGGTGGAGCATCTCTCTCTCTCTCTATGGGAGCTCTGTGAAGGGAACCTGGAGGGAGGGCTCCCTTGCTGGGGACCCTGGTGGATAGGTAGAAAAGGTTCTGGAGATGAGAATCTCTTTCCATAGGGGCCCTGCTGGGGAACCTCGAAGGGGGCTCATCTACCAGGGACTTTGAGAGATGGATGAAGGGGGCTCTAGGAATGGAGCATTTCTCTCTGAGAAGGCTCAGTGTGGAGTGCCTCTGGGGAGGGCTCCTTTACTGGGGACCCTGGAAGATATGTTAAGAAAGGCTCTGGACATGGGCACCTCTCTCCATAGGGGCCCCATTGGGGAACCTAGAGGGGATTCACTTGCTGGGACTTTTGAGAGAAAAGGATAGTATATTTGGGTTTCTTTCTTGGACCCAGAGGACAAAAGATTTTAAGTCTAGGGGCCACCTGGAGCTTTGGTAAAGGGACAGGGCTCTCCTGAACTCATATCAGATTATGGGGAACAAAGGGCCTGTCTACAAGGCCTAGGTGCATCAGAACCATAACGGCTCAAACCGAATGTAAATCAATAGATCAATCAAACCTAGGTCAGTTCCGTTTACTTCTAATGCTTGCCAAGATCCATCTTAATGTTATTCTCCTCCTCAAATTTCCAAGTGACCTTGCTCCAAAAGGTTCCCCCCTCCACAATGCTTGTGTTTCTTGTCTTCCCCATTCTATATAAATAACTGTCCTGCCAAATGTAGCCACATGCAAGTGGATTTCATTGTCCTAACCACATTAAGTAACATAGTTCAAAGTGCTATGGTGCCATATTCTGGAGGAACCCACAGCTTTCCTCCTGATAGCAGTGGAAGCTGATGCGTTCAAATAGAAACCTGTAAATACTAAATATTATAGAAACAGTGTTCTTTGAGTAATCAACAATGATGCATTTATTTTACAGCATTTAAATTGGTAATTATTTTGGGAATTATTCTCGACTTCCAAGTTCTATCTCATTGCTATGGTGAAATTCAAGACAAAAATTAAATAAATTTGTAAGCAATTTAAATGACATAACAACTTAATTACACTGCAAAGAGCAATTTAATTTGAAAGAAGGCAAATTTGAGGAATTTCAATTCCCATACAATAAAAGTTAAATTCACACCTTCAAAATAGTTTTCTTTCCAACATCAGTTTTGATTTCAGCTTTTGGCATCCTGTTTTCTGAAGTACCAAAATGCACATTTTGCTAAAAACGATTGCGACTGAAAATTGTGACACAAAGCACATTTGTGACAGGGTTGGAATTATGTGCAGCTCATTCACTGTGTGGTTGGCAACATACTAATCCCAAGGACCATCTGAACTTACAACATTTTCCCTTCGTCTTGTATACCCATGCAGTATATAAGTGGGTGTTATCGGTGAGGTTCTGTGAATATGATCTAAAATAAATATTCAAGGAATGTATATACAAATATTCATGTTAAGGAGAATAATGAAAATAATTCAAGAAAAAAAATATAAAACCATGATGTTGGTAAATAACACAATGTTAGTGAATGATTTGTAACAGACTGTAAAAAGCAGAAGAGTTGATGCTACAAAGCAACAATGGTCAAAAGGCTTTTTGTGCCAAGAAAGTGAAACTGGTAATAAAAGAGAAGTGAGAAAAGTCAGTTCAACTGTTGATTGTAAATCAAAATATGCCAGTTCTAGGCTTCATGATTGGCACAAGAACATGCAATCTAAGGGTACAAGGCAAGCTGGGGATGGATAGCTGGACAGATAGAGGGATATATTTTCCCAATAAATAATTTATGTATTAGAAACAAATGTCTCCCAGCAAAATTATGAGGTTGTGGTAGAAAAAAATGGAGAACACCACACTCAGATTTGAAGACATGTGTTATGTACATTTGTACTAGACATGAACACTTTTACATTTCAATAACCTAACAAAGGCAGTGCCATGACTCAGATGCCACAGTTCAATCCAGGGCCAGTCAGCTTTTCCTTGCCAGCGTAATTCCACCAGTACTCCGTACACCTACCACAGATGTTTTATCCCCTTAACAATTGCCCACAGGGTTAAATAACATGCTTAAGAAATTAATATCAGAATTGTCTACCTTCTATTTCTTAAAAAAGATTGGATGCATAGCTTATTCAGTGAAATAGGGTATTGGAAAAAATGAAGAATTTTGAACAAAAAATAAGGATGTAAAGATTCTGATCTGAGGGTTAGCACGTATGTCATTGGTTCATTCTGTCCTCAGCTCCATAATGAAGATGTCACATACCTGGAAGAAGGCTAATGGATCTACAATACCATCTATAAGCTCCTCCAATTTTAGAACTTCTGATTGCCAGTGATCAGACAACATCTTAAGGTGATTTCTATGTGCCGACTTGTCACGATCAGGGTAGCAAGCTGTCAGGGCCGGCACTAGTTCAGGTTCAAGAGACTCCAGACTCGCAAGACAGCTACGGATCCCTAAAATTCCTAAAAAACAAATGTTTGTATATATATGAATCAGTCCATCTTCAGCAACCACATATTGAATCACTTCCCGCTGTGTCAACAGCATGTGGTGCTGTACTACGTTCTATTGGATCAAAACATAAGTATGCTAAACTGTTGTATTACAATGGGACTGTCATTTGCATGTGACATTGCTTTGTGACTGCCCTCTGAATATGTTGTGTAGATGGTAAAATAATACAACATTGATATAAACGTAGAAAAAGATCATACATATCAATAATCATCAAGTTACATCTCACAGTGTACAGATCCTGAAGACATACATACGCCCTTCATCCGCCGAGCAAGCCATAGCAAACATTCCAATTTGCATTATGCGATCCACATGTAGATCCAACACAGAGACCAGCTGTTCCAGATCCTTAGCAAGATGAACATTGCAACTTGCCTTCACCAGATTCTTCAATGGACTGTATGGCTCACTAAACACCTGACAAAAACATAGAACCAGATCTGAAGTTGTCATAACAGTATAGCTAAAAATTCAAGCCTTTTGGGATGACGTGCTGTGTTGCTGACTGAGTGCATCCTGACATTTTGGAAAATCATAGTTGCTCTCATTTTCAAGGACAAGCAGTCCATTGTTTCATAATCCACTCCATTATTCTTGTACTGCTTGTCCCTGAAGATTAAGGTAACTATAAACTTTCGAAATATCAGAAGCTACTTGCCCAACAACACACCATCACATCCCAGAGTACTAGAATATTCAATACCACCATAAGCAATCATGGAATAAAGAACAACAAATATTGTGGAACTGCCACATCTAATTTCTAAATTTGAAACATTGTATTATTTAACCAATTTTAATAGCATGATATTTTGTTGGATAATATTTGTGGGAGAAAAATAAAATGCAGAAAAATGCAAAGATCAGAAGGGCAGATACAGAGGCAGCAGAATTATGCATTAGATTTTCAAACAAAATTATGCAAGAAGGTGGTTATATGGCACAGAAAATGTACAATGGAAATGAAACTGGATTATCTGAAATTAAGTGCCTGCAGATCCTACAACTCCAAAGAAGAAAAGACTGTGCCAGGATTTAAAGTAGCAAAAGATAGGCTAATATTTTTGCTTGGGGGTAATGCATCCAGAGGACTCAAGCTGAAACTATATGCTGTTTATAATTCAGAAAATCCTTGTGCATTAAGAAACTAAACCAAACTATCCTTTCAGTTTATGAATGATCAAATCACAGACTTGGATCACAACAACCCTTTTTATTGAACATAAAATGTGTGTATTGCTTTTTTCTACATTTTTTCTGAGACATTTCTCATTCTAGGAAGAAATCAGTGAAATACTGTGATAAATGTACATTGGTATTCATGTCAAGTACCCATTACTCTTGTCAGGTTATAGTGAAACGTGAATTTTCTTGACAGATTTTCAAGAGAACCTCAAACCTCAAATTTCATGAAAATCTTTCCAGTGGCAGCCGAGCTGTCCCATGCAGACAGACATCATGACGCTAACAGTCGCTTTTTACAAATTTGTGAACGCGCCTCAAAATAGGCTGGTAAGGTGTATAATGACAGACCATTGGACATGTTCACTAGTTATTCCACATGATAATGAACCAGCACATAGTAAAGCTTGAATCATGGATCATGCAACACTTCACCTTGTTATGTTTTAGAATAATAATACCATAAATAAATACCATTAGGGTATAGAATGAGGATCTGTTCTACATTTTTACTGCTTACTTCATATAATAATGGCCCAAATGAAGTTTAAGCATGGAATGAGAAACTACTGGACATTTTAACTAGGTATTTCTTAAAACAACCATCCAACCCCAGTTCAAGCATGGAATAAAAAACCATCCAGCACTTTAACAAGCTATGTCATAGAATAACATTCTGATCTCAGCTGAACTATAGAATGACCATGACACCAGTTATAGCTTAAGATGAGATACCAAGTCAACACTGTAACTAGTTGAGACATGAATAACTACTTATTTGATACAGTAATGGGTCATCCTGAATTAAGGTACAGAATTACATGACACCAGTTACAACATATGTACAATGAGGAAAAATTCTAGTTATTCTATGCAATAACCAGTTACAGGCCCACCTGAGTTAAAGTATAGAATAACTCAAAACTAGTCACACCTTACAATTAGGACAAATTCCACACTTTAACAAGTTATTCCATACCATAACTAGTTCTTTCATACAATAATGCTTTTCCCAAAGTTAAATCACAGAATGAGTGGCTATTCTAAACCTGAAGTACTTACTTCATGCATTACCTACCTGACCACATATATAACCTAAAATTCAATAATGCAAAATAACCAAAGGTGATCTAACATATCCTAGCAGCCCAGAGAAATATAGGAGGCCACATAAGCTGATATATGTGAAATTCTTCATTATAAAATGGGTAGCTGACCAGAATATGTAAGCACAATGACAAGAATTTCTTTACAGTATATACAAAATGCTGCCAGTTCTCTGTTCAACATATGTCTTGACTAATCCACAGTGCTGTATTTGCAACCCCACCCTTCTGCCAGAGCTTAAGGACTGCCACATTTTTATGGCTGGGTTCAACACTCACAACTTGTTGAGCGGCATACATGTCGAAAACAGGAAGCTTAAAGGAGCAAATACGATTGTCTGGAGTTCGTTCAGACTTTTAGCCTGTATGCCAAGCCACTTTCTTGGACACTGCATCAATAGCCCCACTGGGCCATCTGTTTCAAGATACGGCACATGATACACAGATTTGATGGCGACCAGATGGTCTGCAGTACAACCACTATAATTATGCAAGGCACATAAGCAATCCACTCACACATATACCACAACATTCTTCAAGTTGCTGCTGAACAAAGATAAGAATGGCATAAAGCATGGTATACGAACAATATCAACTCTATGAAACAGGTAGGAGAAAACCTAATTTTCATATATGTATGCACTATCACATGAACTGTATATAAACAACCTGTCAGTGTAAACAGTGATATAATCTGACAAAGTCAGCAGATAATATGAAATCATTAGAGTGTTAATTAAAGTCTCGACCACCACTTAACCAGATGACAATATCTGAAGCAGAAAAAGAATGAAACCTACCTCAAGTACTAATCTAAGCAATGTGCTGTTGATCTGTTGCTCTAGAGACTCCAAGGCATCAGCAAGAGAATAGCAATACAACTGACACTGTGGGATGTTAACTGTGCTCAAACTTGATTCTTTCTTGATATTTTCCAGAACATGTAACACCTGAAAAATGTATTATCATTATTACTATTACTAATTTATTTCACAAATACAAACCATCTCGAATATGGGTGTCCAATCTTTTTATGGCAAAGGGCCACAAGAGTTACTGTAGGCTGGTTTGCAGGCTACAAGTATACCTAAAGGCTTAAATTATTGTGTAATTTTATAGTATATACAAGATTTATAAATGTGGCAGCGACCATGACCTAGACTGTGGTACAGAAATAAGTGTTATATCTGTTTCACCTGTAGTCATATCTACTCAGTGTTTTCTATCAGATAAATGGATAATTTTTCCATCATTAGCACTTAACTTATATTTGTTGGCACCCCTGATAAAGATTACATGGTAATTAAAAGTGCTACATGCCACAGGTTGCTAAATACATTAATTAAAAAAAAATACATAGTAGATACTTTCTGATTCATGCATGTATTAAGAATGGTGGACTCCAAATTCAGCAGTTATGATCGTTTTAAAATCCCTGTAAAATGATAACATTTGTCTGCCAAGATACACTCCAGAACTGGTCTTGCACTCCTGAGCCTATGGAAATGTAAGCTTACTTAGTCCAGGTAAGTATTTTATTTCATTTATTTAGTATTCCAGAGATCCATCAGAGTGGATATAGAACTTGTCATTAGATAACAACAGACATAGCACAAAATGTCTTGACAGTAAGATATATATGATAGTAATTTGTGAATATGATACATAAATAATAAATCAAGTTTATACAAGGAAATGAATTCAGTTCAGAATATACAGTCAATGAAATATATAATGTAATTAGACATAACTTAAAAAATTTAAGAGTACTTACATAATGAACATAGACAGAAACCTTAAATCAAAATACCACTATATTAAAATCTTGTGATACAGTTCTTAATTCACGATTGACTAAGGTACTCTTCAATTGTGTAAAATGGGTAAGTGTGTAAAAATTTTTTCAGAGCAATTTTAAATTTTCTTTGGTTACCAGCAACATTCTTAATCTCTAAGGGTAAATTATTAAAAATGTTTATCCCTAAACAATAAGCTGCTTTTTGGTAAATGGTTAAGTTTGCTTGAGGAAGGTATAAATTATTTCTTTGTCTAGTGTCTAAATTGTGATTTTCATTGTTTGTCAGGAAAAGATTTTTGTTTTGAACCACAGACATTAATAAAGATAAGATATATTGTGATGTCAAAGGCAAACTTATCAGTGCTACAATATAAGGGTGTCACCCAGTCATGTGTTCAGTCTCATACAGAACAAGTGGTCACTGCATGTGATAAATTTTTCTGTTTAACAAAGAATGTTATTTGAAATACTTTCACACAACAAAAGAAGTCACACAAAGTTTTGTAAAAAATCCCTGTGTCAAAGTGTCACATAAAAGAACAATATGCAGATGGGTAGAAAAGTCTCAAAGAACACATTCGGTGCTGGACAAAAGAAAACACAGAAATGTTACTTTTTTAACTACAGAGAATCTGACCAATATTGGCACTTGAATTGAAGCAAGCCTCAGAAAATTTTTGGACTTATTGGCCGTTAAAAGTAGGGATTCAAAATCCTCAACTCATAGAACAAGACTTCTGGAACTATGCCCACATAAAATTAGAGTCATATAAACTCTTTTCTCTAGTGAGAAGCAAGAAGCCAGTATTGCAGGTGATTTCAAGAATCAGCAGTCAGTGAATTTCTTGATCCAGAACTCATGTTTTTTTTTCCAAATGAGGTATTATGTACAGTAAATGGGAAGGTACACAGCCAGAATAACACATACTGATGTTCTAGATAATTACCATGCAGTTCGTGAAGTTCCTGTTTATAACCTTAAAATTCAGTCTGGTGTGCAGTGTCTACCAAATCATAGGGCCTATAATTTTGAATGATATAATAAGTAACTCACAGTCACTTTCTAAATCTCCAGATTTAAATCTATGCAATTATTTTTCATGGGAGCACAGAAACAAAGATTTTATGTGACTGATCCTCATTCTTTGCAAAAATTGAAAGACAATCTTTGAATAGCAATTGCCAGTATTTCAAGATAAAAGCTCTAACATTCGTTGACAAATATTTTCAGAAGGCACAAAGTCTACTTAAGACAGGAAGTCGGCACTTTGAACCATTTAATTGAAGGAAGGCACAATAAAATGTATCAGACAGACTCTAAATTCTTGGCATACGCAGGTTTTGTGTATAGCAAAGTTCTTGCACAGCTGCCATGCTGAGGAACAGTGGAATGCTCTGTAAATTCCACAGTATAAGCAACTGACTGTTATCTTGTCTTATTTGTAACAAAATGTACAAAATTTCTTACTTTGTAACAGCTTGCAGTGATGTTGGAAGAATCATCGGCAATTGACACTTGAGCTATAGCCATAGCCTGACAAAGAAGTTCATCTGAAACATGTTTCACTTGTGGCATAATCTCATTAAACTCTTCTTTGACTTTTACAGATGTAAGTATTTCCAAAACCAGGTCCATCTGATGCACAAAATGACCATCATCACTTTCTTCCTTCTGTTCAGCACTAATCACACGCATCAGCTCCGACAAACAGCACTGCATTCGTGAGAACAAGTAGGATCCTGACTCCTGGAGAAGTAAGAAATTTATACTTCGAGGATATGACAGAGCATCAATGAGTAATCAGATGGGCAATTTCATATCACAATTATGTTCATATTAACTTTATAATAGTTAATAAAATAGATAATAGATGAAATATACAATAAAATAGAGAATAAGATGTTATGATATAGAATAAATCATGTCATAATTTCCTGACCAAATATACAGTCAACTTGTCAATACTACAGCAATTGAAAATTACAATTAGGTACACAGCAAATAAAATATTATAATAGTTAATAAAATTAATAATATATATTATAGATTAATAAACTAAATACAAAATAATTTAAGATTCTTACATAACATCATCAATCCTCACTTTATGAACGTAAGTTAAAATATGCATCATTTGTGTAGAGGGATTTAACAAGCACAAATTTTTTTAAACCTACTCTAAAGTACTTATTGTTTGTAACTTGTTTTGCAGTATATATAGGTAACGCAATAAATGTCTTTATGAATGTATAATATACACCCCTCTGACAATATGTAAGATTACCTAATGTACAGCTGTACTCTTCTTCTTATGTTTATTTCATGAATTGAAATATTAAAGGTACAATATTCCAAGGTACCTAAAAATAAACTCACTAAAGACAGCACATATTCAGATGGCATGGTTAATATTTCTAGTGTTCTGAATAAGGGTTTATGTGAAGTTCTAGATGTGGATCCTCTCATGATTCTTACAATTTTCTTTTGTAATTGAAATACTTTCCTACTCACTGGTGAATTTTCCCAGAATATGATATCATACCCCATTATGGAATTAAAATAAGCATAGTATAATATTTTAAGTGTGGATACATCACTGAGATATTACATGGTTCTAATTACATAACAAGTTCTGCTAAGTTTTGATATTATTAAAACTATAGGTGTCTTCCAGTCCATATTTTTATCTGGACCTAGTCCAAGAAACTTTGAATTTATTACAAATATGCAAACAATATTATCACAGTCAGCCCCAGTGATATAAGCAACATTCACAACCAATACATTTAGTGTTTGTAAGATAGACACCAAAAAGTAAAGCTAAATTTGTACCTGTGAGATTTGAGGTTATCACAGTGTTATTGCACAGGATCCCAGTCTTTCAGGATAAGACACTGTGTCACTGGATGAGCAGTTCCTGACATTTTGAAGGATTGTGGGGCTTCATATTCAAAGGTAATGGTAAAGGCACCACGATCCTTCCAAAAATTTGGAAACCATTCACCCAGCAACACTGCATTGTATCCCAGATGGCCTGAATCAAGTTGTCATTGTCCATGCCATTAAAGTGTATAGCGGGAGAAGAGATAAAGCTGTTCTGATTCTTAACCTTGGCAAAAAATGGCAGGGAAATGGTCAGCTTCACACTTTAAACCTAGGAAAACCCCCATTTTGCATCAGAGATGCTGGGTGAGTCCCAGAGACAGTTTGGACACTTAGGGGAAGAGAAATCTGCTATCCCTGCCAGGTATCAATCCTGGAACTTCTTTCTACACTATTATTATTTGACTTCTAACCTTCAGTTTCCCAATTTGTGTGTATGTGTGTGTGTGTGTGTGTGTGTGTGTGTGTGCGCGCGCACGTGCGTGCATGTGTGCATGTTGTTGTCTATAATAAACCAATATAAAATGATACTATAATTACATAATTTTTAATTCTGAATTTAATGCATACCAACACAAATGCATGTTTCAGAATATTAATGCTTACTGTAGTATGATTTAATTCAATATGTACTCGTATTTCTTCCAACCTCTACAGTGCACTGTTGACACAGGACCAGATCTTTAGTTATCACATTCTTAAGTAATGTAATAACATCAAAAGTGGTAGCTTTTCAAGTTGCATGCCTACTGTTGTTGCTCAGATTGTAGGTATCTTTTGGGTTGTAGAAATTTATAATTATTAAATATTCTGAAGTTTCTGAGGAAGTGACAATTTTGGACTTTGTCCATCATTGAAATTTTAAAAAAACATGACATTTTGGAAACCATCTCTGGTTCCGTCTTCAGGCAAAGAAGCACCTCACCTTGTGGGCCCACTGGATCGAGCTATTCTCAGTCATGCACCATAGAAATACTCAACTTAAGATAAGCACCTGAGGATTGATCAAGTCCATGGGTATTAACGGAAAAATAGCTATAGTAAAAGCCCAGAACACTCCACAAAATTAAACCTATAAAAAAGGGCCATGAACTCAACCTGATGAGATCACAGGCATAACATGCGTTAAAATTCTTAACACCACCAACACCATCTGTGGAGAACACTCCCTCCATCTTCAGGGTTACTAAACTGATTCAAATGGATGCTGAAGTGATGTGATGCCAGAAAATGTGTCCGTTATATGGATTGGTTTGAGGGAATTGGCCTATCACAGCTACAGAATGCAGAAAGAAAGCACAGTCCTGTCCCAAGCCAACATAAGTCAAGAATCCCAGAAATGACCATAAGAATAAAGTATATCACTGATTGCTATCCCTACCAGAAGTCACATTATTGTCACATCTCCAAATGGTCAAGGCAGTTTTTGGGATTCTCAACCTACACTAGTTTAGGACAATCCTATCTCCTTTTCCCACATTCTGTATCTGTGAATGGCCAAATTCTCTCAAACCATCCTGTATAACAAACACATTCCCTTCCACCATGTCACTTCAGCATCCACTTGAACCAGTCTGATTCCCTGAAGTTGAAGTTCCTTTGAAACATCGGTACATTTGATAACTACACAGTGTCAACACCCAAAACATAGTGTTATCAGTACATATAACCTTTTGTGCTGTTGAAGCACATATACTTATTTTTAAAAAATGTAAAGAGGAAACAAGAAGAATGCCCTGAAACTTTAGCCTAGGGTAATAAAAAACTTACAATACACTTTTACTGATTTCATTAATTTGATAAGAGACATGTAAGACTGTGTTTACATGAATACAAGTCTCAGGCTTGATTGAACAATTCTTAACATGCTAATTCTTTACAGCTGGAGTTGTTAGCCCTTTGTCCAATCCCAAGCTGGAGAACCATCCTTCTACAGCTGTCTGTGACTGATTATTCAATATATTTTCAGCTTCATCCCATATCTGGAGGCAGACACATCCACTTGCAAAGTCATGACGTACCATTCATGGTTACAATGATAAATAACTAGATAGGTCGGGCGTGTGGCAAATATGGCAAAAGGAGAGGCTTAGACAATGTTTGCCTGACAACTCTGATGGAATGAGACAACTTGGAAGAGCTAGGCATAGATGGGAGGATAATATTAAAATGAATCAAGAAATAGAATAGGAATGTAGACTGAACTGATCTGGCTGAGGACAGGGAGAAATTGCAGGCTGTTGTGAACATGGCATTGAACCTTCAGTTCCACTAAATGTGGGGAATACGTTTAGTAACTCAGGAATTATTAGCTTCTCAAGGACTCTGCTCCATGGGGTGAAGTGACATGAATAAATGTATGTAATTCACACACATGTATGCAATAGTTGGATCTGAGGATGGCAGTATTCTGCCAGAACATATAACCAATGTGAAAAGGTAAGAATGTACTAAGAAGGTTGTATGTGACTGTGTAACAGAACTGTGTGCCACTACTGATACAGAAAACATAACAGCGTGAAACAAGGATGTATGCGTAAACATCACATCATTTCAGTGTGCACAGAATTACTGTAATGAACATTCAACATCTTTAAGATCTACTACCACACAAAATTTCAGAACACCGCATTACACATTAAGTGGAACTACAATTGCTCACATCATAGAAGAATCAGGCACTGCTGTCTTCAGATTAGTGTTGGTGATGGCAAAAAATTCAAAAGTACGAATGTTGGGTGAACCAGAGCAGCATAATATTCATATGCAGTGACATGAAAATCTGTTCAGATGTTGAAATATTATCATAGATGAGACACATGCACATGATAATACAATTAGTCCACCTTTCTCTATCATGAATTTATATAAAAATTGTACACAAAGCCATCATTGTGCATGCCATAAAGGCATGTGAGGGAGTACAGTGCAACTTATTCTTAACCTTGGCTCTTGAAATATGTGAGTGGACAACTTTACATCCTGGGGAAACAACCCTGGTAACCATTCAATAGGAGACTGGATATTTCAGAGAAGAGAAAAGTCTTTTACCACTATGAGAAATCAAATCCCAGAACATCCAGCACAGAGGCTATACCAAGTACAATATCCCTGCTCTTGACAGCCAAATAGCAGTCTTCTAAAAATGTGGATTTTTGGACCCTGGTATCTACCAAACTCCTGTCCTAAGCAACCATACATTTTAACCCTTTGGCCCTGGAGCTGGACATTTACAGTTTAGCACACCACTTATGTAAAATGTGAATATTTTATGAACCAAGAAGGGTAACATTAGGAAATACACGACATTTTGTGGAGGAATAAATGAAGATGGTGAGAGAAAGTCTAAAAATATAATTAAATAT
>Ga0123357_10004174_pt1 | contig 16855 bp, 1 predicted proteins | sample TergutEmb28metaG_FD_89873 | JGI IMG/M metagenome (GOLD analysis project Ga0123357, IMG submission 89873) | Embiratermes neotenicus P4 segment gut microbial communities from Petit-Saut dam, French Guiana - Emb289 P4 | ecosystem: Host-associated > Arthropoda: Insects > Digestive system > Gut ... | reverse complement strand
CCCGAGTTGCCGGCGGCGTTTTCGACCTGTGCCATGTAGGTGTGCTGGCCGTCTTGCAAGCCGCTGTCGGTGAACGTCCAGTGCGTGCCCGTGGTGTCCATGTGCCCGGTGCCGACTTTCTCGCCATCGCGGTAGACGACCACCGTCTCGCCGCTGGTCAACGTCTGGCTGACCGTGCCGTTGAGCTGCGGCGAGGTATCGTCAGTGATGGTGCCGCTGTCGAAGGTGCCCGTGACCGGCGGCTGGTCGTCGGTGTAGCTGACGATCGCGGTGGCCACCGTCGGCACCGAGGTGTCGACGTCGATGAGGAAGGCCGACGAGGGCGTGCCCGAGTTGCCGGCGGCGTTTTCGACCTGTGCCATGTAGGTGTGCTGGCCGTCTTGCAAGCCGCTGTCGGTGAACGTCCAGTGCGTGCCCGTGGTGTCCATGTGCCCGGTGCCGACCTTCTCGCCATCGCGGTAGACGACCACCGTCTCGCCGCTGGTCAACGTCTGGCTGACCGTGCCGTTGAGCTGCGGCGAGGTGTCGTCGGTGATGGTGCCGCTGTCGAAGGTGCCCGTGACCGGCGGCTGGTCGTCGGTGTAGCTGACGATTGCGGTGGCCACCGTCGGCACCGAGGTGTCCACCGTGAAGCTGAAGGCGTTGGATGGCGTGCCGTTGCCGGCCAGATCGGTGATCACCGCCGTGTAGGTGTGCTCGGCGTTGGTCAGGTTGTTGAGTTGCAGGGTCCAATGGCCGCCATCGACCGTGGCTTGGCCGACGTAGGTGCCATTGGCTCCCGTACCTTCGTAAACCAGAATCACCTCGTTCGTTTGGAGACCGGTGACCGTGCCCTGCAACACTGGCGAGGGGTCGTCGGTGGTGGTGCCCGGACCGAAATCGCCCGTCACCGGCCTGACGGCGTCGTGATAGCTCGTGATCTCCACCGTGCCGTCAGGCGCAACGGTGTCGATGACCACGGTCTGCATCCCTGGCGAGCTGGTGTTGCCCGCCTCGTCGATCACCCGCGCCTCGAACTTGTAGGCGCCATCGGCCAGCGGCGTGCCGGTGGCGTCGTACTGGTACTGCATGCCGCTGAGCAGACTCGCGTTGTGCCAGGTGGCGCCGCCATCAATGGAAATTTGCACCGTCTCGCCCGTCGCCGGCGCTTGCGTCACCGTCGCCGTGACCACCAGCGTGTTGTCGTTGGTGATGAAATCGTGCGGATCGCTGCCGGTGTCGTTCGTGATCGCGCTGATCGATCCCCGCGCCGTCGGCGGTATCGTGTCCAGGAAGATCGTGAACGGGGCCGATTGGGCGCTTTCAGCGCCCGCCGGCGTGACCGAAGTGACCGTCAGATCATGGCGGCCTTGCGAGGAAAGCACCGTGGTCGGCGTGTATTCCCACGCGCCGTCGTTGCCCACCCTGGCCGCGCCGATCAACAGGCCGTTGTCGTAGACATTGATCATGTCGCCCGGGGTCGCCCCAGTGCCGCTGAGCGTGGGCGTTCTGTCGTCGGTTTGATTGTTGTTGGTCAGATACCCCGTCAACATTCCAACGTCGTCGTAGACGCTGCCGATGGTGGGCGCCGCGTGCGCATCGGCGGCGCCGAGCAGCAGATCCAGACCCAACGGCATGATCAGCGGAGACGCCGGGGACTCCACATCGATCGCGTAGCCGCCCGTCATGATGCTGGTTTGGTTGCCCTGGCTATCGATCGTGTTTGCCGAGAGGATCTTGACGCCGTACTCTCCCAAGCCCGTCACTTGCGTCAGATCGCTGGTCGTCACCGACCAGCTGGCGTTGCCCTCCACCGTGGCCGTGCCGACGATCACGAAATCCGAGCCCACCTGGACAAAGATAGCGATCGTGTCTCCTGGCGTCGCGGTGCCGGTGATGGTCAGATGCGTATCGTGGGTGGTTTCGTTCTTTTGCAGATACCCCGTGGCGTCCGACACATTCGTAATGGCCGGCACCTGCGCCGGGATGCCGTGCACATTGAAGTCCCAGCCATCGGTCGCCGAGCTGGTGTTGCCCGCCGCGTCCCTGCCCTTCGCGGAGAAGCTGTTCGACGTGTTGTCGTACAGCCCCACCGACGGCATGAAGCTCCAGGTGCCGTCGGTATGCACCCCGGTGGAGCCGATCAACGAACCGTTGTTGAAAATGAGGACCGCGACCGTATCGATCGAATTGACATGGCCCGAGTAGATCGGCGCGTTGTCGTCGGTGGTATCGCCCGGATTGATCGGGCCGATGTTGTTCCCCATGTCGGCGTAGAGATCGGTCGCCGTCACCGGCGGCGGCGGCGTGTAATCCGTCGTGAAGGAGAAGGGACCGGAGTCGTGGCCTGGCACGCCAGCCGCGTTGGTGACCACCGCCGTGTAGGTGTGCGTGGCTTCGCTCAGGCTGTGCAGCGGCAGGCTCCAGGTGCCGTCGCTATTGACGGTCGCGTCGCCAACGTAGGTGCCGCTGGGGCCCGTGCCTTCGTACACCTTGATCGTGTCGCCCTGTTGGAGGTCGGCGGACGTGCCCTGCAACGTCGGATTCGGATCGTCGGTGGTGGTGCCGGAGTGGAAGTCGCCCGTCAGCATTCCAATGGTGTCGTGATAGCTCGTGATCTCCACCGTGCCGGGTGGCGGCACGTTTTGTTCGTTGATGATGAAGGGGTTGGAGTAGGCGCTGTCGTTGCCGTTGGTGTTCTCGATCCGCGCGGTGTAGGTGTAGCTGTGCCCGTCCAGCAGGGTGTTGGTGCTGGAGTTGGTGTCCTGGAAACTCCAGCCCAGGCCGGTGCTGTCCATGGCCGCCACGCCGAGCTTGACGGCCGCGCCGCCGGCGGTGTCGTCGGTGCGGTAGATCACCACCGAGTCGCCGCTGTTGAGCGGATCGACGACGCTGCCGTGCAGCGTCGGGTTCGGGTCATCGGTGTGGGTGCCGGAGGGGAAGCTGTCGCCCGTCACCGGCGGGACGATGTCGCTGAAACTGTCGATCGTCACCGTTTGCCCGGGCGGCGGGACATAGAAGTTGGTGTTGATCAGGAAGTTATCCGACGGGTGGCCCAGAACGCCGGCGGCGTTTTCCACCACCGCGTAGTACGTGTAGGTGCTGTTGTCGTGCAGGTTGCCGTCTTGGTACGTCCAGCTGTGGCCCGTGCTGTCCACCGTCGCGGTGCCGAGGAACACGGGGGCGCCCGAGCCCGCGCCGCCGTCGCGGTAAACCGCCACCACGTCGTTGCCGCCGATGGTGCTCAGCGTGCCGATGATCGTGCCCTGGAGTTGGGGACTCGGGTCGTCGGTGGTGGTGCCCGAGTTGAACAGGCCCGTCGCGTCCCCGACGTTGTCGTAATACTTGTCGATCGTCGTCGTCGCCGTGGGCGGTATGTTCAGTTCGCTGATGACGAAGCTGTTTGAGTAGTCGCTGTCGTTGCCGTTGGCGTTCTCCACCCGCGCGGTGTAGGTGTAGGTGTGCTTGTCGGTCAGGGTGTCGGTGGCTTGGAAGCTCCAGGTCAGGCCCGAGACGTCCGCGGTTCCGAGCTTGACGGCCGCGCCGCCGGTGGTGTCGTCGGTGCGGTAGATCACCACCGAGTCGCCGGTGCCCACTGCGTTCGGGATCGTGCCGTGCAGCGTCGGATTTGGGTCGTTGGTGGCGGTGCCGGAAGCGAAGTTGTCGCCGGTCACCGGCGGCACGATATCGCTGTAGCTGACGATCACCGGGGCATCCCCGGGTGGCTGGGTGTTGATGTCGATGATGAAGTTGGCCGACGCCGTGCCGTCCACGCCGGCGGCGTTTTCAACCACCGCGTAGTAGGTGTAGTTGTGCAGGTTTTGCAGGGGCTGCAGGGTGCCTTCGCCGTCCTGGAACGTCCAGGTCTGGCCCGTTACATCGGCAGTGCCCAGCTTGACAGCCGTGCCGCCGGGCGTGGTGGTGTCGGTGCGGTAGATCACCACCACGTCGCCGCCGCCGATCGTGCTCAGCGTGCCGGTAATCGTGCCATGCAGCAGCGGCGAGGTGTCGTCGGTGACGGTGCCGCTGGGGAAGTTGTCGCCCGTCACCGGCGGCACGTTGTCGGTGAAGGCCGTGATGGCCGCCGTCGCCGTGGGCTGCGAGATCAGTTCGCTGATGACGAAGTTGTTGGACTGGGGACTGGTGTTGCCGTTGAGGTTTTCCACCACCGCGTAGTACGTGTAGGTGTGCTGGTCGACCAGGTTGTTGGCACTGTTGGTGTCCTGGAAATGCCAGTTCAGACCGCCGACGGCGTCCAACTGGGCGGTGCCGAGCTTGACCGGCGCGCCGCCGGCGGTGTCGTCGGTGCGGTAGATCACGATCGAGTCGCCAGAGCCCAGCGAATTCAGGATCGTGCCGTGTACCGTCGGGTTCGGGTCGTTGGTGGCCAGGCCCGACTGGGTGATGTCGCCCACCTCGGGCGGCACGACGTCGCTCAAACTGACGATCGTTGGCGCCTGCCCGGGCGGCGTTGTGTTGATGTCGATGATGAAGTTCGCCGACTGCGTGCCCGGCATGCCGGCGGCGTTTTCCACCACCGCGTAGTAGGTGTACTCGTGCCCGTTTTGCAGGCCGCTGTCCTGGAACGTGAAGGTCGAACTCGAGACGTCCGCCGTGCCGAGCCGGACGGCAGCGCCGCCCGCCGTGGTGTCGGTGCGATAGATCGCCACCACGTCGCCCGTGGCTACCGTGCTCAGCGTGCCGGTGATGGTGCCGTGCAGCAGCGGCGAGGTGTCGTCGGTGGTGGTGCCGCTGGGGAAGTTGTCGCCCGTCACCGGCGGCACGTTGTCGGCGAAAGCAGTGATGGCCGCCGTCGCCGAGGGCGGCACGTTCTGGAAGGTGACCGTCCAGGCGTTGCTGGGCTGGCTCAGGTTGCTGGCGGCGGTCATCACCACCGCCGTGTAGGTATAGGCTTGGTTGTTGGTGCTCAGACCGCTGGGGTCGGTGAAGTGCCAGGTCGTCGGGCTATCCCAACTGCTGCCGGTCGCGGTGATTGTGCCGATCACCGCGCCGTCGCGCAGGATCTCCACCACGTCGCCCGGATTGAGCGCCGTCGGCACCGAGCCGTACAACTCCGGATGCGGATCGTTGGTGGCGCCGCCGTTCTTGATGTCGCCCGTCACCGGCGGAAGGTTGTCGACCACATGCAAAATCAGCGGGGTCGTGGGGGGGAAGGTGTTGACCGTGAAGCTCCACTCGTTGGATTCGGCGCTCACATTGCCCGCCTTGTCCACCACCTCGGCGTAGTAGGTGTAGCTCGACAGGTTGGCCAGGCTGGCGTCCTTGAACGTCCAGTTCATGCCGTTGACGCTGGCCGCACCCATGTCCTTGACGGGACTCGCGGTGCCATGCTGGTCGGTATCCACGCGGTACACGTGCACTTCCTGGGTGGTCGGGTCGATCGCCGCCGACAGGTGGCCGCTGAGCACCGGCGTCTGCTCGTCGGTGGTGTCGCCGTTTTGGATCGGTCCGGTTTTATCACCAGTGTTGTCCATGATCTGATCGAGCGTCACGGTCTGCGTCGGCCCGGTCAGCATGTTGATGTTCCACGCGTTGGACAGCGCACCCTTGTTGGTGGCCGCGTCCACCACCTGCGCCGTGTAGGTGTACTTGGTGCCGTTTTGCAGGGAGCTGGAGTTGTCCTGGAACGTCCAACTCGTGCCCGAGATGTCGGAGGCCGTCAGTGAGCCGATCGCCACGCTGTCGCGCAGGATCACCAGCATCTGGCCGGTCGTCAGCGTGGTCGGGGCGCCGCTACTGTCCTGGAGCGTGCCGTGCAGCGTCGGATGCGGGTCGTTGGTGTAGCCGTTGTTGACGATCGTGCCGAGCTCCGGCGGTTGTTTGTCCTCGACGTCGGTGATCTTGACCGTGGTGGTTATAACGAACACCATCTCGATCTGATACGGGTTGGACTCTTGGCCGGTCAGGCCCGCCGCGTTGACCACCTGCGCCGTGTACTTGTAGGTGTGCTGGTCGGCCGTGCCGGCGGTGTCGGTGATGGTCCAACGGGTGCCATTGATGCTGGGGGCGCCCAGTTCCACGGTCGTGTTCGTGGTGGTGTCGGTGCGGTACACGTGCAGGGTCTGCGTAGCCGCATCCAGGCTCTGCGACAGCGAACCTTGCAGGTTCGGCGTGGAGTCGTTGGTTTGGCCTCCGGTGGGCACCGAGGTGCCGCTCTCGTCCACGATGTTGGTGATCGTCACCGTTTGCGACGGCGCCGAGGTCAGCACGTTGATGTTGTAGTCGTTGGAGATGCCGCCCACGTTGCCCGCCAGATCCACCACGCGCGCCGTGTAGATGTAGTTGCTGCCGTCTTGCAGCCCGCTGTCGTCGTACGTCCAACTCGTGCCCGTGCTGTCGAAAGTGACCTGGACCCCGTTCGCATCCGGTCCGGTCAGCGCCTGGCCGTTGCGCATCAGCAGCAGGTATTCGCCCGTCTCCAGCGCGTGGGTCAGCGTGCCCTGCACCTGCGGCGTGGTGTCGTTGGTGTAGCCGCCGCTGCTGACCGGCCCGGTCTGCGGCGTCTCGTTGTCGATCACGGTGGTGATGGTCACGCCTTCGGTCGGCGCGATGGTCTTGACGATGAAGCTCAGGTCGGTCGAGTGGCCGCTTTCGTTGCCCGCGCCATCGACGTTGGTGACCGTCAGGTCGTGCGTGCCCTCGCTCAGCCTGGCGCCGGGTTTGAGGCTCCAGTTGCCCGAACCGTCGGTGGTGGTGGAACCGATCAGGGTGTTGTCGTCATAGAGATTGATCACCGAATTGGGCGTGGCGCCGTTGCCGTTGACCACCGGCTGCGCATCGTTGGTGTACATGCCGTCCTTGATCTCCCCAAGGATCGGCGGCACATTGTCCGTGGCCGTGCCCATCGGCGGCGTGGCCGGCGCCGTGATCAGTTCGCTGATGTTGAAGTGCGTCGACTGCGTGCCCGGCAAGCCGGCGGCGTTTTCCACCACCGCGTAGTAGGTGTAGGTCTGGCCGTCTTGCAGGCCGCTGAGGTTGAACGTCCAGGTGTGGTTCGCGCTGTCCACCGTGGCGGCGCCCAGCCGCGTGTCGCCGCTGGCATCCACCCGGTAAACCGCCACCACGTCGCCCGTGGACACCGTGCTCAGCACGCCGGTGACGGTGCCGTTGAGCGTCGGGTTGGGGTCGTTGGTGGGCACGCTGGCGTCGAAGTCGCCCAGTTTCGGAGCCACCCGGTCGGTGTAGGTGCTGATGGCCGCCGTCGCCGAGGGGCCGGTGTTCTGGAAGGTCACCGTCCAGGGGTTGCTGGGGTTGCCCACGTTGCCGGCGGCGGTGATCACTTCCGCCGTGTAGGTGTAGGCCTGGTTGTTGGTGGTCAGGCCGCTGGCGTCGTTAAAGACCCAGGTTGTGGTGCCGGTCATGCTGGCCACGCCGAGGTCATGGCCGTCGCGCAGCACATGCACCGTGTCGCCCGCATTGAGCGCCGCCGGCACCGAGCCTTGCAACTGCGGATGCGGATCGTTGGTGGCTCCGCCATCCTTGATGTCGCCCGTCACCGGCGGAAGGTTGTCGATTACGTGCAAGATCGCCACGCCGCTGGGGGGACTGATGTCGATGCTGATCGTCCAATGGGTGGATTCGGCGCTGGTGTTGCCCGCCTTGTCCACCACCTCGGCGTAGTAGGTGTAGCTCGATTTGTTGGCCAGGCTGGCGTCCTTGTAGGTCCAGTTGGTGCCGTTGACGCTGGCCGCGCCCATGTCCACGAAAGCGCCCGAGTTGTCCTGGCGGAACACATGCACCGTCTGGGTGGTGGGGTCGATCGTCGTCGAGATGGTGCCGCTGAGCACCGGGGTCTGTTCGTCGGTGGTGTCGGGGTTCAGGAGCGGTCCGGTTTTATCACCGGTGTTGTCCATGATCTGATCAAGCGTGACGGTCTGCGTCGGCCCGGTCAGCAGCATGTTGATACTCCACGCGTTGGACACCGCGCCCTTGTTGTGGGCCGAGTCTTCCACCACCGCCGTGTAGGTGTACTTGGTGCCGTTTTGCAGGGCATTGGAGTTGTCTTGGTACGTCCAACTCGTGCCCGAGACATCAGACACCGTCAGGGAACCGATCGGCGTGCCGTCGCGCAGGATCACCAGCATTTGGTCGGTCGTCAGCGTGGTCGGGGCGCCGCTGCTGTCCTGGAGCGTGCCGTGCAGCGTCGGATGCGGATCGTTGGTGTAGCCGTTGTTGTCGATGGGGCCCACCACCGGCGGCTGTTTGTCCTCTACTTCGGTGATCTCGACCTTGGTGCTGGGGCCGATGATCAGTACCTCGATCGAATACCCGAGAGACGGGTCGCCCGCGATGCCCGCCGCGTTGACCACCTGCGCCGTGTACGTGTAGTGGTGCTGGTCGGCCGTGCCGGTGGTGTCGGTGATGGTCCAACCGATGCCGCTGACCTTGGCTTCGCCCACGGTTTCGGTTTGATTGGTGGTGGTGTCGGTGCGGTACACGTACAGGGTCTGCGTGGCCGTGTCCAGGCTCTGCGACAGCGAGCCTTGCAGGTTCGGCGTCGAGTCGTTGGTGCTGCCTCCGTTGGCCACCGAGGCGCCGCTTTCGTCCACGATGTTGGTGATCGTCACCGTCTGTGACGGCTTCGAAGTCAGGACGTTGATGTCGTAGGAGTTGGAAACGCCGCCCTGGTTGCCCGCCGCGTCCACCACGCGCGCGGTGTAGATGTAGTTGGTGCCGTCTTGCAGCCCGCTGTCGTTGACGGTCCAGTTCAGCCCCGTGCTGTCGAAGCTGACCTGCCCGGTGAGCGCCTGGCCGTTGCGCATCACCAGCAGGGACTCGCCCGTCTCCAGCGTGTGGGTGATGGTGCCCTTCACCTGCGGCGCGGTGTCGTTGGTGTATTTCCCGACGCCAATGTCGCCGGTGATGGGCGGCGCGTTGTCCACCACGGCAGTGATGACCACACCCTCGGTCGGCGCGATGGTGTCCACCGTGAAGTTCAAATGGTTCGAGTGAGCGCTTTCGTTGCCAGCCTTGTCCACGTTGGTCACGCTCAGGTCGTGGTCACCTTCGCTCAGCTTGGCGCTGGGCTTGTAGCTCCAGTTGCCGGAGCTGTCCACCGTGGTGGAACCAATCAGGTTGCCATTGTCATAAACGAAGATGGACGAGTTGGGCTCGGCGCCCTTGCCGTTGATCACCGGCTGCGCATCGTTGGTGGTCGTGCCGTTCGTGATGTCCCCAAGGATCGGCGGCACGGCGTCGGTGGCCGTGCCCATCGGCGGCGTGTCGGGCGCGATCGTGTCCAGGATGATGCGGAATGGGCCGGACGGGGCGCTTTCCACGCCCAGCGGCGTGACCGAAGTGGCCGTCAGGGGATGATCGCCTTGGGTGGTCCACGGCGAGGTCGGCGTGTATTGCCAGTTGCCGTTCTGATCCACCGTGGCCGAGCCGATCAACTGGCCGTCGTCGTAGATGTTGATGATGTCGCCCGGGGTCGCGCCGGTGCCTTTGACCGTGGGCGTGGTGTCGTCGGTGTACGCGCCGTCTTGCAGGTTGCCCTGGTACATCCCGACGTCGTCGACGACGCTGCCGATCGTGGGCACCGCGTGCGGCTGGCTGTCGATGTCCAGGCTGAAGCTCGACGTCTCCGGTACGCGGGCAGGGTTCAGCACCGTCGCGACGTAGGTGTGGTCGCCGTCGGTTTGTGCTGGCAGCTTGTAGCTCCAGTTGCCTAGCGGGTCGGCCGTGGTGCTGCCGATGTCCGTCCCGCCTTCGCTGATCGTTACCGTGGCACCGGCCGTGGCCGTGCCTACCAGTGTCGGCGCGGTGTCGGCGGTGGCGCCGCCGTTGGCAATGTCGTGGGCGGTGTTGTTGTAGTTGTCCACCACTTTGGTGATCTTCACCGTCACGCTCGTGTCCACCGTGAAGCCCAGCGGATCGCTGTGCGCGCTGGAATTGCCGGCCGGATCGGTGGCCACCAGCGTGATGCTGTGGGAACCATTGTCGAGCGGCGTGGTGGGCGTGAAGCTCCACGTGCCGTTTTTGTCTACCGTGGTCGAGCCAATCACGTTCGTGCCGTCGTAGACGGTGATGGTGGCGCCGGCTTCGCTGGTGCCGCTGAGCACCGGTTGGTTGTCGTCCGTGGTGGCGCCAGCGGTGATGGGCCCGGTGTCCGGCCCCACGTTGTCGGTGGCGCTGACCACGCCGGGTTTGTCCGGCGCCGTGGTGTCCAGCACGATCGGGTATTCGCCCGTCCGGTAGCTGTGCTGGCCCGCGCCGTCCACCGCGTCCGCCGTGAGGAGTTTGGTGCCGTCGCCCGTCTTGCCCTGCACCTGCACTTGCGACAAGTCGCTGGTCGTCACCGACCAGTCACCTTTGGCATCCACCGTGGCTGAGCCAACGGCCGCGTAAATGGGATCACCCTTGGCGTCCGTACCCGTGGTGACATAGATCGTCACCACGGTTCCGACGGTGCCGGTGCCGCTGATGGTCGGCGTCTTGTCGTCGGTGACCTGGTCCTTCTGCAACGGCCCCGTGACCGAGCCGTAGTCGTCCATCACCAGTGTGATGGCCGGCACGGCCGGCGCTCCGGCAAGCAAATTGAAGTCCCAGCCCGAGGTCGGCGCGCTGGTGTTGCCGGCCGCATCCATGCCTTTGGCCACGAAATCATGCGGGCCGGCGCCCAGCGGCAGGTCTGGCGTGAAGCTCCAGGTGCCGTCAGAGTGGACCACGGCGGAGCCGAGCAGCAGGGTGCCGTCGTAGACGAGAACCACTTTCGTATCGGTGTCGCCCGCGACGAGGTGGCCCGACAGAACCGGCCGGGGGTCGTCGGTATCTTTGCCCGGATCGATCGGGCCCGTGACCGGAGGCACGTTGTCCATGAGGCTGTCCACCACCGGCACGGGCGGCGGCGTGTAGTCCGTCGTCAAGGTGAAGGCCGCCGAGGTGACGCCGGCAATGCTGCCGGTGGTGATCACCGCCGTGTAGGTGTGCGGGCCTTCGGTCAGGTTGTTCAGTGGCAGGCTCCAGGCGTTGCCCACGACCGTCGCGTCGCCGATGTAGGTGCCGTTGGCGCCCGTGCCCTCGTAAACCTTGACCACGTCGCCCTGTCCCAGGCCGGTGACCGTGCCCTTCAGCGTCGGGTTCGGGTCGTCGGTGGTGGTGCCGGAGTTGAAGTCGCCCGTCAGCATGCCGATGGTGTCGTTATAGGACGTGATCGCCACCGTGCCGTGCGTGGTGCCTGGATAGAAGGTACGGGCGTCCGGTCCAACGTTGCCTGAAGGGTCGGTGGCGTCCGCAAGGACGTCACCAGCGGCTTGCACGGAGGTCGCTTTCGAGTGCCAACTGCCGTCTTTGGCGACAACGACGGTGGTGGTGGTGCCGTCGACCCAATGCACGGTCACGGTCGAGTTGGGCTCGGCCGTGCCGGAGGCGACGGGCATGCCGTCGTGGTCGGAGTTCTCCACCGTCAAGTTCTGCGGCGCGTCCGGCTTGGTCACGTCGGCGTAGTACGCCGTCACGGTCGGGCTGTCATGGCCGCTGGTATCGGTGGCGTGAGCATGCACATTGCCCGTGTTTTGCGAAGTGGGCGCTTTCGACTGCCAATCGCCGTTGGAGTCCACGAGGGCGGTGGTGGTGGAGCCGTCCACCCAGTTGACGGTCACTGTCGTGCCAGCCTGGGCCGTGCCGGATGCAATGGGGCGGTTATCGTGATCTTCGTCACGGATGATGATGTTTGCCGGCGCGGACGGCGCTTTTGGCCCGCCGCCGCCACCGCTGCCCATGACTCCCAGCGCCAGCGCGGCGCCGCCTATCACGGCCAAAAGCGGCAATACCCCTTCCTTGGAGTCCGCATCATCTATGTAGGTGACCAGCGCATCGTCCACGCCGTCGCCATCCGAGGTCAACGCAGCCGAGAAATCGGTGGTCAACGTCTGGTCGCTGCCGACGAAGACCAGGTGGTTGAAATCCATGCCGTACGCGAAGAAGCCGTTGATTCGCGTCGTGCTGCCATCGTTCATGGTGAAGACGAGATCGTCTCCCTCGCGCGCATAGTTGGTCACATTTGCTGGGCTGCCCATAACCACGAAATTCGTGTTGTGGTCGGTCGCCTCGACCACGCCGCCGGCAGGAACCTCAACCCGTGCCGCGTCGTTCAAGTTTTGATGCGTAGCCATGTTGAAACACTCCAGTACAAAAGAGCCGCAGAAAGAATCCGTGGGCGGATGGCGGTGGTTGCCAGCGTTTGTTGTCTGGCCTATCCGTATGCAATCCGAATCCGCGATCGGATGTCGGTTGTTACAATAAACGGAAAACACGGCAAAGTCTGTGACTAGTTACATTTGTTGCATTTGTTACGTTTTAGACGACTGGAAGGGGGTATGGCATAAGGGTAAACCCTAGTTTTCGCAAGAAAGTTACAGATTTGTTTACTGGTTGATACAATGTCCACTAATTAGTGTAACGAGCGTTAAGATATGCGGGACATGATCTGTCGGTCCATCGCCGGTTTGATCATCGCCAGCGGAAATACCAAGGGGTTATCCGTAAATAAAGATGCAGGCTTCAACCTGAGCCATACCGTACAACAACACAGGATCGATAATCGTGGATAAACGAGTTGAGTCTTGGGTTTTGACCGATGAATTCTGGGATCGCGTACAGCCGCTGATTCCTGCTTCCAGCCATCCGGCGGCGGAGAAGGTCTACCGCCGAAAGCCTGGAGCTGGGCGGCCAGCGAAGCCGGAGCGGTTGGTGTTCGAGGCCATTATTTACGTACTGCGCACCGGCTGTCAGTGGAAAGCGCTGCCCAAGGAGAGATTCGGCAGCGCCAGCGCCATCCACAAGCGCTTTCTCCAATGGGAAGCGGCGGGGTTTTTCCAGGCGCTGTGGGAAGCTGGCCTGGCCGAGTATGAGCAGATGCAAGGCATCGCCTGGCACTGGCACATCAGCGAGGCGAAGGTCGCGCCGGCGCAACCGACTGCCGGGGCAACCCCGGCGGCCCGGAGAAAAAAAGGACAGTCAGTGGCGACTGTCGGGGCGCGGCCCTGGCGTCCCGTGGTCACGCACCGCAAGCGCGGTCAGCAGTGACAAGCAAAGTGAGCGCCATCCAAGGCGTGGCGTGACTTTTTGCTCTCTTTTTTGAGAGCGCTCGCCCACCTGCGGCCGGTCTGCGCGAAGCGCCCAAGGATGTCCGCGAGCGTTTGCTAATTTATGGATAGCGGCAGGCGTTTGAGCCTTGGCTCCGGCGCCGGGTTATAAGCGTTTGCATCAAGGGCGGCTCTCAGAGCCTGTTCAGTGTCTTTTCGCCATCGTACAGATACCTTTTCGGGATGGAATGCAAGGGTAAGTGCCGCGGCTCCAAAGGCGCCTGCGCGCCTTTGGACAGCGCGAACAGGCCCTGCCTCTGGCTGGGCCGCGCCCTGCAAGGGAAAACCGCAGCCATGGCCGCGCCATGGCGAGGATTTGCAACGCCGCAGACCGCCCGAAAAGGTGCCCGTGAAAGATGAAAGGAGCCTGTCGAAAGGCCAAGCGCGGCGTTGGCCCGTCGACAAGCTCCCTTCGATGAGACAGGAGCGCCGGGCCGCGAAGGCCCGGCCGCGCCCGATCAAACCACGACCACGCCTTGCTGGATCAGCAAGTCGGCGCTCGTGTTGGCGCCCATGCTCGTGTGATGATAGATGTCGCACAGCACCCCGTTGACGTCCACCGGGCTGACACCTTTCGACCAGCCCGAGCCGAGCAGGCTGCTGGTGTTGTCGAGCACCACCTTCGAGGTGCTGTCGCCCAGGATGGTCATGTGGAGCTGAGCCCCTTGGCCGCTGGTCTGGCTCAGCACGTCCGACAGGCGCAGCTCCAGCGTGTTGCCGGTGGTCGGGCCGGTGAACTGGTGCAGCGGATCGGTGCTGGCGCTGTTGCTCTGGTTGTTCAGGTCGAACTCGGCAAAGTTCTGCACCCGCAGCCCCATGTCGGCCAGATTCAGCGTCATGTGCGAGCCTTCGAACACCAGGGTGTTCCAGCCGCCGCCGCCGTTCACGCTGGTGAAGTTGGTGTCGATGATGCCGATGTGGTCGTTGCCCGCGCCGCCGCTGACCACGTCGTGCTGCACGGTGTAGTCGTGGTCGCGGCCCACGGTGTCGGTGCCGATGCCGTGCACCCAGTTGTTGTTGCCCGGGCCGGTGGCGATGATGTCCACCCCCTTGACGATGTCCGCCGCGCCCACGGTGTGCACGCCAGCGTAGTAGATCTGGTCGTTCGTGATGGTGTACGACTGCGTCAGGTACGCCGTGGTGCCGTTGTAGATGAAGGTCTGGCCGGAATTACTGTCAGGGGCGCTTTGGCCCCAGGCGCCAAACGAGTAGCCGTGGATGCCGCTGCCATTGAAGTCGCCGCCCGTCACGTCGGTGCCCCACCAGCTGTTCGCGGCGCCGTCGTATTGGACGGCCGTGCCTGCCGTGCCGAAGGGATTGCCCGCCCCTTTGGATACCAGATCATCCAGATTGACCACGCCGGTGCTGGCGCCGGGCAGGCCGCCGGCCTCGCCGAACACCAGGAACACCGCGCCCTTGCCGTTGTTGGCGGTCGGCGCGCCGATCAGGAAGTCGTCGATGCCGTCGCCGTTCACGTCCCCGGCGGAGCTGACTGCAAAGCCCAGATTGGAGGCCGTTGCCGCCGTGCTGTTGGCGGTCTTGGCAAAGCTGTCGCTGTAGATCACAAAGCCGTTGGTGCCATTGAGGTTGTCGCCACTCCAGGCCCCGTTGTTGTAGGTGGGCAGGTTGATGTCGGACCAGTTGGTTTGGCTGTAGAACACATACACCGCGCCCGCGCCGTTGCTGCCCCCCCCGGGGGTGGGGTTGATGGCGCCGGGCGAGCCGATGGCAAAGGCGTTGTGGCCGCTGCCGTCGATGTTGCCCAGGCTGGCCACCGAGTGGTAGGAGACATACCCCGTATCGACCATGAGCGTACCGGAAGCATCGCCGCCCAAGCGCTCGTTGTTGCCATTGGCAGTGATCTTGATGCCGTTCCCGACCGGCATGCCGTTGGTCAAGTCCTTGGCGCCGGTCAACCCGTCGGGGCCGCCGAAGATCAGGTAGGCCGAGCCCGAGGAGGCAGGGGTTGAGTTGGTCGAGGCGGGCATGGTGACGATGTAGTCGGCATAGCCGTCGCCGTTCACGTCGCCGACCGCGCTCACCACCGTGCCCATGCCACTGGAGCCCTTCAGGGTGGTGGATGTGCCGCTCGTGTTGCCGGAGACGACGCCGTTGCTCACGGTGAGGAAGGGCTGTGGGCCCGCATGACCGTAGATGATGTAAACATAGCCAGGGTTTGTTGCGGTACCGCCGGGGTCGCTGACGATCAAGTCGCTGTAGCCGTCGCCATTGAGGTCGGCGCCAGTGACCGAGCCGCCAAAGAAGCAAACGCCGGAGCTTTGCCACTTGACCGAAAAGCCCTGGTTCGGGGTCAGCGCGCTCAGGTTGAGGTTGTCCAGTGAACGGCTGCCGTCGCCGTAGACCACATAGGTGATGCCGTTGATCATCGAGGTGATCGCGATGTCGCTCAGCCCGTCGCCGTTGAAGTCGCCGATGTCCTGCACGACCATGCCCTGTCCGTATGCGCCCGCGGTCGTGGCGCTGCCGGAGCCGGTGATCTTGAAGCCTTCCGTGGACGTGAGATTGCTCAGCTTGTCTATGTTGGGCAAGCCGTTGGGGCCGCCGTACACCAGGTACATCGAGGCGTCCACTCTGGCGCTGCCCGTGCCAAAGTGGGCGCCGGGCGCCGAGACCAGGTAGTCGGCGTAGCCATCGCCGTTGAAGTCGCCGATGGCGGTCAGCGAATAGCCCAGGCCGGCATTGGCACTGCCCGGGCTGAGGCTGACCCCAGGCTTGCTGACGGTGATTTCCACGTTGGTGTGGATGGACGAGGAAACCCCGCCGTTGCCATCGACCAGGGCCGCGTTGACGATGTACTCATGGCCCGAAGCCAGCGAGGACACGCTGGTGGTGTAGGTGCCATCCTTTCCGACCGCGACGTTGCTGGCCAGAATCTGGTCGCCAGCGCTGAGTTTGCCGTCGCCGTCGGTGTCGATGAACAGGGTGACGGTGAACTGGCCCGCCTTGAGCGCCGCCAGCGTGGCCGGATCGGTGGTTTCGAACTTGCAGGAGAAGGTGGGCGTGGCGATGCTGGTTTTGCCGTCGCCGGTATTCAGACCATCGTCGGTTTCCTTGGCCATCGTGATCGTGCTGGTGCCGGTGTCGATGACCGGACCCGGTGCGAACGAGCTGTCCAGGCTGGTGTTGCCAGCGATGTCGGTGGCGTGGGCGGTAATGTCGCCCGCTGCCTGCACGGAGCCGGCTTTCACCGACCAATGGCCGTCGTCGCCGGCGGTGACGGTGCTGGTGGTGCCGTCGTGCCAGGTCACGGTCACCGTGCTGCCGGCCTCGGCGGTGCCCGAGGCGTAGGGCTTGCCGTCGCGGTCGGTATCGGAGACCGCATCGATGATCGGCGCGTCGGCGTGGGTGTCGTAGGTGAAGGAGAGGCTGGTGGTCTGAGACACGTTGCCGGCGACGTCGGTCTGGCGCACCTGGACGGTGTTGTTGCCCTGGATGAGGGCGCTTGGGTCGTAGGTGGAGCCCCAGGCGCCGCCGTTGACCGAATACTCGATCGTGGCGCCGCTTTCCTGGTTGGTCACGCTCAACGAGCCGTCATTGGTGATGCGATCGGTGGCGCTCTTGCCGCTGTCGTGGGTCAGTGCCAGGCCGAGCGCGTCGGGCGCCGTGGTGTCCAGCGTGAAGGTGATGGTGCTGGGCGCGGAGTGGTTGCCGACGCTGTCGCTCTGGCGCACCTGGACGGCGTTCGGGCCTTCTTGTGCGGTGAAGGTGGTCTTCCAGGTGGCGCCGCCATCGGTGGAGTATTCAACGGT
>Ga0123357_10004173_pt1 | contig 16858 bp, 14 predicted proteins | sample TergutEmb28metaG_FD_89873 | JGI IMG/M metagenome (GOLD analysis project Ga0123357, IMG submission 89873) | Embiratermes neotenicus P4 segment gut microbial communities from Petit-Saut dam, French Guiana - Emb289 P4 | ecosystem: Host-associated > Arthropoda: Insects > Digestive system > Gut ... | reverse complement strand
GTACCGGAGGCTGCGGGTACAGTTTTTAATACTTCTGGTGATGGGTGCTGTGACACCCGAAACATGTAGAGTGGTTTTGCAGTAAATAAATATCTGCATACTGTTGCGTCTGTTGGATTTTTTTATTCGCACTATATACTACATTTCGCGTAACAGAAAAAAACGTCTGCCAGCCAAGTCACTGAGATATGCGCTGTAGCTGCAGAAATTACATTCGCCTGCAGGCCAACTTCTTGCAGTTCCCCTGTTTAAAGACACATTTTAATTAATTATGCTGATACACTGCTGTTCTGTATACATTAAACCATGATTTCTCAAACTGTGGTATGCGTACGGCTGTTGGCAAGCTGACATGTTTAGTGGTGCGCAGCCGTACTAATAATGCGATATATAACAGCGATACATATTCTAAACACAAGCCCAACATAAGCCACATATATTTGCCAGTACGCAACAGTGTTGCCAACATTATTTCCCCATCCTCGCTGTGTCTTTCTAATTTAAACTTTTCTAAAATGAAACACAAAACAAAAAAAAACAAAAAAATTGCGGTGTATTGAAATTGTTAAATTTCATGTAGTGTGACGTCAGCGATAAAGGTTCAGAACTTCTGAATTACAGCAAACCCAGTTTCTTGACACAAATCTTGGCTCTAGCCGGTTGCTGAGAAATGCTGCAACTGACATGAACAACGTGCACAGTTGTGCATCAGTCAATAAAACCTGCAAAGGAGAACACAGAACAGATTTCCGTATATCCTACATGAACGCGAACTTTGTAACACTCTGGAGGGCACGCGCTGACGCAGTCGGTAGAGGTACTGCGCTACAAGCCGGAAGGTCGCGGGTTCGATTTCCGATGGTGTCATAGGAGTACCAAGAATATTTCCTGGGGGGTAAAGGCGGGCGGTCCGTACGGCTGACAACCTTACCACCTTCATGCACCGACTGTCTTGAAATCTGGAACCTGAACCTTCAGGGCCTGTTCAGACCTGTACAAGGAATACTTTACCTTGCTTGCTTTTTGTAATATTCTGCCTGTAGTCCACCCTGATGACAAAAGAGACATGTGTCACTGCGGTTATGAACATACAAAGGAGGAGTACAGGCTTCTGCGAAAGAGACGTCTTATACCGATATGCACTGCGTCACGTCCACCAAGACCATAACACTGATACTCGCTGCAGAGAAAACCCCAAAATTCGCGGCAGCCCATAACCTGTGGACACTTATACCTGCACCCGTGGGAATTGTACACTAAACAAACCTTTACTTCGCAGGGCATCAAAATTCATTACGTTGAGAAGGGAGATCCAACGAAAACATTAATGCTGTTTCTGCATGGGTATCCTGAATTTTGGTATTCATGGCGGCACCAGTTGAAGGAATTCTCAACAGATTATTGGTGAGTTCAGTTGCTACAGCAAGGTTGCCTTCATGATTGCTGTTCAAGCCGTCAGTTCTTTTAGCGCCTGCAGCAGGCACACTTGCTAATACCCTCGGAGTATGAGTGTTAAACCAAGTGAGATGTTACGCTTTTCTGAAGTAGTTCGAATTTTCGGTATTCCAGAAATCAGCAGACCTTTAATTAAACAAGGCAGGCAATGTACGTATAACGTAATATTGAGCCCAGTTCGCGTAACCACTGTTGCAGTGGAAAAGCAAAAATATTACGTATTTTGGGTGTGTGTTTGTAGCCGTAGGTATCTAGAATTCAATGCGCATGCGCCATATTGTCATCTGTGCCCTGTTCCGCTCTACTTCAGTTTCCCACATTAACTCATTGAACATAAATGTGTGCTTTGATTGTTTCTACAACTTCTTCCCGCAACATTTTCATTCGCAGAAGACCAGAGCGAGATAGGATAATAAATGTGTATTGGTCCGTGCAACGTGCCATTATTCTGGTCATATTTTACTGAAAATTGAATTTTCTCGACTTTTTTTTCGAAAAATACACCAATATCAAATTCCATGGACACTCGACCAGTGGGAGCCGAGTTGTTCCGTGCGGACGGACGGACAGACATGACGAAGCTAATAGTCGCTTTTCGCAATTCTGCGAACGCGCCTAAAAACAAAGATGGTTATGTCAGGCATTAGTCCAAGTGCATTTAGGGAGAAAAGCGAACACACCAGAACTGTTACGCTCTGCGTACATTGCTTGTACTTTTTTAAATTTCCAGAAAATGGGGGGCGGTCTTATAAGGCGTAAGTGGTTGTTGTTGTTGTTGTTATTGTTGTTGTTGTTGTTGTCCTACCTGATAAGAAACATACCTTGAAAAATGTTTATTTTCCCAGGACTGTGGCGATAGACATGCGTGGTTATGGTGACTCGGAAAAACCTTCTGGAGTCGAACATTATGCCATGGATCGTCTTGTTAGTGATGTTAAACAGGTGGTTGAAGCGCTGGGTTCGTATACAAATTAATAATCACTAAGTCAGCTGGGGGGCTTTGGGGAGACAGTGACGAATACATCGAAGTAGGGTATAAGGCAAGAGTCGAACTGTGGATCTATCCACCTCCCTGACCTTGCCCATACGAGGACAAGACGTGCTATTTTGATACAAAGCATCCTGTTGAGTTTCACAGGTGTCTACCGACTGAACACTGTCCGACACAACTGTTCTTTATGGTAAAACACTGTCTTTGTTACGAGACGCTGCATGTTTCGGCCATAAACGGCCAAAACCAGACTTTGCATACAAAACATGAAAATAGGTCAGTAGGTTTATTACCTATTGTATGTATCATTAGTGTGGTATCTCACCTTTACATATATCATTTAGAATTACAATGGAACTCCACTTATCCGGATTAATTGCGACGGCGAGCCATCCGGATACGCAGAAAGTCCGGATAATTGGATTTTCTTTGAAAATGTGCTACTTTGGCAGTTCGAAGTTCGGCTGTTACTATTTACAGTATGTACTGTACCTGCGTCTAAACCCTTCGACCACGACTAATTTGCAGTTCTAGAAGCCATAACACTGTACTGCAGTTGATCCGATAACCGGTAACTTCAAGGCGAGTTAGTTTGGTAGAATTCTAAACAAATTTACCCGAAGGACCAAGCAGGTCCGGAAAACCAGCGTCCGGATAAGTGGAGTTTTGCAATATTAATTACACCGTATTAAAATATTCTTACTGAAGCTCATAATTTGTTAACAGTTGTGTTATTCGTATCGTTGAACTATTTCACCTTATCTAATGTTTTAGTGTCCGGTTATTTTAATTCTTTTTCCGAGCAGACCTTACAAACAGAGGACTGTCACAGTAGCAATTACAACGTAAAAAATTCTCTTTAATTTAAATTGATTATTATAAAACTCTTACTTTTTAAGCCCAATCGAATATTTTTACAAAGTTCTGTCCCTGCCCATCAGTTAATATTTTATATTTTCCAGATCTGACGATTTTTCTCCACAATTTTCTTCCTATATAACAGCATTGGCAATGCACTTTTACCATTTTTGTTTTAAATTTCAGGTCGTGAAAAATTCATTTTGGTTGCACATGACTGGGGAGGCGTTATTGCTTGGAATTTTGTTCGTAAACACCATGATATGCTGCAGAGTTACATTATCTTGAACGCTCCGTACACTCCGATGGCCTTGCGGATTGTGTTTTCCAATGCAAAGCAGTTCTTCAAGTCTTGGTACGTAGTATGGGAAAGATATCTGCATTTACATGCTGTGTGGGTGGGATCATTGTGAATGTGTTTATCTCGAAATAGTTCTGTGGTCAGTGCGAGCGACTTACGATCAGTTCTATGGTTAGGGTCATTTAGTCTGTGTGTTTTAACAAGTTATGTGTTTAAAACACGTGTGACTGTGTAACGTGAGGTGAGTTCTGCATTTAAAATGCTGGTGAGCGTAAGCTGAGAATAATGACAGTTGACTCGGTCTTAGCGACCACGGTTTGTGCGACACCTCGGATACAACGTTATACATTCTTTGGCACCAACTAATTCCCCGTAAGGCACGTGTGTTTCTGCCCTGCTCAGTACGACATACACAAGAGCGTCTACATTGGATATAACGAAATTTCCAGTTATCGTTTCCAATATAGTTGTCCAAGAATTAGACTGTTTTGAGAATTATACCATCTCCTCGTCCTTCAGAAGACAAGCAGCCCCTTACTCTTTCAATTACCTACGAGTACTTAGCCCGACCTACTTCCCGGTGTCGAAGGACGGAATCGATAGTGTCGTTGGAAAGAGAGGTCTGTTCATGTACCGAATTGCAAGTCTTATCTTGTTACAGAGGCTGAAAAGAAACATGTCAGGCGACTCGCGCAATTTCAACAACATGGAGACGCGAGCTATCAAGTTTTTTTTTCTTGCAAGGCAAGGCGCCGAAGGAAATTCATGCCATTCTGACGGAAACATTAGGGGAACATGCACCATCGTATGCCACCGTCAAAAACTGGGTGGCCTAGTTGAAACGTGGCGATTTTTCCACCTGTGATGCGCCTTGTCCTGGACGACCCAAAACAGTGACCAGCCCGGAGACTATTGTACAAATTAACGAGCTAATCTTGGAAGACCGCCCGATTTCGGCTAACGCAATAGCTGAGTAACTGGGAATCTCACGTGAGCAGGTTAGGTCCATCATTCATGAAGATTTGGACAAGCGGAAGCTCTCCGCGAAGCGGGTCCCGAAATGCCTCAACATGGATCAAAGATGTCAACGGTGCCAGTCGTCTAAGCAACGTTTGGAATTTTTTCGGCGCGATCCAAATGATGTCCTGTCGCGATTGCTGACCATGGACGAAACCTGGTTATATCACTATGACCCGGAGACAAAGCAAACATCAGTGGAGTGGCGGCATAACGGCTCACCCCGCCCCAAACAATTCCGAGTGCAAAAACCCGCTGGAAAAGTTCTCACCTCGATTTTTTCGGATCAAGACGGCATCATCCTCATTGATTATCTTCCAAAGGGCCAAACGCTCGCCGCGGAGTATTACTCATCTTAGCTGGTGCAATTGAAAGGACATTTTGAAGGAACTATGCCGCAGGAAGGTCACCAAGTTGGGTCTTGGTCTTTGCACGACAATGCCCCCTCACCGGGCACTTACAACCCAGAAAAAACTGGCCTACCTGGGCTTCCAGTTTCTTGATCACCAACTGAATTCTCCGGATCTGGCCCCATCGGACTACCACCTGTTCCCTGGACTGAAAAAAACAATTGAAAGTTCGCCATTTTCGTCCGACGCGGAGATCATTGCTGCCGCGGAGACCACGTGGTTGGACGGACAATCTTCTGAATTTTTTGAATGGCTTGCAGAAGTTAGAGCAACGGGCTAAGAAGTGTATTGAGCTTCGTGGGGATTGTGTTGAATAAATCCCGAGTGTGTTCGCTGTAGCTTGTTTCCTTCCTGGTCGGGCTAAGGACTTATCAACACCCCTCGTATATGAATTCCAGACCTAGAAAATTAATGTTACTCCCTTTATCGTAAAGTTGCACTGCAGTGCAGTTAACAGCAGATTGGTGACGTGATAACATGGCTACAGGAGTAGTAATGATTATCTGTACCACAACATAAGTGTTCCGACTTGGTAAGGTATTTTTTCAGGGTGCCACCATGCCCCTACGCCCTAATAATTTTTGGTAATACCTTACCGAGTCGAGCGACACCCATGTCGCGGTATAGGTACTGCATTGCCAGGGTAGGAGGAGGAACCGTGAATTTGTGGCATTTTTTGGGAGGATAGAGCACGCCCGCCGCCGACTGCGCAGCGGATGGCGCGCCGTATCATGGCCGACACCGCGTGACGACACGATCACGTGATGTTTGCAGACATAAGCGATGAAGAGTGTGATTCTTACCACCACTACCTAAAGCATTTGACAGGTGGAAACATGTTTAAAATAGTGGTGACAAGTGTTGAAGAGTTTGAAAGAGATGGTCACACATTACACATGTTGAGATGTGGAAGGGGCGTAGGTCAAAGTAATAAGTTGTCTTAGTTAGCTGATGAGATGTTTCCTCTGGAGATGAAGTTGAGAAATGATTAGCTTGTGCATAGTAACGAGTGTTGAAAAATCATAATCCTTGCGTTTTTGTAGTTATTTGATGAGCTTGTGTATAGTAACAAGTGTCGTAAAATCAGAACGTTTGCATTATTTAATGAAAGGATGGCACATGTTGCAACGTGCCATGTGCAACCCATGATGCTGTCAGCGTTGATTTTGCTGACGGAATCAGCAAAAGTCACCATTTTTAGCCCAATAAAAGCGCGGGTGAAATATCACACAGCATCTTCGACGGAAGGCCCTCGCTCCGTGCAAGATTTTCATTTGAAATATTACACAGCATCTTCGCGCTCTCTCTGCAAGATTCTCATCAGCCAATTGGTAAGTGATCGACTTTTTATTCTTTTTGTTTCTATCTTGCATGATTTTGAAACAGCTAACAGATTTTGAACATAAAGATTCTCCATTTATACAAGACAGCGGGTTACGTAATCAATCTTTATCTATTTGCCATCCGTAGTTTCTGACATTCATGAATAAAAGTCGGGTCCTTGATATATCTGACGTAAACAGAATGGAAACCATGCTGCGTGTTCCATCCAGGAGTCGTCGGTTAGTAACCAGTCTTTCAAACCTCCACCACAATAGAAACATAGCGTCCGATCGTTTGACCCTATAAACATATTTCATATGTTGAAATGAATGTAGAGACCTAAAACGTAGCTAACATACTGCCTTATTCAAAATAGTATGTAGGTCCTACCTGTGTAGAAAAAACCAGCGTCACTCAAAACGCTAGGTGCAGGGTCTAAGCCAAGAGGCCAGGCGTGGATTACGAAAGATCTTAAACGTGTTTCTTTCCTTCTGTAGGTCGCATATTTTGGTCCGTCCCAGACATTAGTGGCACGGGTTAATAAGTAATGTTCCGTTAATGAGAGAATGGTTGACTTACCTCTGATAGAAGCAGAATTCTCTGGATTAGAATTTGGCCAATACTCCATAATCTGTGGCTCTATGTCAGCAGAACAATCACAGTCAGTATTTGATTCGCGCTCCATGATAGTTATAACTTGAAATGAAAAGATATAATTAGAAGTCCTTCTTATACACAGTGGTGCAAAAAGAACGCATTTTTTTCAAATAATTGTAACTTTTTTATTTTCAAAATAAGAATTTGCAGTTTTGATTACTTACATTGATTACTGAATTACGGATTATGTGATAATGACATCATCTATCTGTCCACAGCTGTCACTTCGTGCTCTTGACCGAACATCATCAATTTCCAGCTCTAGTCATCAACGTTTGCAATCTTCCAGGAATACGCACGGTAATTATGGATTGCATTTTCGACATAGATATTTTGGAAATTAATGAACCATATCCCATCCGCTGTGCAACACGCCTCGTGCAAGATTCTAGATCAACGTTCCTACTAGTGGTACAGAAGGAAGCTAATCATATCGAAGATTTTTTGACAGAGATACATGATAAGGTGATCGAAGATGATCTTATCATGGCCATACATGGTGGGGCCATAAGATATAAAATGATCTATAAAGGCAGGTGTAGGAGTCTTTCCCATTGTTTTCTTTTGGAAACCTTTAAGTCATTGTAGTGTTGACATGACAATAAATAATTCTGAACACTAATGCTATATACTATGTCATTTCCAAGTATCTATCCTATCTGAACCGTTTTAGGTTTTGTAAGCAACAACTAGACATCACATCCTCAGCAATCCTCAGACGTTCGATTCCTAGAATACAAACGGTAATTTCACTTCTAAGAATATGTCATCACCATCTCAAAGTAACTCTATACTTCGCTTTGTGACACTGACAGAGAACGCACGAACGCCTACGAGAGGATCACCGAGAGCCGCTGGTTTAGACTTATATAGCGCTTGTGATACGATGGTGCCAGCTAGATGAAATGTATTGATATCGACAGATTTGCAGATACAACTTCCAGAAGGTTGTTATGTTCGGATCGCTCCCCGTTCAGGACTGGCACTAGAACATCATATAGACATAGGAGGGGGAATAGTTGATCAAGATTATCGCGGTAATCTAGGCGTGAATATATATAATCATTCAGATATGCCCGAAAGAAGTTTAGTTTCAACAGATAAAATTTAAAAATTTTGTTCTTTGATGTCTCTCTTTCTGCAGATGAATCTTTCACAACATTTCCATAAATTTGCATCTGGTCAGATCGTTAGAATTCATACACTGGAACTTAATAAGCAGTAACCAGTCCTTCACGCCCGGCGCCTCACTACCCAGTATGGATCAACCGTCCTACCAACGTTATGTTCAGAGGAAGATATTGGTATCACTTTTTTTACCAACACGGTATTCAGATGTAATGGATGATGACGATATTAAGGATATTAATACAGGAAGGACAAATATAAATTAATCTATAGAGGCAGAGCTGGGTCTGCATGTTTTACATATGGATATGTAATGTCTATAAAGGCAGAAAACAATTGTGTGACCATATGACTGGTCACAAGTTTGAGAATAAATCATTTCAAATTCTAATATATACCTCACTATTTTTCTTCCAGGCATCATGCTGGTCAACGGAAAGAGATTTCATGGATCGACCTACGTAGACAAGCACAGGACAGTACGATTACAGGCAGTGGGTCGTGGTTTACAGAGTTGAAACCCGTCCGTTTTCCTGTTATACAGACCTTTCCCCAACTCCTATTCCTATTTTATCGGCATGGTTTATGTTTTTTCCTTACAGGGACTTCTGTCGGCTTCATAGCGCGATTTCTAAATTCTTTTCGAGCAGTATCTTTTTTATGATTTAAATGACCGTCCGATCATACGTTTAATTTTTTAAAATGGCCAAGTAGTAGTTCAAAATTTCAGCATCGGCACCTTTCATTTTGAACGTGTACAAGGGATTTACGATAGTTGCATCTACCGTGTGCGTAACGGTGATTTATGCATGCTCATGTTCTTTTATGGCCTCGATGTAGATTCGCGTTGTGACTACCGCTCAAACGTAGATTTCGTGTATTTTATTAGGGAACATTTTGAGCGGTTTGCTATAAGGAAATTTTGCCATTACCATTCTTCCTTCGGACAGCGCCCACACCCCACCCCGCGTATATAACACTTTACCCTCCAACACCAGGTTCTATCTGAAATATTACAGAGCAACCAGCGATAGTTGGTGCAAGGATAGAGAGAACTGCGAAGAGTGTGTCAAGAATCATCCATCCTTGAAAGCTCTTAGCAGTTGCCGCCAGCCTGAAGATGACTGCTCTTGTATTATTTGCAGACGGCAGCCGACCTCCCTGCGCGACTTATGTTCAGATGTATATTTCCGTATTGTACAACATTTTGAATTGACTGCAAACACGACCTTCCATCAGTACGTGTATGCAGTCAATTCAAATCTTGTGGATTACAGTTAACTCCTTCCTCCAGAATTTCTCTCAATTTGACACTTTCCAAACTAAATTCCATAGTAATTGTCCTGGGGAAGGTTCATGGCATGGCCAAATTTCTCGCAGTTTTGAAATTATTTTTTAAGCAATATCAGCGAATAGAAATCGAAAGAATATATTTTGGTGCAGTTTGTGCGACAAAGGTCTTTTCTTACCTAAGACCTGTGAACTACATCCCAACCCAATTTCACACATCCCTACCCTTCCTATTAATATCCTTCCTTATCTCTTCTTTCAGTAAATCATGAACCCTATGAGGAGTGTTGGCCAAGGTAACTTCTACTCAAAATTATCACATAAAATTACCTCTGATCGAACATCTGTAATCAAAAGGCTGGCGTCGCGCTCTCTTACGGGGCAGGGTCTCCAAATGCGGATACATCAACATATATGGTTTAAATTACATGTAGTCTGGCACGCCAGTAGCAAAGGCAAGGAGTCATTGAGGTGTATAGAGAGAGTGTTTTCAATGTATAGCGATGTTAAAGATTTCTGTGATGAGTTAATGGGTAGAGCGTTTGAAGGCCTGTGTGATTGTGTATGTGTACATGTCCTCGAGTGACTCATGATAAAGTGGAACGATGTTGTATGGAAATCACACAGTCACAAATAAAAAAATGGTATGTCCCTAGGTCCTGGGAACGGACAATACAAGAAATGGAAGTAAGAAGAACGTTGTTTCGTTGTAGCTGTCCTGTATCATCTTCTTACATAGTCTATTAGGTTTAAAACTTATGAACAGGCAATAAATTACGCATTTTATCGTACAGACTCTGACTAACTCCCACAAACATCATGTGATGTATCTGATACGTCACGTGATGTCGGCTTGCGATCTGCTTAAATAAACCAGTCACTGTGTACCCACGCTCAGTCTAGAGATAGGTGTCACGAGTGTCATGGATCTTTTAAGAGCAGTCGAATATATCTTGGGCGATGTGGAAAGTTGGCCTGCATACATTATTAATAACTTATTCGTTGTGAAACCTGATACAGGGAGTGTGAAGAAAGTTGCGGTTATTATGTACGGCAGTGGTGTTCCTATCGAAAGAGATATAGACTGTTTTATTGCTTATATCGGATTGGACAGTTATGATGTATCATATGCTATGAAGGATCGGTACTCTATATGGGATAAAAATCCTTACAGGGCTCATAAGGCAGAATATTATTCCATGTCTTTGAAACATTGGATATGGATAAACGGAATGGCTTTAAATCAGCAAGAAGAGGTATGGCCACAGGTTACATACATGCAATTGGGAACTGAAAATACTGGATGTCAGCAAATTATAAACACTACAATCGAACATGTCCGTTCGTGCACACCGATGTAATCACTTTCAGAAACAATAAACATCACAACCATCTGCTATCTTGTTTTATTCTCTTATCGAACTATAACCCCTTCTCGTCGCTTATGTCTGCAAACATCACGTGATCGTGTCGTCACGCAGTGTCGGCCATGATACGGCGCGCCATCCGCTGCGCAGTCGGCGGCGGGCAGCGGGCGTGCTCCATACTCCCAAAAAAATTGCCAAAAATTCATGGTTCCTCCTAACCTGGCAATGCTGTACCTATACCGCGACATAGGTGTCGCTGGACTCGTTAAGGTATTACCAAAAAAATCTTGGGGCGTAGGGGCATGGTGGAACCCTGAAAAAATACCTTACCAAGTCGAAACACTTACGTTGCGGTATATGTACAGCATTACTACTTACAGGCTCGAATGGAGGGAGGGTTTTGAGCGTCGAAGAAAAGTTAGTGGTTCAACAAATAGAATATGTAAAAAATAAAGCTGACATGAGTCGGAAATTTCGTCTCTTACCTTCGATTATCGAAATGGTTTGTGAAAATGAAACCACAATTATAATGCTTTTGAACAGGACAGATCGAGAAGAGAGATTCGAAAGCCGGAATTCAGCGACGATGAGGCGACGCTTATGTGGTTGAAGCAAGAGTTAAGTGTCAATGTACCGGTGAGCGGTTCTGTTGTGATCATAACTTCTGTACCCCCTAAATTTTAGTTTTAAATTACTGTATTTTTAGCCTGAACTGATTTGAAATGTGCAATTCTCTAAGAGCCGTTTTTATTATTTCTAAATTGTAATTTAAATGTGCACTAGACAATGGCGTTAACATTAAGTAGCATTAAGTAACACGCCTGTATATTTTACCATGAAATATTTTTCCTTCACTTGCACCACACACCTCGCTTAGAGCGAGCCTCGTTTATAACGACACAATTAACTCAGCCCCTGCGATGACGTTATAACCGAGCTCAACAGTGTGTGTTTAGCATTACTGTGCCTGCACTGACCACTTCAGTAGTTACTGCGTTGTGTCGGTAGGGCCGTCATGACTTCTTGCATCCTGTGTTCAATTCTGTGTCCAGTATATCTTCTGTCATTATTGTCCCGGTGTATTTATACAGACAGCCATCACAATATCGATTATAGTCACATACTGCAACAGTCTGACACTGGGGCAGGTCACTGTGCGAGTACTTCGGTCTCGTCCTGTCATTATCGGCCCCCCAGTGCTCCACATTCATTCGTCTGTTACCGACCACATGTACGTGTGTGCTGCTGTGCCGTACCTGAGGTAATGAGACGCCGAGACCTGAATTCGGAGGCTCAGGTTCAGTCCCAGTGTAGTCAGTGTAATAAGAAGTAGCGCTTAAGTAGTCGTTGGTGTCTACCGTGGCACTGACGTAGTCGTTGGTGTCTACCGTGGCACTGAGGTAGTCGTCGGTGTCTTCCTGTCAATCATCATTTCACTGACGCTCTTCACCCACCAACTTGACTTATCAGCGCGATGCTGCATCGTCTTTTCTTAGTCCTGATTTATTTGGGAGGATCACTTCGTTGAACACTAAGTAAGGAGCCTAACCACGAACATGGCCCGCCAGTGGATACCATCCTGTCACTTGAGTAAGGTCACATTCTCACACAAATTTCCCCAAGATGTAGTAAAACGTTTTTACTTCTGGACTCATTTCCTTCCAAACCATTTATATACTTTATGTAAATTCCATGGCAATATCAACAATTATACCAATGTTTCCCAACCATTTGTGCATGGCTGAACGCAGAAAATAATTTTCCACATCCCTAGGAACCCCTACCTGTGACAACGAAAAGAGCAAAGAAGCAGACGGCAGCCCGCGGAGAGCTTTCCAGCACTGCCAACTGCCGGACAAATATTCCCGCAAAATTTCGAGGAATATTTGAAAATTTTTCTCGAAATTTCAAAATTGTTTGCCTGATTATTCCCCGATATCCTCGCAGAACCTCAAACGATGTTCCGCCAAACCCGGGTTGGGAAACAGTGGAATTGACAGTAAGCACGGAGATATTACTGACATTACTTTAACACTTTAAACGCCGAATTAAATACCATCAGCCAATTTGCTGGCATTATTAAGAGCTCACCATATTCTCCACGTTAGCAGAATAAGGGTAAAGTACCATAAGAAACTTCACTGAGAAAAGCGTCTGTGTTTGTGTCCCACACAGGTATATGTTTTTCTACATGCTTCCATATCTGCCTGAAATAGCAGTCTCAGCTTTTGACTTCATGGCCTTTGCCAAAATGCTCAGACGGAAGAAACCTAAAGATATTTCACCCGTTACTGATGAAGACATTGAGGCATACAAGTACACCTTTAGTCAGCCAGGTGAGTAGCAATTAACCCTTTAAAGACTCGCATTAACCTGAATTATACATAAAATTAAGTTCGCACCGCACAATAAACACTCTTCGTCTCGGTTACAAAGACCAACTAGTTAATGCTGTATAGGGAAATAATCGCTGTTTGTTCTCAGGTCCACACAAAACACAGAACGTAGAATTTTTTAATGTTAGACTTGGTGGTACTTATATTGACCATTGGCCTTTAAGGGGTTAATATATTGATTCTTGGGTATTTAACCACAAATTTGCAATTGTGTATGTTATATAGCCCTAAATGTGTCATCGTAATAATAACTGTGATATAATATGGAAAGAACCAAAGCCGACGCATTGTAAGGCATGGGTACAAAAATCCAGACACCAAGTCGCCGTGGCGGAGACGCCAAATATTTCTGGGTTCTTAGTGTGGAAGTTACGTCAAATCATCATTCTGGAGCCTAGAATTTTGAGGTGGCTCCTAGATTTTTGGAAAGCTTGTGAACCCCTGTTGCAGGATACTTCCTTAGTATTTCCTGAAGAGACTGAGGAAAATCACTAAACTCCTCAGGTAGATTTGGCGGAATCCCGGTGGAGATTCGAAGTGTGAAAAGGTCCAGGAATGCTAACCACTGCACTAACATTTGATACCAGCTTAATGTGAATAAAAAAGTTCATGGGCACAGACAGTTTGACCTACATGCTGAAGTTACATACGCACTCACCGTATCACTGTGGAAAACAGGTGGGAAATAAAACCGATAATTCTGAAAAATTTCTGTCAATGCCATATAAGTACTCGCAGGTTAGGTAGAACGCTAAAAATTCGTTGTTACGGAGCTGTCACTGAATAGGCAAATAACATGCTGGTCTCTTCACGTCAGCATTATCACTGTCTACTGGGGATCAGTCGCGTGTGCAGCTTTAATTAGACGCCATGACTATCTTTTTGGACGTGTTCTTACAGCTGAATATTTGTAACTCTGTGCGTCTAAAGTAATATGGGAATTCTTTCATCGTTATGTGTTTGCGGAAAATTGCGAAAAGCGACTATTAAATTCGTGATGTCTGTCTGGCCGTTCGTCCGCACGGAACAGCTCGGCTCCCATTGGACGGATTTACATGAAATTTGGCATTTGAATATTTTGATAAAATATGTCGAGGACGTTCAGGTTTTATCAAAATCTGACCAAAATAGCGGGCACTTTACGTGAAGACCCTGTGTACATTTATGATAATATCTTGCTGGAATTACAGTGAGAAATGTTCCAGAGAAAAGTTGTAGAGAATATCAGAACACACATTTTATGTTCAGTAACATTGTTCCTAAAATCATGCCGTCTGTGAGATAGTGTGGGAAAGTTCTGTAGAGCCGGACAAGTCACAGATGACAATATGGCGCATGTGCATTGTATGCTGGATACCTCCGGCTACAAACACACACTCACAATATGTAATACTGTTTTCACGGCAACAGTGGTTACACAACCGCCTCTCATTGTTACGTTATACATACATTGCCTGTCTTTGTCAATTCTTGGCTCTGTCGCATCACTGCGGAACGTCTGATAAAATCATTTCATACGTCTGTCTGTCCGTCTGTATACACGAAACAATGTAATTGCTACCGAACGAATTTTCGTGAAACTCAACACTTGCTACTGTAACTACAGTACGTCAATGCGTTCCGTTATTGGTTGAAAACTGAAAGATACATGAAGTGTCTGGGCGCTACAGCAGCTGTGCGGGCCCACAATGCTTCACGTATTTGCCAGGCAAAATAATTTTTATATTTGTAAAATAACACATTTCGTATCCAATTTACTTTTATTCCGTGCGCCGATTTTCGGTGTGTTGTGTTTAAACAAAATAGAATGGAAACACCAGAACTGTCCCGGTATAGTGCCAGGGGCTAAGTTAGGTGGGCGAGGCGAGTGGTGCGTCCACCTGGTCAGCAGAGACCAAGGGGTGACAAAATGAATATTTTAAGTGAAAAAAAACGATTTTCTGGGCTCAGCAGATTTTAAATTATTGAGACAAAAGTAAAATCAATAAATTTGATTTTTCCAATATTGGTAATTCCTGTCAGGAGTAGCCATTGCGATTGCTGGCCCCGGACGTCGAAAAACGTAGCTACGCCACTGACACGCCCTTTATATTCTGTTTACATAATCGCCAATTAAATTTTGGTTTATTATACATTAATGTCTGCTGTATAACTGCATATAAATTTAGGAGAACTTTATTTGACGAGACTGAATACATCTTTCGTAATATATTTCTAAAGCCAAATTTCACTTATGTAGGCTGTTGCGGAAAATATTTAGGCTCAGATGGAGCAAGTAACACCAGGCCGTAACTGACTGCATAATGAGGAAATTAATTGTATGTGCTGCTTACGGAATATTATTAGGGATGAGACCAGCGGGGCTTAAGGCGAGTCGGGGAGAGAAAATGAGATTTGGGTGGGAAAGAGACCGCTTGGAAAATCTAGGCCTAGATGGGAGGACGGCGTAAAACGGAACTTGAAAATACAGAATGGGAGAGCGCGAACTGAAGCCATCGGAGGACAAAATCAGTGGCGGGCTTTTATGAAAACGGTAATGAACCTTCTGGTTCAATAGAACATGGTGAAATAACACAAAATTTTTGTGTATTACGCATACAGTCGAACACGCATACAAGACGCGATTAAAGAAAAACTCCGTAGAGAAACTAAGACCAAATACAAGACCTTGGATTAAAAACTAAAGAAACTCAAACACAAACACAAGCAGTGACACCACAAGAGCCACACACATTCTACCTCATATAGTTGTGTTCGACTGTATGTGTAATACATAAAACATTTTTTGTTATTGAACCAACAGAACGGGGATGACGCACATAAAAAAATGGTGACTTTCTTGACTAGTTACGAAACTATTGGCGTCTCAAAAAAAAAAGAGGCTGCCCACGTAGTTAGGTAGTCACTTACATGGCAGGATTGGAGATAGGTGTGCCTTCGTACTGATTGGTGTGCCTTCGTACTGATAGTTGTGCCTTCGTACTGATTGGTGTGCCTTCGTACTGAATGGTGTGCCTTCGTACTGATTGGTGTGCCTTCGTGCTGATAGGTATGCCTTCGTGCTGATAGGTGTGCCTTCGTACTGATTGGTGTGCCTTCGTACTGAATGGTGTGCCTTCGTACTGATTGGTGGCCTTCGTGCTTATAGGTGTGCCTTCGTACTGATTGGTGTGCCTTCGTGCTGATAGGTGTGCTTTCGTACTGATTGGTGTGCCTTCGTACTGATAGGTGTGCCTTCGTACTGATAGGTGTGCCTTCGTACTGACTGGTGTGCCTTCGTACTCATTTATTTAAAATTCATTTCAATCCTTGCTGTTTTGCAGGAGCACTGACACCTCCTATCAACTACTACCGCCACTTCATGAAATCAAGTCCTGCTCAATGTTCAGAGGAAGAGATTGATATCGATCCGCTTGGACTTGTAATATTTGGTGATCTGGATGATTATCTGATATACGATCACGTAACAATGGCTCAGAAATATGTGAAGAACCTCCAAGTGAGGATTGTAAAGGGAGCAAATCATTTTGTACAACAAGATGATCCTGATACAGTGAACAGATACATACGGGAATTTTTGAGAAGCAGCCAGTAAGGAACACATTCAAAAGAAATGACCTATTTGGGGGGGGGGGGAAAAGAAAACACAAAAATTGTAAAAAAAG
>Ga0123357_10004171_pt1 | contig 16864 bp, 9 predicted proteins | sample TergutEmb28metaG_FD_89873 | JGI IMG/M metagenome (GOLD analysis project Ga0123357, IMG submission 89873) | Embiratermes neotenicus P4 segment gut microbial communities from Petit-Saut dam, French Guiana - Emb289 P4 | ecosystem: Host-associated > Arthropoda: Insects > Digestive system > Gut ... | reverse complement strand
TGTGCCCTCATGGTCCATAGGTCAAACAGTGATGTCATGATGTTATGTTACAATTTTGTGCCCCCATGGTCTGCAGGGCAAACAGTGATGTCCTGATGCTATGTTACAATTTTGTGCCCTCATGGTCTGCAGGTTAAACAGTGATGTCCTGATGCTACGTTACAATTACTGTGCCCTCATGGTCCGCAGGTCAAACAGTGATGTCCTGATGCTATGTTACAATTTTGTGCCCCCATGGTCTGCAGGTCAAAGAGTGATGTCCTGATGTTATGTTACAATTTTGTGCCTTCATGGTCTGCAGGTCAGAGAGTGATGTCCTGATGTTATGTTACAATTTTGTGCCTTCATGGTCCACAGAACAAACAGTGATGTCCTGATGCTATATTACAATTACTGTGTCCTCATGGTCCACTATCACACAGTCCCTTGCCAGTGAAACAACCATTTCAAAATTCAAGTGCATTCAGAAGCAAAAAGTGATGAAGCAGAGCTGTCAATGTTGGCAGGGGAACCAAGTCCACTCATTAAGGTACGCCCTGCAGATCATCAAGATGGCTTCTTCAGAACAAATGTCAGTCTTGGGCACCCATCACTGCCTGGTGGCTGGGAACTAGGGAACAATGCCACGCCCACAGAGGGAGACCACTGCCTTCCTTACTGGGCTGCTTCATATCGCGGTGACCAGTTGTTGCACATGGACTGCCTCAAGATACGTCCCACCTGGATGTGGGACCACAGGCAAGTACACCATTGCCACCTACACCATCAAGGGACCTTGGTGTTCAGCACTTCAGGTCTAACACTGACTGACTGGTTCCCAGCTAGTCAAGAAATTGCCTGAAATTATGCATAGCTCCACTCCTTCTTAATCTCAGCATTGGAGGCGGGTGACTGGTCAGCTTTGCACCCTGGCTACTTTACCCACAGAGAAATGAAATCCAGGAACGCTTTGCATAGGAGGCTGAGTGGCTCCCTGAACCAGTCTGGATATTCTGGGGAAGAGAAAACTTTCCTATTCCTGCCAGGAATCAAAAGAGTTCATCCAACACATGGCCTAATCAATGTAGACTGAACTGTCACCTTTGATTAACATCATGCAAAACACAGCTTAGACAACTAGGATACAAGTTGTAAACTACACTTCATTTGAGCCATGTTACAAGTGTCACGCCACTGTTACTTTGCAGGATGCAGCTAAGATCCCTCTCACTGGGGGGCCTATTCATTCCCGGCACCCACAACTCAGCATGCTACAAGAGCTCTTTCACTCGAACAGACATATTCTCACGTTACTTGCTCACACAGGACACAGATGTGTGGGGTCAGCTGGTGCATGGCATTCGCTACCTTGACTTGCGTGTAGGGTACTACCCCCCTGGTAACAAGAATCAAACAAAGGATCATGGGAACAGGTATGTTACAATTCAACTGGTGTTACTGTACCTACAGGTCCAGACAACCTGCAGCCTTAAAGAGAAGTGAAAGCATGTTTCTATCCAATTATCCCCAATTTCTGAAAAGCATTCCTTTGTTCAAGATTTTGAGGCCTCACCCTCTGGTAAGAGCAATGTGTAGATGAAGTGAGTATGGAAAATTGGTGGAGTGATACTGAGAGAGCAAGCCCAAGTACTGGGTGAAAAACATGTCCCAGTGACACTTTGTCCACCACAAATCTCACATAGACTGGCCTGGGATCAAACCTGGGCCTCCACAATGAAAAGCCAGCAACTAACTGTCTGAGCCATGGTGTGGGCAGACAGGTTTAAATTCATCTAAATGATAATGGAACATTCAGTTACTACCTCACAGTCAACCCACTGCATTTCCATTACAAAGCCACATAAGTCAGTGGTGTTCGTTCTATAAATGTACACAACATATACAGAACATATAAACATATATATATATTTTAATGTCACAAAAGGTGGGACAAACAATGTGTACAGTACTTTAAAGCATTAATGAACCAATGAACATTTCACCTTTGCACAAAATTGTGGTTATGTCAGGCAGTCAATTTCCAGACATGTGTCCTGTACATATAACTACGCTTCTAAAACTGAATATTTACCATATCTCTTATATTAACAATGTTCTGCAAAAGAATGTACCTGCAGCCATGCTTCAAACAGGTTCTGGGTGAACCATGACCTGATCCGTGTTGGCCCATTGATGCCTGTTCTACGTGAGGTCAAGCTGTTCCTACAGAAAACAAAAGGTGAAGTTGTAATATTGGATCTTCACCGGTTTCCTGTCGGGTTCCACGGGCGCCCTGCCCGGCACCGGCGACTGGTCGCACTACTAACCAGAGAGCTAAGGTCCATTGCACTGCCTGCCTCATCAGTCAGTGCTTCTACTCTGCTGAGAGACATTTGGGACCGTGACGATAACCGCAGGCTCATCGTCACATACGGGGACAAGAATGTTGCAGCAAGTAAGCCTAACTATTTCATACATCTTACCTGAGTTTCACTAAAGAAGAAAGAAAATGTTTGCTGTGTTCAACACTTACGGTTCACTCACTCTGTTAACTTACCCAGATTTTGAATAGTTTCAAGAACAATAAAGAAGTGACAATTCAGATTGCTCCCATCCATGTTGCACACAGCAACACCACAAATTATCTCTGTATCTGAGCAGCAGATTGTGGCTTTCTTCTGCTTTTTTTTTTTTATGTGCGTAATGTGTCCATAGTGTATTAACAGGTTTACTAACAAATATAACTTCCTGTTTCTTACACGGGAGATGTTTTCTCTGTACCTTGGAAATGAATTTGGAATAGATAATGATGTCTGTCTGCCTCAGTCCACATCTCAAACAGAACACAGTCTGTCTCAGTTACAACAACCAATCATTGCACAATGCAGTCTTCATCATACATGCCTGTAATTTTTGTTCAATTCTAAGCAAACTTGAACTTTCTCGGACAAATGTCTGTAAAAATCCCGTTTACAAGATTTCACAAATATCTGTCAAGGGGAGCCAGTTAATGCTGTGCAGACATTTGGACAGACATGAGAGAGCTACAGTATATTTTGCAGCATTTTTAAAAAGCCTAATAAAAATGAATGACAAATCAGGAGGATGCAGAATTTAGAGACTGAAGCCTGAGTCTCGCATGGAAGGACTTGAGACATCGGTGACTGTTGGTCCAAGGGATTCACAACACTAACCTTCTTGGAAAAGTTCATGAGAGAAATGACATGTACGAAAAAAGTTACAGGACTTTTTTGAAAGAAAAATGGACTAATTGTCAATTCATACATAGTACTCTAAGACAGTGTTTTTCAACCACCTGGCCCTGGCATCAATTATACCGGGCCACAAGAGATTCTCCTGGAATTGACAACTAATGTAAATGTAATTTTATATTTGTCAACATGCCACACCATACACATAAGTGTACTAATACTCTTTATGTTTATGCCATAATTAATTATTAATCCTTATGTTAGTTTAATGTATTAACTTAAAAAAAATTGGAAACATACTAACGAGCAAATCTGTTGGGACCAGGCCCTTGTCTTTTAAAAAAAGAACTTACCAGGCCGCGGTCTCATAAAGGTTGAGAAACACTGCTCTCGAATAAGCAAAGGTGGAGGGATATAAAATGCCTCACACTGTGACAGTACTAATACTGAGGATTCAAGTCTCCTGGGATGTGATGCCACTGTGTTAGAGGTTCCTGCCATGTAAAAGGAGTGTAGTGTCTTGATCTTCAAAGTGCAGCAGTCCAACAAGAAAGAAAGCTTCTTGGACTGCCTGACCCTGGAGGCAAAGACATCATGATCCTTCAAAACATCAAAAACTACTCACCCAACATCATGGTGTCACATCCAAGAAGACTTGAATCTTCAAGATTACAAACGTTGCAGACTCTGCTTGGCTGTGGGGCCCACTGTCACAGGCGTGGGGCAACCAGCAGACCCCCAGCGGGCTCCAGAACTTCCTGCAGCAGAGCGTGGACAACGCCAAGCAGCATTATCCTGGACTGTGGGCTGCCATGGCAGAGTTGACACCCACGCCCCTCGATGTTATGTTCAACCCAACGGGCAGCCTGCGTGCAATGGCAGATGAGGTCAATCGAAACCTGACATCATGGTTTCACAACCAGTGGTGGCCACATGCCAACATCGTCGCAACAGATTTCTTTCTTGGGAATAACCTGATCGATGTTGCAATTGCTGCCAACCTTCGCAAGATAAACAAGGTGGAGTCCTGATAATAGCGTTACTTGTAGCCCACTCATTCAACGCTTGTAGTTCCATGGTTGTGAGGCACTGTTTAAACAGGCATTTTCCAGGCTGTAGATGGGTGTTCCGAGCAAGGAGTCTGCATGACGATTTCTGTCAATTTTTAACACTCATTAGCATACCATTATATTGCTAAATAAACGGACATTATTTTGCCATTTAATATAACTACTATATTTCTGCTGTAGTTTACTCACATTACATCCAACACATTTCAAAGTTGAAGGGTCATCATATCATCAGGGGCTCCCTATGATTAACAGTGAGATGTTTACAGCAGTCACTGGTGATAATTCAGTTTAACACAGAACAATGATGATGCTGTAAAAGCCCCTCTGTTAACTAAAGCAAGCCCCTCATGATGAAGCCAAAGGTTCAAAAAATGTCAGGCATCATGTAAGGGAGCTCTAACAGTAAAATATACGGCAAAAAACTGTCCACTCTATGTAGATGTTATGAAATTTGAAATAAATTACACACATATACAGGGAGCTTCATGACATTATGCCAGTACTTCAGGAAATATACCTGAAGTTATTCCCAGGCACAAGTCCAATTCCCTTCAGTTATGGAGCTGCAGGCATTTAAGTTCAGAATGATTTACACATACATCGGTCACTTTCATTAACACATTGTTACAATGTACAATACATTTTACAAGGGATGTCTGAAGTGGCAACCTCCAGCCTGAATACACAAGCTGGCAGATTTTCATATTGAAAGTACAACCTGCTCAAGAAGCACAAAATCATTTGTATCTTGCAACAAGTAAACTTAATGTATTGTGTATGCTTTGCATGCTTGTGATAAACAACAAACAGTTTCACAAGTTTTTCTAAATGTTTTACTAAAATGTTCTGCACATAATACCACAATATATAATTGGCAGGTACATTTCTGAAACTTAAAATCTCGGGATGCTTTTAAATTTTGCAATGTGACTGGTTACACAGTTGTGTCCGGTTTGTCCAGGCACACCCTATGTCTCAAAAACAGTACACATTTGGTATTTTGTGTCTCCTTTGTTAATTATATATTTTTAAGCACAGTTTAGTTGTTAGTTTCAAAAACTCAAACTTTAAAACAGTTTCTTCGGTTTGTTTGGTTAATAAAAAATACTGCTCTACAGTATTCAATAAACATTTGCCCTTAAAAAATAAAAAATAAAGTTCCCTAATAAAATGTGCTGCACACGCTTATGATTGGTTATGACACTGTTAGGTCTTGTTGGTAGTTACAAACATTTCAGAAGAAAATACTGCTTCCATCGTCACAGTGGTACTGTCTTGGAAACAGTGGTACCAACCTACCAAACCACAAGTCGTTGTACCAAAAAGACCACAATATAAAGCACACAAGCACTGCTGTTACGAAGGTGTGCTAATAATCCTTAGCCCAACCTACTTCCCGATGTCGTAGGACAGAATCAATAGTGTCGTTGGAAAGAGGGGTCTGTTCACATGCCGAATTGCAGGTCTTCTCTTGTTACAGAGGCTGAAAGCAAGCATGTCAGGCGATGCGCGCGATTTCAACAACATGGTGACGCGAGCTGTTATCAAGTTTTTTGTCCTGCAAGGCAAGGTGCCAAAGGAAATTCATGCTATTCTGATAGAAACGTTAGGGGAACATGCACCATCGTATGCCACCGTCAAAAACTGGGTGGCCCAATTTAAACGTGGTGATTTTTCCACCTGTGATGCACCTCGTCCTGGACAACCCAAAACAGTAACCACCCCGGAGATCATTTATCAAATTCACAAGCTAATCTTGGAAGACCACCGGATTTTGGCTAAATCAATAGTTGAGAAACTGGGCATCTCATATGAGCGGGATGGGTCCATCATTCATGAAGATTTGGACATGCAGAAGCTCTCCACAAAGTGGGTCCCAAAATGCCTGAAGGCGCATCAAAAATGTCAGTGGTGCCAGTTGTCTGAGCAACTTTTGGAATTATTTTGGTGTGATCCAAATGATTCCCTGTCACAATTGGTGACCATGGAAGAAACCTGGTTATATCACTATGACCCAGAGACAAAGCAACAATCAATGGAGTGGCAGCATAGCGGCTCACCCTGCCCAAAAAAATTTCAAGTGCAAAAATCGGCTGGAAAAGTTCTCGCCTCGATTTTTTGGGATTAAGACGGTATTCTCCTCATTGATTATCTTCCAAAGGGCCAAACTATCAATGCTGAGTATTACTCATCTCTGCTGGTGCAACTGTAGGATATTTTTTTTAAGGAGAACGCTGCGGGAAGGTCATCAAGGGGGTCTTGTTCTCACACGACAATGCCCCAGCTCACCGGGCACTTGCAACCCAGATGAAACTGGCCTACCTGGGCTTCCAATGTCTTGATTACCTATCCTATTCTCCCAGCATGGCCCCATCAGACTACCATCTGTTCCCTGGACTGAAAAAAACAATTGAGAGGTCGTCATTTTTCATCTGACATGGAGTTCACTGCTGCCACAGAGACCTTGTTGGACGGACTACCTTCAGAATTTTTTTTGAGTGACTTGCAAAAGTTACAGCAACAGGCTAAGAAGTTGATTGAGCTTCGTGGGAAGTACAGTGATACCTTGGCTAATGAAGATAATTCGTTCTGGAATCACATTCGTTAGCCGAAACATGATACAGACAGAAAAGATAAGCTCCTGGAATGGCCTGACCATTCATGTTTGCTGCTTGATGTTAGCGCGTGCATCCACTAAAACATTCATTAGCCGAGTCCGAAAAACAGCGAAAAAATCTTCATTAACCGAAAAATTCATTAGCAGGGTCACTCGTTAGCCGAGGTATCACTGTATGTTGAATAAATCGCGAGTTTGGTCACTGTAGTTGTGTCCTTCCTGGTCGGGCTAAGGACTTATCAGCACCCCCTCATAAAATCCCAAAACCAGTAACACATTTAATGAGCTGCAAAAATATTTTCTGTGAGAAGGGTGGCTCCTGTAACTTGTGAGTCCCATGAATAAATGATGAGTGTTCTAGACCTTAACACCAGCACTTCAATTTGCCTCATTTCCTTTACATAACCTTTGAAACTGTTGCATTCTCAGCACTGTCCCACGGCATGCTTGGAGTCACAACACTATTCCAGACAATCTGGTTCAGACTACCACAGTGCAAACTGTCTTGTGATTCTAGAGCAGCAATACAACTGTGTTAATAACTGTATGTCTCACAATAAATAAAACACTGCTCTTTCTTAATTACTAGAAATAATTTCTCACACAGTGAAAGGTTAAGTCTAGTCACATTATGTCCCTAGGATGATCTGTTGCTCTGTATTAAATTGTGCCCAGAAAGTTCATGAACACCTCAACTACATTCAAACAGAGTGACTCACTATGGCCTGCATGGTCCAGGGTTTGAATCATGGTGGGGTTATGAGCCAGTATTTTTATAAAAGATATGAAAAGGAAGGGACAAGGTCCACCAGTAATTAGGTACATGACAACCACTAGATTAGGGAAGTTTCCCAATACATATTCTTTCATATATTTTCCAATAACTTACACTGAATGATTTGTGACATGTATCAAGCCCTGTATCTGAGGAAATGCTATTGGACTACTTGTGCTGAAAGTGGAGCTGATGGTGAGTTTGTCTGAACTGTAATTATGTCAGCATGTTAGACAAAATGTCAAGAATGGCCTCATACACTGCGTACTTACAGACATATAGCTATTACGGATTTTATGGCATATTCTAAATCCTTGGCTTAGTGTTCTATGGGACCTATGTATTATCATTCGACAACAGGACAAGTTACCAGACATGAACATAATTTAACCAACCCTCCTAACCTGCTTCCTATGTTACTTCTTTCATTATGTTCACTCCAACAGGGTGAAAATAAACTACTCCAACTTACATCAGACCACAAAGAAGAGAGCCTCAAAATGCTGGTTACTCCATTGTTAAGACATCCTTCACTGATAGTACCTACAGCCCATTCAGGAACATACAGTACGACGGCTTTAACCTTACAAGGAACGGTAGTCACTTGCCATCATGTTGGAAAGTAACCTGTAATCTGAAGACACCTGGTTTTTTGGGTATTCCTGATAAGGACAAGAACATGTAATCAACAAACATAATTACAGTAACTGATTAGTCTTTCAAGTTTCATTTTGCTCAGAGATACTCAAGGTCTTTGACTATTCAGGTTGGGAGTCAGTGATTTAATAAAGGTTAGGCTCCAACTTTGCCTTTAGTGACAAACCGTATGCTTTATGGTTCCAAATAAATACAACACATTTTACAGCCTCAACTCTCTGGATATTTCCAATACTAATCTTCGTAACACCATGGCTGTTATCAACGATGACAGTCCCTCACGGCTAACGAACAGCATTCACTGCAGTCACATTCCACGCCATTAATTAAGGTCTGCATAATGTGACTACATAATATGTTCAGCTGCAAATTTTGAATTTTTGGACAGGAAACACGACGTTCTCGATTCTCGGCCCTTATGTCGAACTGATAAAATTGTAACAAAAATAGCAGTAACTTTTCAGTTATCAAATAGAATCCGTTCCTAATTGCGGCACACTGGATCAAAAAGGAAAATTACCAGGTTTAACACGCGAAACAAATTAAGGTTTCTCAGGTTACATCGACCTGTTGGGTATACCTTATCATTAAAGTGTTATATTAACCGATAAACACAACCATGCTCATTGTGTGCGTGATTAAAAAATTTGATAGCGCCGTGGATTTTTATTGTCAGCTGCGTTACGTTGCACTGCTACGCAAAGCATGAGCAAAAAATGTCAGGACCATCCACGTAGATGCTGATGATTGTTACTGGTTGCGTTTATGGGTTAATATAACAATTTAATACATTAAACTATGTATGCAGATCCTCACCAGCCACAACCTACTAACGCATTGTAGGCGCCAAAGCTATAAAAACAGATCACGGCATTTCCAAAACCATACACATATGCCCACTACCTGCTGTCATTACAAAATACCTACACAGATCAGAGATTATACACCGAAGTACCTTCATGAATCTTCACACCAGCTGGCGTAGTTGTGACGAATGCATCCGATATTTCTGCCATCTTTCTACGACATACTAAAGTGTTAGTAGTACGTTCAACGGAACCGAACTAGATGGCAGAACTATACCGAGGAAGGCTCGTTCTCTCCACCTTCATGAGTCGGTCAACGTATTGTACACAGGGGAGTCCTTACGCTTGTATTGTTGTACAAGAGAATTTATACAAATAAAAAGCTTTCAGTAAATTTCTTGCACAATGTCTCCCATGCATAGGTTTTGTCTTGTTTATTTGTGTAAGACGACAATCTTGAGTCACAATAGTCTGGCAGCTGCCCTATTTCAGTAAAAAATGATTCTATGTCGAACGAATCAAAAGCTGATTGCTTCTACATTTTTAAAGTCCAAACAAGATGACACAATACGGCAACTGTTCGCTCAGGGAAGCGCTTGATACATCCGCTCGTTGAAACGCCATGACTCTTCATAATGCTTCTCAGGTAGCAGTGCGCCATAAAACAGCAGCAGCCAGCGTTAGCACCAGCGTATACTCGCGTAATTCGCCCACGTGAACCACTGAATCTTCAGCAGCGCTGCACACCTCTCGCGGAAAAAGAGCTTGACAAGTTGCATGAATGCTTCTACTGAAACCAAAAGACAGCTAGTATTCCTTTGTCATACACTGGCATGGCAGTCTGAAAGTACTGCTACAGAGCAAACCAGTTTCTTAGGGAACCAAGTGTACGTTCTGGAGTTCGCTGTCAGTATCGTATTACTGTACAATGGTTTTTGCAAGACGTATCTGAATGGATTTGGCAGAGCGCTGTCTTGGCCCAATTTACGTAATGCCCTGGAATTTGACTGGAGAAGCTGAAGAAGACCACAATTTACTTCCGTCACAATAACCTGTGCACCTGTCAAAATTCATACTGTGTGCCCCCCAGTAACAAATTTATAGGCTAACATTAATAGTACGCACAAGTTTATGGCATTCTGTACCATACAATCACATAACTGGTGACATTTTAACCACATGAAATATGTTACATGGTGTTTTCATTGTCCTTCTATATCCTCATATTCACTGTTTATGTGGTTGGCACCATATATTAATTTTCACAATGACACTTACCCAGTGCCTCGTATCTCCCTAGTACCAAAAATGAAAATTTCTATCAGTGGCTGTATTTTTTTTTTAACACGCTACCATCAAACCTACTCCAAGCAGCAGAGTCCTAGAGAAGCTAAGAGGTGCCCTGCTAGTTAACAAACAACCTGCATTTTAAGGAACCCACAGGTTCATGAGCATGTTCCCAAGAACCTACCACTTGTCACTATCCTAGCCAGATTAACTGAGTCCACAATCTTCCACCCTATGTCTTTCAAAACCATATTATCTTCCCATCTATGTCTAGGTCGTTTAAGTGGTCCCTTTCACTCAGGTTTCCCTACCAAAACCCACTACACATTTTGCTTGTCCCTGTATGTTCCATACTCTGCAAAACAGCAGTGTATCTGAAATAAAATATGATGCATGTCAGGAGGATACTCTCTGATACTCTGCAGGTATATTCACATGCATGTTGTACAGTGTTAAGGATACATGAAACCACAGCTCAACAAGAAATCTGACATCATGTGCTGTCATATTCATCCTTCACATTTTACCAAGGTATACTTCATCCTCACATTATTCAAGAAACAAATGGAACACATCAGCCAAGTTAGCATTAAACAGCACGAGCAAATGACATGCCAGTACACTACAGAATTGTCTCGGGCCAACAGCTGTGTCAGGTAATTAAAAAACGCCAATGTTTCAAAGACAAAGTAGTTTCTGAAACGCTGGTGTTTTTTAATTACCTGTCAGTCCAAGAGGATTTTACAGAATAGTGTCACCACGAAAACCTCAAAACTTAAACATGTCAGTACATTTAACAAAACTTACTTCAGAACAACTGTGCTTCTATTATTACTTTATTTTCTTCACAAAGCACAGAGACAAACATGTGCTGAAATATGTAGACAGTGCTTCTTGATGGAAGACATACAAAATAAAAAAGAATTAATAAATATAAACATGTCAATGTAATGATTAAAAGCACTTACAAAACTGCATATAAATTACAAGCAAATACAGTAATCCCTCTGTATACAAGCCATTAGTTTGCAAGTTTTTGCTTACGTGAAACACACAAATTAATCGCCATTCTTCAATTTGTACACCCATTTTCACTTATAGCAGCTCCTTCCTCTCATGAAACAATCACTGTCCCCAGAGGCTTCTTCTTGGTTGTTGTTGGTCCCAGAATCTTCTTGAATGTGCATATTGTCACTGCATTGCTGAGCGGTATGCACAGCAGCAGTAGCATTGCAACATCTCTCATTATTCTCATACCTTTGTCACGAAGTTGTCTCATAACAGTGTCAATCATTATGCATCATTTATAACTTCAAGAATTTTTGTGTACTGTATTTATAACAACGATACCTAATTTTTTATGTTTTCCATACAACTTTTATAGTGTAACTAAACCGTTCACACATACATTAGTGACCACGAACACCATTTAAATACAGTAACTGATCATTACTGTTACCTCTTCCAGTCTTATGCACTGTACTGTGTTGTACCAATGTCAACATCATACATATGGATAAAAAGTTTTGACCTCTGGAACAATTAAATTTTATAATGTGGGAAGTAACGAGAAATTAATTATAAGATTCTCCCATAACAGCTGCTTTAGAGAATAGAATTAAGCTCAAGGACTGAGGGATCACTGTAGCTTGGACCATATAACTACAAATTTAAATACTGTTGCTGTAAAGTCAGAATAATATCTCTCTACTTGTACTCCATCTGGCTGCACACATGACAGCAGGGAAAGTCTGCTGCTGTATTAAAATCATGAAAATAATTCACCTTCCCATTTCAGCGTCCACAAACAGTACTGAGTGAGCTCAAATTTTAATTTTGCTTGGTAATTTCACTTCATTTCATTTCATTTTTGAATCTCAGTTTTCATGTTAATCAGTGTATAGAGCTGTTAGTAAAAAACATTACACCACATTCTGCACCTTGCACATCAGTCAACACTTCCTGCACTATGCAATGCATGGTAGCAACATGCAATCCTGTTACACATGTACCATCACTTTCACAACTATCACACAAGTTCCCTCACACTCCAAGTGTTCATACTAAACATTACCTTAACTTCACAAATTATTTCCTACACCTTCAGTAAGCAGAAAGGTGCAAACAGCAACAATGTATATATGTATCAGAGACATTTCACTGTAATGCAATCCCTCATAAAAAAAAATTATACATCATTTTTAGATTACAAAATCATAACTGCAGTACTGAACATATGGCGAGAATATGATACCAAAAGACAACAATCTTGAAGACTCAAGGTCACCCAGGATGTGATGGTGTGTAACTGGGTGTGTAGTTCCAATGTTATGAAGGCAACATGCTTCATACTGCCAGAAGTACACACCTAACACAGAAACACAGCCCAGATGACTTGGCACAGCAACACTGCTGTGACAGGGTCAAATCTCAACTGCAATCTTCATGACTGAATGTGTATTCCGAAGGTAAAAAACTGTGACATTTTCTGTTACCAGGACTTCAGGAAATGTATGTTAGCTACGCTAGAAGATAACATGGCAGTCAGAGTTATTGCTCAAATGGCAAATTTCTGAATTAAATACCACATCTTCGATTCTTCAAGTCCTACATATCCTGAGAAAGCAAGTGCTTGTTTCCCTAATGCACGTGGGCTGATCATTTAATTCCGGGACTGATTTTTTTCCAGGAAACTATAATATGTAGCGAAATGGCAACAGAGTGGGACATGTGGCAACTCTCTACAAGTGTATGTACAAAACCGGAGGTCAGTATCTCCCCGCATTCGCTCTGTGGAGGCCCTTGGGTGAACGTCTACAACAGTGTGCGTCGCATTTCACGATGGAGGAGAAAGTGCAGCAGCGTGTGTGCATTGATTTCTGTTTCCGTCTGGGGAAAACTGGTGCTGAAACGTACGAAATGCTGCAAGCAGCTTTCGGAGAGTCCTGCCTAAGTTGATCGAAGATATTTGAGTGGTATTCCCATTTCAAAAGTGGACGTCGATCCTTTGAAGATGAACCCCACCCAGGCAGGCCTTCCACCTCCCACACCGAGGAGACCATGGCACGTGTGCGAGAAATCATTCGTGCTGACCGACGTCTATCAGAGAGGTTGCAGAGGAAGTTAGAATAGCATTCGGTACATGCCAGACAATAACTGAAGATTTGCGAATGAGACGTGTGACAGAGAAATTTGTGCCCCGTCTCCTAACGGCGGAACAGAAGGACGATCGCGTGTCAATTTGCACTGCCCTCTGTGATTGAGGCCGAAACGATCCCAACTTCATGTCCTTGGTAATCACTGGTGATGAATGCTGGGTTTACGGGTATGACCCGGAAACAAAGCAAATGTCCTCCCAGTGGAGCACATCATCATCTCCTCGACCGAACAAAGCGCGGCAGGTGAAGTCCATTATCAAAACCATGTTGATTGCGTTCTTCGACATTGACGGGCTGGTTCATCATGAGTTCGTCCCTACAGGACAGACGGTAAATAAGGAATTCCATAAAACAGTCCTGCAACGCCTCCGCGACGCTGTGCGCAGACATCGCCCTGAGAAGTGGCGCTCCAGCAACTGGATCCTGCACCATGACAGCGCCCCTGCCCACAGGGCTGTCACTACAAATGAATTTCTGGCGAAACACAACATTCCGTCGCTCCCACAACCTCCCCACTCCCCTGACCTTGCTCAGTGTGACTTCTTCTTGTTCCCCCAACTGAAGAAAACAATGAAAGGTCGCTGATTTGATTATGTTGAAGATATTCAAGCCAACGCGACGAGACAACTAAGGGCTATTACAAAAAGTGACTATCAGAGGTGCTTTCATCAGTGGCAGGAACGCTGGAATAAGTGCATACAAGCACAAGGACGCTATTTCGAAAGAGACAAGACCAACTAGCTGTTAAGTCTACTTACTCACTCACAGTCCCAGAATTAAATGATCAGCCCACATATAGAGTTAAAAAAATGCTAACATAAAATGTGCACAGACTGTCACTTAGCATACAACAAGCAAAAATGTAAGAAGACATTTTACTTAAGTGTAACTGTCGGTGTGTATCTGTCATGACACACCCATCATGTGTCAATAACCTGACACATCACAATCAATTGTGCAGCATTATGACACATTCTGTCTACCCTACCAATCGCAGCACTTGGAGTATTTACCAGTAACTCAACATCAATGTGTACACTCTGTGCAACAAAAACCGAGCACCAGAAATTTTACAACTCCAAAACCATCAGTACATCTGCCATCAAAATTCCAATCGTTCATGTTTTCCCTGTGTCTGTCTGTGTGTGGCAACTCTCTGCCTTCCATTAATTAAAGCCAATATCTATTAAGACATCAATATGTCTGCTCAATTCAAAGACAAACATGGATTAAAGTTCACTAATTTCCTTATATCTGTCACTATGTTCCATGGTGAACTGTATATGAACGTTGTAATATCTGGGGTCCTCACAGCTTGCTGCAGAGTATGTGACACTGATCACTGCATCATTGGCTTGCCGACATTAAGAAGGAATGCAGTGCCTTCACATTCAAGGGTGAAGGTCCTGGAATTCCCAGTTCTTGAAGACAAAGCCACTGTGGTTCTTCAAAATGTCACAAGCCACTAACAATGCAACACTGTGTCACATCCTGGAATACCTTAATCCTTCGCAGTCGAACTTCATCTGAACCCACACATTCCCTGACAGCAGAGAGGACGAGGATGGAGGCTAGTATTGTTTTCAAATCAAACATGCTAGTTAGACACTTGGCATTAGTAGCAATGTTGGTGGGTGCGGGGTGGTTGGCACTTTATATATCTGTACAAATACAAATTAAACTGCAGTTATATTAGCTAACCACATACAAGTTTCAGAGTTTCAGAGTTCCACGAGTTATTAGCTGTACTCCTATGGCTACAAGTGCAAGTGAAGGAGATGTTTCTGCTACTCTTCCATGATGTGTTGTTCACCGGCATTCTGATTTAAGGTCAGTGTTCACATGCAACTATACACAAATAATTTTTGATTTGAAAATCATGTGCGCTCTGCACACATTTTGTTTCTTCACACACATATCCACTACACACAATTCAAATTCACAACTAGCATCACCGCACAGTATCTAAAACATTGAGAAGCCTCTCATGAAACACACAACTAGCACATTTGATCTCCAAAAATACCAAGTCTCCAGCCTTGTCTACTCAGTTGTGAGTGAATATCTTTGTTGAAACAGAGTTAATCTATGCTGTCAAACATCTCAAAAGATTCCTTAATTGTACTCAAAGCTTATCTTCACATTGTAATGTAATGTAATGTAATGTAATTTATTTGTGTTCTATAAATCCAAATTAGGATACAATCCTGTGGATATAGACATTGTCACATACATACTATCTAACATAATATACATAGTGTTGGAAGAATCTTAGCTATAAATAAAAATACAATAATAAAACACCTAAAACCAATTGTCAATTCAGTGTTCAATGGAATATCTCTGATAATTAAAATATTCTTTACTATTATAAAAGGAATTTATAAATAAAAAACTCTTTAACGCATTCCAAAACAATACTATCTCATTAACTACGTCTTTGATATTGAGAAAGGCTGTTAAAAATTTTAATTGCTGAGTAGTGCACTCACACACACATATTTTGCATTTTGATCAATAGATATGAGGCACAATGACTGTAACCAGTGGAACAGAGACAACAACACATATGATCAAAAACCGGGGGATCATGAATCACTGGAAGAATGAGAGCAGTTGTAGTCTTACATCACTTCTAGTTGGGGACTTGTAAAACTACAGCAACCTGACTTATGTGACGGAAGGTATAAATGTCCACGGAATCTTATACATTGCCAGAATCATAGCACATAAAAAGTCAATATAATAAATTACACAGTTCACTTCCTTGATCAAAACATGCAGCATATAAATAACTATCCCACACAAACACAAAATATACACATATGAGTACTATTATAAATAATGGACAGCTGGGCTTACTGCAGACCTCAGTAAACTGGTTGCACATGATGGAAATATGCAAATACAAAACTGCACACATCAATACACGTGAATCAACAGCACATTAAATTTTATGTGCAGTGTTTTCATATTGAAATTTACTTCTATCTTACCTTAAAAGTCTCTCACCAATTTACTACACAGCACGGTTTTCTTTCCCTACGGCTAAAGCCATTGTCTAAGTCTCAATAAAATTGGAAGTGGTGAATAAATTGTGTCACTCAATTTGCTTGTGAAACATGTCAGAAAGTGGGTGTCAGAACAAATTAAAAAAAAAATATATATATACTGCCTACTAGCTAACAGGTAATGGTACAGCAATCCCAGTACAGGCCTGCACAGGCCCTGAGGGTTCCAGGAGGTTGAGGCTCCCAGGTTTCCAGACAGTCAGCACATGAACGTGTTTTAAGGCTGTCA